>ERZ779852.3523-NODE-3523-length-11122-cov-2.443210_pt1 | contig 11122 bp, 8 predicted proteins | sample MGYA00511559_ERZ779852 | MGnify/ENA primary metagenome ERZ779852 (study PRJEB29588, sample SAMEA2157977) | human gut metagenome | biome: human gut; feature: human-associated habitat; material: faeces | place: Denmark | collected 2008/2010 ...
AAAGTAATATTTCAGCCCGCTCCTGCCGTTTTTCTCCTCAAAAACCGCTATCCCCGTTGCACCTTTGTTTACCCATCTGCCGAAAAGCGTGTTCCACTTTTCCATCTCCAGAACAGCCGTTGCTTCGGGCTTTTGTGCATAGATCAGCACTTGCTCGTCAAAGGGGCATTTGTAGCTATTGCAGGCAGAACGAAGAAACGCTTTCCATGTCTGCGGCGTTTCTGTTACGGATAACAGCGTGGTGCGGTACAGTTCGGTAATGAGCTGATATTTGTTTGCCATTAGTGTTCACCTCCTATAATTTTTAAATTTATATATTTACTACCCGAAAGAAAAATTTCTTTTTTCGGTAGGTAATTTATTTCTTCGGTAAGTAATAATACAATACCTATTTTTCAGCAAAACCAAATCTCTTGTCAAAAATGAATTTTCCATGACAGCAATTTACCGCTCCTTCTCCTGTGTCCGTTTTCGGTACCAGTTCTCCAAAAGCTTTGTGATAACCTGCTGCATCTGCATCGGCGTGTATTCCTTGGGAAAATATTTCTTGATGGTATCCCCCTTCAAAACCAACTTTGTATCCGTTTCCTTCTCCTCGGTCATAATGGCATCTATCACATCCTCCGTCAGCTTTCCATCTTGGCTGTATTTCTTTAGCCTTTTCGCCTGCGACAAAGACGGACTGCACTCATTGATATCCATGTTGTCCTGTAAAAGTTCCTGCTCCCTTTCGGAAAGATAGGAAATTTCAACAGCGGCATTGAACGCAATATTTTTGTTATCCACCATTTCCAGAATATCGGGAATGAGATGGGTAAGGCGGATGTAGCGTTGAATCTGATTTCTGCTTTCGCCTGTTTGCTCTGCCAAAATGTCCCGAGATTTTTGTCCATTTAACTTGTGCCCAAATTGGGCACAAGTTAAATCCGTTCTTTCGCCCTGTCTTTTCATTGCCTCCAGCTTCATCCTATAAGCAAAAGCCTTTTCCGAAGGCAGGATATTTTCCCTTTGCAAATTACTGTCCACCATAACCAAAACAGCGGCATCCTCGTCCATTTCTCTGACGATTGCAGGAATTTCCTCCTGCCCTGCCAAAACAGCCGCATGGTGTCGGCGGTGTCCTGAAACAATTTCATAATTCCCGTTTTCCACAGGTCTTACGATAATCGGCACAAGCACGCCATATTCCTTTATACTTTCCACCATATCCATCATTTTTTCATCATCCACCACCTTAAACGGATGATTCGGAAACGGCTGCATTTTTTCGGGAGACAGCATTTGAATACGCTCCTGCGTATCCGCAAGTCTTTCCTCATCGTTCTTAAATAAATCATCATAACTGGCGAGCTGTATCTTTCTGGCACTGCTTTTCATTCTCCAAAACCTCCTTCGTAAACTGTTCATAGGCCTTTGCTGTTTTTCCTTTGCCGTCAAACGCATAAATGCTCTTGCCTTCCGCACTGGTTTCTGCCACCTTAATTCCTCTCGGTATCTCCGTTTCATAAACCTTGATTTTATTGCCGTAGCTTTCTCTCAATAGCCTTCCGATGTCCTTTGAGAAATTGCTCCTGCCCTCCACCATCGTCAGCAGAATACCGCCGATTTGCAGCTTAGGATTTAGCTGGCGTTTCACTTTGTTTACCGTTTTCAAAAGCTGCTCCAATCCCTTTACGGGAAGGAAATGTGCCTGCACAGGAATAATTACTTTATCTGCCGCCGTCAATGCGTTCAGCGTAATCATCCCCAAGGAAGGCGAGCAGTCAATCAAAATATAGTCATACTGCCGCTTGATTTCATTCAGATATGTCCGCAGCACCGTTTCTCTGCTCATCGTGTTTACCAGAACAACCTCCATCCCTGAAAGCTCAATATTGGACGGTATCAAGTCCACCCCTTCCTCGTGATGTAAAATCCCCTCCTCCATATTGAACGGTTCATCACAGATTACCTTCTCCAACAGGTTTGATAGAGTGTGTTCCAGCTTGTCCGGCTGCTGCCAACCAAGCATTTCCGTCAGATTCCCTTAGCTATCGGCATCCACAAGCAAAACCTTCTTGCCCTGTCTTGTAAGGCCTATTCCAAGGTTGACTGCCGTTGTGCTTTTGCCCACACCGCCTTTTTGATTTACCAATGCTATTGTCCGCATTACAAAACCTCCTTAAAATAAGCATAAAAAAGGAACAGAATCATTTCTGTTCCTTTTCAAAGCAAATATTTATTTTTCCAGTAACCTTCTTGCTCTTTCTCTTACCTGCTTTTCGATTAGAGTCAGGTGTTTCGAAGGAAGATTATATCTGGAATGGCGTTTGAATCTAAAATTCAAAAGCTTTCTTAGTCCCTCTTTATGTTCCGGCGTAAGCACCGCCTTTGCCGTTCCTATAAAATCATCATATACACAGGGCAGCAATGTCTCTGCATAAGCTGACAATGTTTCCTCTGATACAAAATCATCTTCGCCTGCATAATTGAACAATGAATTTCCATGGTCGAATAACGGTGCCGGAGCAATGATTCTATTTGTTTTGCTGTCTATAAAAAATCCAAAATTGCCGAAATGTCTGTCTGTATTGCAAATAATCGCATCCAATACAAACATATCGTACAAAGCCTTTTCATACTCACTGCCTAATGATTTATAATACTCCATTACAGCTTTCATACCACCGGAGGTTACTAATCTTCCTACCGGCAAAAAAGATTTTTCTTTGCTTGTAAACAATGCACAGGTCGAGCATAACTCGCCTTCCCATTTTGACAGATTATACTCAATTGCATTGATCCCTAAAGCCTTTGCAATCTGGGCTGCATAATACTCAGAATAAGGCTCTCGCCCTGTATTTGAGGCTCCTTTGGTTCCGCCTTTGTATAATCGAATAACATTCCCACTTCTGCGCCAACATTTTGGCAACATCCCATTTGTTGTAAATTCAGGACAGGATGCCAATGAACTTCTGATGCTGCTGCCATATCCGGTAAAAGCAATCAGTGCCAACACTCTGCTAAAGCGATTATCATAAAGATTATACTTATCAAATGTACCTTCGAAACCTTCTTCTACAACCCAATAACAGTCATTCAAAGATAATCCTTTCGAAACTTTAATGATATTCATCGGACGATTGATATTTAATCCACACTTGCTTAAAAAGTTATGTGCATACGCTCGATTTTTAGGTATTATTCTACGCTTCAGCCATCTTGCCAATCCTTCTGCAGAACAATCTAAATCAAGTGGTAATAAGTATTTTTTATTTTCATCCAATGATAAAATCTTCATTTCCGGTGTGTTGCTGTCCTCAGTCGCGGAAAAACAAAGCAGTGTTGTGTCAAAATGCCTTAATTCATAATTCATTTTCTGACTCCTATTTACGTTCATATAAAACTATTTTCCATTCAATTTATTTCAACACCTCAGTTACATCCGCTGTTCTCAGCAAATTGCTATAGTTATATAATTTTTATTGAAACTCAATTTCTTCATTAACCTTTTCATGTATATCAATTCTAGTTTTAATATCAATAGTATTAACAAGCCATCCACTTAGATTACAGTTTTTAACAAACTCATCTATTCTATTAACACCATTAATCTCTTTCAACGTAACAACAACACCAAAACGAATTCCGACACCATCTTTAGGGTCTAGTCTATTATTTGTTTTAATTTCCATTCCCCAATTCTTATTTTTGTATGCTTTTTTAGATTTGTTGGTACCTTTAGGAACTTCAGTAACATATTTAACATTATCCCACTTCCTAAATCTCTCTCTTGCATCACCTTCTAACAGATAGCTCTTTTCAGTATTCAACGCATCATCTTGGTTTTGTTTATCATTATTGATTTCATTCAACTTGCCATCGTCCTTAATTCTTCCAAAGTGAAGATTTAACTCAGTATTTGTATAATCTACACCTTGAGTTCTATCGCATATTGGAAAATAACACATAGTTGCTCTTGCGACATAAGGATATTTATCTTCTTTAAGTGGAACAGGAAAATTATAGTTATATGTATTCCATTTTTCACTTATATCCGACACCAAAAATTTAATTTCATCATCTTGGGTTTGAACAATATCTTCTATCCTAATCGGAACTACACCATGCCCATAAAGGGAAACTTCTTCAGGAGTTGGACTCTGATTCCAACTGCGCGCAGCATCTATTATCAGAGCTTTCGCGACCTCTCTACCTAATCCCAAAACATCTATTAAATAGGATAATTTACGAGCTATCCAGGGAGCCGCAAATGAAGTACCGGCAACATAAGCTGCTCCAAGCGGTTCACATACTTGGATATACTGTTCTTCACTTCCTCCATAATAACTAACATCTGGTTTGGCAAAGAAGGAAAGTGCAAGCCCTTTTCTCGTATATTTAGTGGAAAGTCCACTCTTGGTGACTGCATTGACTACCATACTATTTATTGAATCTGCAGGTGAGCCAATTTTCACAATATTTTCATTTGGTTTATTGGTTCCTGCTACCACAAAAATCACATCATTCTCATATTGAATTTGATCTAATGTAGCGGCTTCAGCTGAAATAAAGTTATCATTAATCTCTTGATTACTGCCGAGAGAAATATTCCACACTTTAATATCACTATTGTTTGTAATAATACTTTTTATTTGTTTCACAATTGTAAAGGATGAAAACTGAGACCCTACTGCAACTCCAAAATGACGCACTTTAAATCTTCCACAGCCATCATCTAACCACGGATTCAATCTAGCTCCATCTACAATAATCGATGAAACAGCAGTCCCATGTCGATAATCATTTTGATTCTTTGGAATACTATTATCTACCATATCATGATAGTCTACCCACTCACTAAAATATACATTTCGATCAAATAAAGTATCAATAACACCTATTGTTGGCTCAATGCTTGGAGATGGAATAGCAATTGTACTTTGCCGATACTCTTGGATAAAATCTTCGGGAGACAGTTCAGCTAAGTCAACTGTTGCCATAGAGACTAGGTAAGGTGCTTTTTCGAACAAAAGTTTCAATTGATTTTCATCTAAAAAGACAGTTTGGTCATCCAATATTCTGCTCGATAAAATATCAATCCCTATATTTTTAAACAAACTTTTGGTATCCATACCTGTATCAAACAAAGTAATAATACTTTGTTTGATTTGTGGAGCAGGCATTTCTACTTCAAAATCATCAATATACGAAACATCCGCAATTACTTGCTTGAAAGTAGTTTTTGACAATCCAAATTTTTTAAATTTAATTTTATTAAATATCTCCTTATCCTTTTTAAATATAACCTGTGTTATCCCGTCCTTAAATTCAGATTTCATTACCTCACACGATTTTGACAACAGATTAATACTGCTCTCTAAATCCTCCATATCAACAAAATATGTTATAATATGCTTATTTTTTTCTGAATTAAACTTTGCTCCAACAATAGCAAAATTAGAATCTTTTCCTTTCAATAATCCTGCGATACGATTACTTTTTGCAACTATTTTATTATAATTAACACTAATTAGGACACCTTGAAATGGTTTTCTTTCATGTGCCCAAAAATCTTTTATCTGGTATAGTTTATCTATCAATCTAAACAATTGCTCTACTGTAACTATTTTTTTACTATTCATAGCTATACCATTGCCGCTTCCTTGTTTGGATGCTTGAACAAATCTTTTTCCTTTTAACTCAAGCACATTATTCATTTAATTAATCCTCCTTACTCAATCTTCTTGATACAGCACTTTTAGATTCTCCAGTGAGCTTTTCTATTTCCCTTACTGTAAACCCCATACTATATAATTGACTAATATCTGTCTTATTTAAATCTCCAATCAAACTATTATAAAGCCTTTTTAAATAGTCATGTTCATAATTAACATCACTAAACGCCAAGGATGTTTTAATAACATTCTTTAATTCTCCTGGGTATGGAAGGTGAGGCGACAAATTTAATATTTTTCTAAATAATCGAGTATCTTTTGCAACAGTCTTAAAAATTTTTACATAAGAGGAAAAATAAAACTCGCCAACCTCAATTAAATCCTCTTTGCTATAACGGTCAAAATTTATTATCGCATCGAATCTTCTTGTAAGAGCTTTGTCAAATTTTGAAAAAAGATTTGTTGTTGCAATAATTACAATTTCTTTATTCAAATCGGTTAATCTATCAAGCTCCCTCAAAATTGTAGAAGTTACTCTTCCCATTTCACGTACATCATTGGAACTTACTCTATCTAAAGCAATTACATCTATTTCGTCAAACAAAATAACTACATTGTTTGAATTCGGAATTGAGTTTATTTCATTAAATAGGTTTGCTATATTTTTGTTTGTCTGTCCAAGTTTACTATCAATTAAATTATCAAAATCAACATAATATAATGTTCTATTTAATAATCGTGTGACTTGCTTAGCAGCCTCAGTTTTTCCACTGCCTGGTGAACCTTCAAACAAAAATTTATTAATACCTATATTATGGTTTATCGCATTTATAATACCTTTTATATCATCAGTAATTGCTATGGGAAGGTTCAATGGCTCCATCCCTCTTGTATCTATCTGTTTTAGAAATTTACTTTCAAAATCACTATTTTGAGGGGTATATAAATTAGACTCCGCAATTAAACTCATTATATATTCAGCTATCTGATCATCTCCTATGCTATCAAAGTATCTTGCAATATTTATTGCTTCATTTTTAAAAGCACTTTCATTTTTCTCAACATGGTATTTTATTAAATTTAAAACATTTTGTTTTTTCATACTATCATACCTCCATATACAACTATATTATAATATAGTGTGGGACAGAAGTCTATATACTTGGGACATTTTTTGTTTAATTAAATTATTTATAGTAATTATTATGTTATGCTAAAAATTTCGTTCGTTAAAAAACCGAACGAGATTTGAAATGTTCAAAATTTATATTCAACCTATTATAAAAATGCATCTTCATCTTATATCTATAGCTTAAGCTATATCTTTCAACACAAACATCTCTTCGTATTCTAAGTTTACTTCTCTGCACTATTTTCAAGAAAAGACCTAACCAGAGAAATATGTTCATTTGTCTTACGCTTGATGTCAAAGCAACTCTCCGACACCATAAAATCCAAAAAGCAACTTTTAGGGATAAGGAATTTCCCTGAAACACGAAATGCTTGCAGCTTTTTATTTTTACACCAGAGATGAATGGATGCACTGCTATATCCAATCACCTCGGTTACATCTGCTACCTTCAGCAAATCATCATAATCCTCCAGCTTAGCCTCCATATACGTCCGAAAATGCTTTGTCTCCGTATCTGACAGTTTTTTCAATCTATTACAACGCTTTTTACGAGGTTTCGTGCGACCGGATCGTTTTGCATACCACATCTCCGGTGCACGATAGTCCTCCGGATGAATCTTCCGTTCCATTAAGTAAGTAATTACATCCTCTGTCCGAATTGTATACCGTCGCGTTTTCTTTCCCGAATCAATACAAGGCACCAATCCACTTTGCAGCAGATAAAGTGCTGTTGCTTTGCTGATGTGAGCAATCCGATAAAATTGATCCTTAGAAATTGTTTCGGGATATTGTTTTCTTATTTCATCATAAACCTTTCTTCTTTTTTTCATGCAGAAATCCTCCCCTATTTTATATTAGGTACAGGTAGGTATTTCCGCAAAAAAGCTACTCCAGTTCTCTCCAGTTCTCTCCCGATTCTCTCCAAAATTCTCATAAATGTAACATTTTGTTAAAAATTCGCCCTATTCGAACTTTCCCGAAATTATCGGAGTTTTCGCTTTTCACTACAATAAAACAAGGAGAAACCATTGATATTTCGCAGTTTTTAACATCCTTTAAATTCTTCTGACTTCCACTAACTTCTCACAAAGTTGGAAGAAGGAGAACGACTCGAAATCGTTTGATCCGTCAGGGTCCGTGGGTTCGAATCCCACCGTCTCCGTAGGAATAAGTCAGTAGTTGATTTTCGACTGCTGGCTTTTTTATTTGCTTATTACCAAAAAAGACGTTCACCGTTTCCGATGAACGCCCAACCTACTGGTTATTCGTTTTATTTCTATTTATTTTTCTGTTTTCACAGGGGTTACTGCTTTCGTAATGGTTACTGTTTTCGTTTCAGCGTTCCAAGCGGTTGTTGCGCCAAGCTCATCTGCCACGAAACGAACAGGAACGAAGGTACGGCCATTGATGATAACGGGAGCTACGCCGTATTTTTCAATCGTCTTGCCGATTGTCATCTTAATTTCCTTACCGTCAATCACGAGAGTAACTTCTTTTGTTTCTGCGTTCCAAGCAACCTTGCCTCCAAGAGATTCTGTTACAAATCGAATCGGAACCAGAGTTCTGTCGTTCATGATAACAGGTGCAGCGTCCTTTTCGTAAGCCTTACCGTTTACGAACATCGTCTTGCTGCCAACCTGCATTACTACGACTGTCTTCATTTCCTCAGCGGGCTTGCCGGGTTTGGATGCAGTCTGCTTAAATGCAGCCTTTACTTCCACCTTAGATGCAGGCATGGTAAAGGTGTATTTGCCATCGCCCTTATCGGTCAGCTTGATTTCCTTGCCTGCCTTATCGGTTGCCTTGATTGTATCAAGCGCATAGCCATCGTTTGTCTTTGTTGTAATAGTTACAACACTGTCCTTTGCCGCTCTTGTCTTATCGGACGTAACCTTGCCGTTATCTGCGGGAGAAACGGCTACGGCATATTTTGTTACGCCGCCGCCACCACCGCCGCCGCTGCTGCCGCCTGTGGAGCCGCGCCCGACGCATTCATGGATGTGCCGGAGGGCAGCTACTATGAGAAAGCGGTTGACCGGGCGAATCACCGCCGGCACAGGTGATAATTCCTTCATGCCGGACGGCATTTGTACCCGTGCGCAGATTGTAACCTTCCTGTACCGCGCTCGCAGCATGTAATGAATGGATGCTTTTATACCCGCTAAAATGCTAACGGATAGAGCATCAATATGAAAATGCCGAACCGCCCGAACCGAGGTTATCGCCCCGATTCGGGCGGTTTGCTGTTGGTAATAACCAAAAAGGGAAACTCCTTCTGTTAAGGAATTTCCCTTTTTTCTCTTATAAGCACTCACCGTTTCACATGCCGACGGATGGCATCCAGCAGCTCCTGCTCCTGTATGGGCTTGGAAAGGTGCTCCACCATACCTGCCTCTCTGCTTTGTCTCACATCGTCATAAAATGCGTTTGCCGTCATGGCAAAAATGGGAATCTCCGCCGCATCCACACGGTTCGTTGCATGGATTTCCCTTGCTGCCGTCAGCCCATCCATCACAGGCATCATCACATCCATCAGGATGACATCAAAGGTGCCCGCCGCCTTCGTACGGAATACATCCACAGCCTCCTGTCCGTTATATGCCGTTGTTACAGTGATTCCTGCCTTTTTCAACAGGAACTCCGCAATCTCCATATTTAACTCGTTATCCTCCACCAGCAGCACATGCACGCCCTCCAGAGAAGCAGCATCGGCAGGCTTTGCGTCCTCTTGCGGCTCCGTATAATCAACATCTATCCGGAATGGAATCGTCACAGAAATTGTTGTGCCGACATTCTGCTCACTTTTCAGTGAAATCGTTCCCTCCATCAGCTCTACCATCTGCTTCGTGATGGCAAGTCCAAGCCCCGTACCGGTAAAGGTTGTCCGTGCGTCCGTATTTTCCTGCGAAAACGGTTCAAAGGCATGCACGAGAAATTCCCTGCTCATGCCGCGCCCCGTATCCGCACAGGTGAATTTTATCACCGCGCGCCCATCGGAATACGAAACATCCTCAGAAGCAAACGTGACTGCTCCGCCTGCGCGGTTATATTTCACCGCATTGCCGCCGATATTCTGCAAAACCTGTTTCAGATAAAGCGGACTGCCAATCAAATGACGATATTTATGCTTCCCCATCTGCATCTGAAAATGGATGGCATATTCCTGCCCCTGCATCTCAATGATACTCGTTGTTTCTGTCAAAAGCTCAATCAAATCAAACGGCTTATTTTCCGGTTTCATTTCACCGGATTCCAGCTTGTTCATATTCAGCACATTATTAACCAACTCCATCAGAAAGCCGGATGCCTGCATTACCTTATGACGGCACTCCGCCTGCTTTTCCATGTCATCCGCATAATACTCGGCAATCGCAGTCACGCCCCGAATCCCATTCAGCGGCGTGCGAATATCATGGCTCATGCGGCGTAGAAAATCCGTCTTTGCCATATTGGAGGTACGCAGCTCACGCCCCTGCCGCTCCAGATAATTGATGTAGCTTCTTGTCACTCGCGTGAGCAGCAGGAGTGCCGCAATCAGAATGAGCGCAAATTCTGCCATAGAAAGCGGTAAGGTTTTATTCGCGGCACGAATTTTATAAGAAACGAGAATATCATATTCCCCCATTTTTTCATAGACAACATAACGGCTGCTGTTATGGAACGAAACCGTTTTCTGATAGCGTTTTCCTTCCTCCAGAGAATCCTGTATTCTGTCTTCAGGAAAAATCTCATACCCCAGTATATCATCATTCGTTGCGGCAATCACCGTTCCTGTCGCATTCTCCACAACATAAATCGACATACCTTCAACCAGCGGCAACCGCCCCACAATCTTGCTGATATCGCTGCTCTGCATCCATTCCAGCAATCTGTCCGGCGTTACGCCAATCTGCACCAGTGCATTGTCATTTTCTGCCCAGACCATCGCATACATCATAGGCTTGCCCTCTGCCGTATTCGGCGTTACATCCTGGCAAAGGGAAAGCGTGTGGTCAGAAAGCATAGGCTTGAAAAAACCGATCTGTTCCCCTGAATCCATTGTAAAGCCATAATATTTAGGGACAGATCCGTTAATGATTTTACCTTTTTCATCAAACACATGCACCTCGTCCACCCCTAACAGCTTCGCCAGCGCAACAAAATCATCTGCCTCCTTGTAATCCTCCCAGCCATGTGTAATATAATCCGCCGCGATATTCGCCCGAATAGTATATTCCTCCTTCAGCGTATCCTCCAGCTGCTGAAAGCTCCTTTCATTTTCCGTAATCAGTTCCTTCATTTGATCCAGCATCAGCCCGCAGGACTTCTGCGCATTTTGCCCGTTGTTCGCGTA
>ERZ779852.3532-NODE-3532-length-11094-cov-2.562913_pt1 | contig 11094 bp, 10 predicted proteins | sample MGYA00511559_ERZ779852 | MGnify/ENA primary metagenome ERZ779852 (study PRJEB29588, sample SAMEA2157977) | human gut metagenome | biome: human gut; feature: human-associated habitat; material: faeces | place: Denmark | collected 2008/2010 ...
CGCGCAGGCTGCGTCGAGTGCCTCGGCGCGGACGAGCGGCGCGGTTCGCTGACCGCCATCGGCGCGGTTTCCCCTCCGGGCGGCGATATTTCGGAGCCCGTTTCGCAGGCAACGATGCGCATCGTCAAGGTCTTCTGGGGTCTGGACGCCTCGCTTGCCTACGCGCGCCATTTCCCGGCCATCAACTGGCTGACGAGTTATTCTCTGTACCTCGACACACTCAAAGGCTGGTGCGACGAGAATCTGGGCCGCGGGTTCATGCAGAACCGTGGCCGCGCCATGGCGCTTTTGCAGAAGGAAGCGGAATTGCAGGAAATCGTCAAGCTGGTCGGTCAGGATGCGCTGTCCCCGGCGGACAACCTGACGCTGGAGTCCGCGAAGATGATCCGCGAAGACTTTTTACAGCAGAACGCTTTCCTCGAAAACGACCAGTATTCGTCGTTCGACCGGCAGGCACGGCTGCTGGAACTGATTCTTCGCTACAAAGACCTCTGCGACGCAGCCATCGAACGCGGTGCGGATATCTGGAAGCTTTATTCCATCGCAGCCCGCGCCGCCATTGGCCGCGCGAAAACCGTTCCGGCTGACCTGTATCGGGACGCCTACGCGAAAATCGCGGCCGACATGGAGCAGCAGATCGAAGAAGTTGCAAAGGAGGCTGAGGCTGAATGATCCGCGAATACCGTACCATCCGTGAGGTCTCCGGGCCTCTGATGATCGTCAAAAACGTCGAGGGCGTCACCTACGACGAACTGGCCGAGCTGGAGTTGCCGAACGGCGAAGTTCGCCACTGCAAGGTTCTGGAATGCAACGGCGATACTGCCGTCGTCCAGCTGTTTGAAAATTCCGCCGGCATCAACCTGAAGGACAGCAAGATCCGCTTCCTAGGCCATCCGCTGGAGTTGGCCGTGTCCGAGGATATGCTTGGCCGCGTCTTCGACGGCATGGGCCACCCGAAGGACGGCGGCCCCGAGGTTCTGGCCGCCGAGATGAAGGACATTAACGGTCTGCCGATGAACCCCGCCGCGCGCGATTACCCGAACGAATTTATCCAGACCGGCATTTCCACGATCGACGGTCTGAACACCCTTGTCCGCGGCCAGAAGCTGCCGATCTTCTCCGGCTCCGGTCTTCCCCATGCACAGCTTGCCGCGCAGATCGCGCGTCAGGCAAAGGTTCTGGGCGACGACGCTTCCAACTTTGCCGTCGTCTTCGCCGCCATCGGTATTACGTTTGAGGAATCGGAGTTCTTCATTCAGGAATTCCGCCGCACAGGCGCCATCGACCGCACCGTCGTTTTCTCGAACCTTGCCAACGACCCGGCGGTTGAGCGTATCGCAACACCGCGTATGGCGCTGACTGCCGCCGAATATCTGGCCTTTGAATGCGGCATGCACGTTCTGGTCATTATGACCGATATCACGAACTACGCCGAGGCGCTGCGCGAGGTTTCCGCTGCGCGCAAGGAAGTCCCCGGCCGCCGCGGCTATCCCGGCTATCTCTATACCGACCTTGCAACGCTCTATGAGCGTGCGGGCCGCCGGATCGGCAAGAAGGGCTCCATCACCCTCATCCCGATCCTGACCATGCCGGAGGACGATAAGACCCACCCCATCCCCGACCTGACCGGCTATATCACCGAGGGCCAGATCATCCTCAGCCGCGATCTGTACCGCAAGGGCGTCATCCCCCCCGTGGGCGTGCTGCCTAGCCTGTCTCGACTGAAGGACAAGGGCATTGGCCCCGGCAAGACGCGCGAGGACCATGCAGGCACGATGAACCAGCTGTTCGCCGCCTATTCCGCCGGCAAGGACGCGAAGGAACTTGCGACCATCCTTGGTGAAAGCGCCCTCTCTCCTACCGACCGTCTGTACGCGAAATTTGCCGAAGAATTTGAACAGCGCTACGTCAGTCAGGGCTATGAGGAAAACCGCTCCATTGAGGAAACGCTGAACATCGGCTGGGAACTGCTGTCCATTCTGCCCGAAACGGAACTCAAGCGCATCAAGCCGGAGTTCATCGAAAAATACCTGCCCAAAAAGCAGGCGTAAGGCGGTGTTCGCATGGCCAGTAAAACGATCAATCCGACCCGGATGGAACTCACGCGGCTCAAGGGCCGCCTGCGCACGGCTGTGCGCGGCCACCGGCTGCTCAAGGACAAGCGCGACGAACTGATGCGGCAGTTTTTCCTGATCGTGCGGAAAAATAAGGAACTGCGCGCCAAGGTCGAGAAGGGCATCGAGGAAGCCAACCGCGCCATGACCGTCGCGTCAAGCGTGATGTCCCCCGAAATGCTCCAGCAGGCGCTTTTGTACCCGAAGCAGTCGGCAACACTGGACATGACGTTCCAGAACATCATGTCCGTCTCCGTCCCGGTCTACGCGTTCCACACCAAAAGCGAGGACGCCGCTTCCATCTATCCCTACGGCTTCGCACAGACGTCTGGCGAACTGGACGACGCACTGGGTGCGCTGGCCTCCGTGTTTCAGGATATGCTGGAACTGGCGCAGGCCGAAAAGAAGACGCAGCTGCTCGCCTCCGAAATTGAGAAGACCCGCCGCCGCGTCAACGCGCTGGAATATGTCATGATCCCGGAAATGGAGAAGAACATCAAGTATATCTCCATGAAGCTTGAAGAAAACGACCGCGCCACCAAGGTCCGCCTGATGAAGGTCAAGGATATGGTGCTCAAGGACGCACACGAATTTGAAGCCTAAACCAGCAAAAACCGCCCCAGCCATGCACGCATGGCTGGGGCAGTTCTATTTGTGCAGCATCTAAAACGATTACTGCTTCTTTCCGCCCCAGAGTTCACTGAGAACCGTAGATCCGAGAACAAGGACGGCTCCCGTCAGACCGGCCGGGGACAGCGGCTCATGCAGGACGAGCGCGGAGAGAATCAGGGCTGTAATGGGATCGAGATAACTCATGAGCGCGACCGTCTGCGTCGGCAGGCGAACCATCGCGCCGAAATACATCGCATACGGAATCGCCGTATGCGTCAGCGACACCAGAAGCATCAGTCCGGCGGAGAGCGCCGTCAGATGCAGGTCGGAAAATCCGCCTGTCAGTGCCAGATACGGCACCATGACCAGTCCCGCCGCGCCAAGCTGCACGATGGTTTTGTCGTATGCGTCCATCCGGGAGAGTGTTTTCCGGTTCACGGCGGTGATAGAAGCGTACAAAACTGCCGAGCCGATGGCAAGTGCAATACCGGTCAATGTCCCGTCCGGCAGCGTACCGCCGTCCAGGACACCTGAGACGAGCACCATTCCGCACGCCGCCAGCGCCACGCAAACAAGCTGCCGCCATGTGAACTGCTCGCGGAAGACAAGCGGTGAGGCCAGAATCAGCATCACCGGAGCCGTGTAATAGCAGAGCGTGGCAACAGCGATGCTTGTGTAGCGGTACGCCTCAAACAGCAGCATCCAGTTAAAGCCGATCATGCCGCCGGAGATGAGCAGCGGCAGAAGATACCGACGAATAGAGGCCGTGTCCGGTTTTTTGCCGCGCAGCCGCTGTAGAAGCAGCAGCAGAACGCAGCCCAGCAGCCCGCGGAAGCAGGCGATCACGCCGCTCGGCAAATCGATAAACCGGCGCAAAAGGCCAACAGTACCAAAGACGAGCATGCTGACAGCAAACGGCAGGCGGGCAGAGCATTCTGTTTTTTCTTTTCTCACGGCTTACTTCCCGAAAAATGCAAGATTGAGATCCACGTCGCCATCAATGCCATCGACCGTGCCTGTGGCAGAGTACTGCCACAGATCAAAGTGGTAGGCAAACGACGGCGTATCATTATATTCGGCCAGCCAGAATGTATACGTCTGCAGGCTTGGCAGGTGCAGTTCCTCATAGCCAAGCTGCTGGTTGAAATAAAGTCCGGCCTGATAGCCCGCGTTTCGGATTTCGGTGCAGAACGTATCGGTCACAGTGGTCAGCGACGCCAGATCCATGGTGTCGCTGCGCGCTTCGGAACCGATCTTCTCCCAGTCGAAGAAAACCGGGAACGCAAGCTGATAGCCGGAGATCCGGTCCAGCACAAACCGTGCTTCTTCTCGTGCCTCCTGCTCATCGATGGCCTGCGAGAAGAAATACACACCCACGTCAAGCCCGGCGTCGATGGCGCCCTCCAGATTCTGCTCGAAATACGCATCCTCCTGAATAGTGCCCTCCGTATACCCGCGGTAGCCGACACGGAGAATGACAAACTGTATGCCGCTTTCCGCAACGCGCTGCCAGTCGATCTCCTGCTGGTGTGCAGAGACGTCGATGCCGATCTGGCTGGTCACGGTATCGCTTTCATAGTGCAGAAATCCGCCGTCCATATAAAAGCAGGACGGATCATATGTATTTTGCGGAATCTCCTCCGTCTCGTCCACCACGCTGGGTTCGACCGGCGTAAGCTGTTCATAATCTTTTGCGCTGACCGTCGCGTTCGCACCATAGTGAAACAGGCGGCTCAGCAGCGCAGCCAGTCCCCAGAGCACAAGTGCAGTCAGCAGCATGAAAATCAGGATCATCAGCCCCCGGGATCGCCGCGCGCGTTTGCTTGTTTGACGCATAATTTGACCCTCTGTTACAAAATATATCGGATTATATCATATTTTCGTCCAAAAGCCAAGCGGCTTGTCTTTTCCCGGAATGTATGCTATATTGTATTAGTTACACGATCAATCAAAAGGAGGCGAACGCGTGGACAATATGGAACGCAGGCAGAACGAGGAACTGCTGGAGGCGCGCAGACTGCGGCGGCAGGAGCAGAAGCGCCGGCTTCTCATGCGGCAGCGGGTACTGGCCGTTGTTTTGCTTGTGATCGTGATCCTGTCTTTGATTCTCATTCTGCGCGGCTGCCGCAACCGGCGTGAACACCCGGAACTCTATGTCAAAAAAGACAGTGCACTGGAATTGCAGACCGAGCCGGACGCGACTGTCAACATTGCCGCCGTCGGCGACATTATGATCACCGACGATCTGCTTGCCGACGCCAAGCAGCCGGACGGCAGCTATCAGTTTGCCGAAAGCTTTGCCGCCGTATCCGGTTACACGCTCTCGGCCGACTTCACCATCGGCAATCTCGAATGCAATTTCTGCGGCGAGCCGTACGCCGGAAAGCCGGACTATCGTGCGCCGGATTCACTTGCCACGACGCTTTCGACCATTGGCTTCGATCTTTTGCAGACAGCCAATACCTGTTCTATTCAGAACGGCCTGTCCGGGCTGCAGCGCACCATTGACACGCTCACAAACGCGGGCATCGACCATGCCGGCACCTATACGAGCGAGGCCGAACGCACGCAGAACGGCAGCGTCGTGCTTAAGACTGTCAGCGGGATGAAGATTGCGATCGTTGCCTATACGAAGGGCCTCGGCGGCCTCCAGCTGCCAGAGGGCGCGGAGTACGCGGTGAACCTGCTCTACAAGGATTACAGCACCGACTACAACAAACTCGACATGAGCGCCCTTCTGGGCTCGGTAGACGCGGCGAAGTCGCTCAAGCCTGATATCATCCTCGTCATGCTCCACTGGGGCAGCGAAGCGACGCTGGAGCCTACCAAAACGCAGGAATCCATCGCAAAACAGCTGTTCGAGCGCGGCGCAGATGCAATCATCGGTTCGCACAGTCACTTAGTCGGCAGAATGGAGACGATGGATATCACGACAGACGACGGAAAGGAGAAGACCTGCTTCGTGGCCTACAGCCTCGGCAATTTCTTCTCCAGCCAGAACAGCAGCTATGCCAGCGGCTGCGAGGAGTCAGTCATTCTGAATCTGCAATTCACCAAAAACGGCGAGACAGGCGAAACAACGCTGACAAATGCGAGTTATACACCGTTGTACCTGCTCGACAGCGGCAAGGATGCCGACGGCAGCCGCTACGAAATTCTCCCCATCCGTACAGCCATCGCCTCCGGCCTGTTCCCCAAGGAGACAGACCGCCTGACAAACGCCATTAGCCGCCTGCGTACAAGAACAGAATCGGACTTTGATTCCGGTAAATAAACGTTCAACACACCCCTAGTCACTCCGCATGACAAGGGGTGTGTTTTTGCAACGCCATCAGGTTTGGTGCATCTAGGGTGTATCTGAAAACAGCGCTTAGATGTGCAAAATGCTGAAGGCGACGCAGATCGCGGCGACCATAACAAAAGCGAGGAAGGAGTCTTCCCGCTTGTCATAGCGTGTCTCAGCACGGCGGAATTCCTTGAGGCGATTGAAGAAACGCTCTATTACATTCCGCCGTTTATACGTCTCTTTATCAAACGGCCACGGCTGCTTTGTGTTCACTTTCGGCGGGATCGTATAGCGGGCGGACTGGTCATACAGATAAGTTCGGATCTCTTTTGTACCATAGGCTTTGTCGGCAAGAATATCGCAGTCCTTCAGATCCGGAAGCAGCTTCAGCAGAGGAACCGCCTCCGTGCAATCATCAACATTTCCGGCAGACAGCAAAAAAGCCACAGGCCGCAGGTCTTTTCCAACGATGGCATGAATTTTCGTGTTCAGACCTCCGCGTGTTTTGCCGATGCTGCTTGATGTCTGACTTTTGCTCGCTTTCTTATTCCACGACCTGCCTGCACGGATGCTTTGATCGACGTTGAATCCATGCTCAGCTCCGCGCCAGTGCTCGAGGCCGCGCAGAGCTCGAAGATCTTTTTCAAGGTTCCATCATCCCGCCAGCGGCAGAAGCAGCTGTACACAGTCTGATGTGGGCCGAATCTCGCCGGAAGATCGCTCCAGCGCGCGCCACTGCGGGCAAGCCACGGGATACCGTTGAGATGTGCGCGAATATCCTTCTGCGGACGGCCGGTATGCGAGATCGGGATAAGCGGTCGGATCAGTTCCCATTCCTTATCGGCAAGTTCATAACGACGGGCTTTCATGTTTGTCACTTCTTTCTGCCCTTGTCTTACCACTTATTTGTGTCTTTTTCTTGTACGTTTCGCTATTTTTGACTTTTCAGATACACCCTAGGCAGTCAGCTGCGTTAGACGCACAATCTCGGTGGGCAGACGGCATCGGCCCTTACAACGCAGCCGCAAAATCGATAAGCCCAATAAAGAAACCGCCCGCTGCCAAATGGCAGCGGGCGATCTGAACGATTAGAACTTAGTGACCGGCATTCATCTGTGCAGCGACTTCGGCAGCGAAGTCTTCCTGCTTCTTCTCAATGCCCTCGCCCTTCTCGAAGCGAACAGCATCGACGAACGTGACCTTGCCGCCCAGAGCCTTGGCTGCGGAGTCCATGTACTGCTCAACAGACATGGAGCCGTCCTTGACAAAGGCCTGCTGCAGCAAGCAGTTCTCCTCGTAGAACTTGTTCAGCTTGCCGGCAGCGATCTTCTCCTTGACCTGCTGGGGCTTGGAAGCCATCTTCGGGTCGTTGTCCATCTGGGCGACGAGAACCTTCTTCTCCTCGGCGATGACATCCTCGGTGACGAGGCTCTTGTCCCAGAAGCGGGGATTCAGCGCAGCGATCTGCATGGCGACGTCCTTGCCGATGGTGGTGGCGTCGATGCCGCCCTCAACCGCGAGGTTGACCAGCACGCCGATCTTGCCGCCTGCATGGACATAGGACACAGTGGTGTTCTTGTCGAAGCGGGCAAAGCGGCGGATCTGCAGATTTTCGCCGATGGACATAACCTTCTCAGGCAGAACCTCGGAAACCTTCAGTTCGGTGCCGGGATAGGTGCAGTCCTTGATAGCCTCAACGTCGGCGGGATTGTTCTCCAGAACAACCTGGCAGATATCCTTGACGAACTGAACGAACGGAGCGGACTTCGCGCAGAAGTCAGTCTCGCAGTTGACCTCGACCATGGCGCCGACGCCGCACTTTTCGCAGACAGTCGCGTAAGCCATGCCCTCAGCCGCGATGCGGCCGGCCTTCTTAGCAGCCTTGGCCAGACCCTTTTCGCGCAGCCATTCAACAGCCTTGTCCATATCGCCGTCGGTCTCGGACAGCGCCTTCTTGCAGTCCATCATGCCGACATTGGTCATTTCACGCAGTTTCTTGACATCAGCAGCAGTAAATGCCATTGTAAATTCCTCCTGTTTTTTCTTTTGAAAAGCGCCCGTCATGCGGCGGGCGCTATAAATATTACGGATTATTCAGCGGCTGCGGGAGTTTCCTCGGCTGCGGGAGCCTCGGTGTTCTCTTCGCCCTGACGGCCTTCGGTCACGGCATTGGCCATGGTGGCTGCGATCAGGCGGATGGCGCGGATAGCGTCATCGTTGCCGGGGATAACATAGTCAACTTCGTCCGGGTCACAGTTGGTGTCAACGATGGCAACAATGGGAATGTGCAGCTTGCGGGCTTCCGCGATGGCGTTGCGCTCCTTGCGCGGGTCAACGATGAACAGCGCGCCGGGCAGCTTCTTCATTTCCTTGACGCCGCCGAGGTACTTCTCAAGTTTGGCAATCTCGCCCTGATGCTTGATGACTTCCTTCTTGGGAAGCATTGCAAACGTGCCGTCGGCTTCCATCTTCTTCAGCTGGGCCAGACGGTCGATACGGGTGCGCATGGTGCGGAAATTCGTCAGCATGCCGCCGAGCCAGCGGGCGTTGACGTAGTACTGGCCGACACGCTCAGCCTCTTCCTTGATAGCGTCCTGTGCCTGCTTCTTGGTGCCGACGAACAGGATGGACTGGCCGTTTGCTGCCAGATCACGGACAAAGTTATAGGCCTCTTCCAGCTTCTTGACCGTCTTCTGCAGGTCAATGATGTAGATGCCGTTGCGCTCCGTGTAGATATACGGGGCCATTTTCGGGTTCCAGCGACGGGTCTGATGACCGAAGTGGACGCCAGCTTCGAGAAGCTGCTTCATGGATACGACTGCCATTGTGTGTTCTCCTTTTGTTTTTGACCTCCACTGGGCTGACCGCTTCCATCCCGAAGGACACGAGAAAGCGCCACCGCCCGGTGTGTGGTGTAGTAATGTCGCCGTTTTCGCACAGCGCCTTGACATTATAGCGGAAAAGCGCTCCAAATGCAAGTGTTTTTTCACGAAAACCCCTGCATTTTTTGCGCTTTTTACCGGCTTAAAAGAGGCTCCGCTTCTTGCGCGGCGTCCGCCACTCGGAAAGCGGCCCATCGACCAGGATTAGATCGTCTCCGATGCGTTTGATACACAGCCACGGGATCACATAGTCGTCCTCCCGGCCGAACAGTCCCAGAAACCGGCACGGCCCCGGTACAATCAGCGCCGTCACGCGTCCGCAACAGATATCGACCACCAGATCGTTCACATAGCCCAGCCGCGCTCCCTCGCACACATGGATTACTTCCTTGTCCCGCAGTTCCTGAAACCGGTTCGTCATCGCACAAGCCCCCTTTGCAGGAAGTATATGCGGCAGGCATTCCGAATATGAGGCGTCAGGATGGCAGAATTGCTTTTCGGATGGAGCGGATGGCGCTTTTTTCAAGGCGCGACACCTGTGCCTGCGAGATGCCGATCTGGCCTGCGACCTCCATCTGCGTTCGGCCTGCCTCGAAACGCAAGGCCAGAATGCGCTTTTCGCGCTCCGACAGATGAGAAATGGCCTCGCGCAGCGTGATGGATTCGATCCACTGCTCGTCTGTGTTCTTCCGGTCGCGCACCTGATCCATGACAGTCAGCGCGTCGCCGCCCTCGGAATAGACCGGCTCGTAAAGCGAAACGGGTGCGGTGATGGCGTCGAGCGCGGCGGTGATCTGTGCGGGCGGCAGGTCGAGCGCCTGCGCGATCTCGTCGATCGACGGCTCACGACCGTTTGCATCCGTCAGCTGCTGTCTGCACTGCAAAACACGATAGGCCGTATCTCGAAGCGACCGGCTGACGCGGATGGGACTGTAATCGCGCAGGTACCGCCGCAGTTCGCCCGCGATCATCGGCACGCCGTAGGTCGAAAAGCGGACGTTTTTCGTGGTGTCAAAATTGGCGATGGCCTTCAAAAGCCCGATGCAGCCGACCTGAAACAGATCGTCCGGGTTCTCGCCCCGGCTCAGAAACCTCTGCACCACCGACAGAACCAGCTTGAGATTTCCCTCCACGAGCCGGCTGCGTGCCTCCATATCTCCCTGCTGCGAACGCTCGATCAGCCGCATCATTTCTGCGTTTGAGAGCGTTTGCAGCTTCGATGTATTGATGCCGCAGATCTCGACCTTTCCCTGCATATCTGCTACCTCCGATCTTCCGTTTCCGGATATATCGTCAGTATTTCCCGGCTTTCCCATTTGATACAGAAAACTTCCGGGCAGATTCCGAACTTTTTCGCGGATTTTATCCCCATGCAGTTGACGATAATCCTTTCTGTCCTGTCAACGTAAAAAGGGAACTCCGGTTATCTGAAACCGCATTTGAACAAAAAAAGTTCATAAAACATAGGTGTTGACAACTCTGTTGACAGTGTGAAAAACTTTTGAACACCAATCGTTTTTCCACATTTCCACATCGTTATCAACACCCGTCTGTTTGCCGAAATTTGTTCTACCGGGGACATAATATAGTTTACATAACTATATTTCGACCTTTTACGACAAAAAAGCCGGAATTTCGCCCAGCGACAAGCTGCGGTGCAGCGCCAGATTACAGCCGTAGCCGATGAGTCTGCCCATCTCACGCACACGCGCGTCCACATCCTGCAGTGTAACCATTACGCCCTGCGGCACATCAAGTTCCAGTTCCGCCTGCCGGAACAGACTGAAGGCATCCACGACCGTCGGCACGCCCACAGCCACGACCGGGACACCCAGCGTCCGCCGGGAAAACTCGTGCCTGCTGTTTCCTACCCCGGAGCCTGGCACGATGCCGCTGTCCGAAAGCTGGACGGTACGGAACAGCCGTCCCGGCTCCGCTGCTGCCAGCGCATCGATCACGATCACAACATCGGGCTGCGCGGTCTGCATGGCACATTTTACTAGTTCCAGACTCTCGATACCCGTCTGCGCCAATACCCCCGGCTGGCAGGCTGCGACGCGCATGAGCCCCGGCAGCGCCTCACCCTGCCCGGCCTGCAGATGGTGTGTGACAATCAGGTTTTTCACAGCCTCCGGGCCGATTGCATCCGGCGTGATGTCCCGGTTGCCGAGTCCGACGACGAGCGCCTGCCTGCACGGTC
>ERZ779852.3536-NODE-3536-length-11090-cov-2.483280_pt1 | contig 11090 bp, 10 predicted proteins | sample MGYA00511559_ERZ779852 | MGnify/ENA primary metagenome ERZ779852 (study PRJEB29588, sample SAMEA2157977) | human gut metagenome | biome: human gut; feature: human-associated habitat; material: faeces | place: Denmark | collected 2008/2010 ...
ACCACGTCGAAGGCGGCCTTGTCGTCCTGGAGCTCCACCTCGTTGGTGTTGAAGCGCGTGCCCACCCAGCGGCGCAGGCCGGCGGGGAAGAGGCGCTTGCCGCCCTCGATCAGGTTTTGCGAGCAGCGGACGATGGCACGGGCGGCACGGCTCGACCCAAACATCTCGTCGCCCTCGTCCTGGCGGGAGAGATCGACGGAGGTCTGAATGACGTGCTGCGCCTTCTTGGAGGTGGCCATGGCGAAGATCATCACCAGGCCCGCCAGGATCAGGTAGAGGGGCGGCGTCGTGGCGCTCTCCATCAGCGAGGACATCATGAAGGTGTCGATGGTCTGGCCGTGGGCGTTGGCCGTGAAGTCCTGGTAGGAGTCGAGGCCGGCCAGCGGCACGCCGATGAAGTTGACGAGGTCGTTGCCGGCAAAGGCCATGGCGAGGCCAAACGTGCCCATGAGGACGGTAAACTTGAAGATGTTGACGCGCAGCAGGTGGAGCGCCTGCATCGCCACGGTAGAGACGAGGAAGGTGCAGAGCAGCAGCCAGTTGGTGTGCTCCTCGATGTAGTCGCGCAGGTTCTCGGGCAGGTAGGGGCTCTTGCCCATGCCCTTCATGAAGATGAAGTAGGAGAGGGCCGTGAAGGCGATGCCGCCGAAGATGGCGATGCTATAGCGGCTGTGCTTCGAATAGTGGAAGGTGAAGACGATGCGGCTCAGCCACATCACCACCATGCCGATGACAAAGGAGATGGCCACCGAGACGAAGATGGCGATGATCACCTGCAAGGCCTTGTCCGAGTTGAGCAGGTCGGCGTATTCCAGCGTGGGGTCGCCCATCACCTTGAGCAGCGCGAGCATCGCCGTGCCGCCCAGCAGCTCGAAGACGAGCGAGACGGTGGTGGAGGTGGGCATGCCGAGCGTGTTGAAAGCGTCGAGCACGATGATGTCCGTCACCATCACGGCCAGCATGATGGTCATCACCTCGTGGAAGGAATAGTGGGCCGGCATCATGATGCCGTGGCGGGCCACGTCCATCATGCCCGAGGACATCACGGCGCCGAGCATCACGCCCACCGAGGCAATGATGAGGATGGTGCGAAACGACGCCACGCGGGCGCCGACGGCCGATTGCAAGAAGTTGACCGCATCGTTGCTCACGCCGACAAACAAGTCGAAGACGGCCAGGCAGAGCAGGAAGATGACGATACACAGATAAATGGTCTCCATGTGTTGTAAATGTTATGTTTGTTAATTTCTTCGGGTGCAAAGTTACGCCGACGATGCTACAAACTTTTTGCTATCGCGTTACAATACGGTTACAACGCCGCGGCAGACCGCTTTTCTTCTTTATGCCTCATCCTGCATGGTCGCATTGTTACATGTTACATGTTACATGTTACGTTAAGGTCTCCCCCACTTCCATCTCCCTTCCTTCTCCCGTGGATAGCGCTTGTCACACAAAAATACTGTTTTTGTGACAAAAAACATTAAAAAGAGTAGTAGCTTCGCATGCCCCTCCTGTCTTTGTCACAAATATTTGCTATCTTTGTGACAAAATTCGGAGGGTTATGAATAGTACAGCTCAGAAAATAGAAAGTTCAATAGACAATATAGGCAGGGGAAGTATTTTCTTTGCTGATGATTTTGTGAACATGGGAACTGCCGAAAACATACGGCAGATATTGCTTCGTTGTGCTAAAAGTGACAAAATTGTCCGTATAGCGAAAGGCATTTATTGTTATCCAACGATTGACGACAGGCTTGGTCTTGGGGTGCTCATGCCTTCTTATGACGAAATAGCCAATGCCATAGCAGAGCGGGCACATGCTCGAATCGTACCGACGGGAGATTACGCATTGAATGTATTAGGACTGTCAACGCAGGTCCCAATGAACTGTGTCTATTTGACTGACGGAACGCCCCGTAGGATAGAAATATCAGGAGGTAGGGGAATTGTTTTCAAAAAAACAACTCCCAAGAATTTGGCATTCAAGAACAGATTGGCCATGTTGGTAACATCGGCGTTGAAATCTATCAAACAAGAAAATGTAACACCACAACAGATAGAGCATATAGGACAATTGCTGAGAAAAGAAGACAAGGAATCCGTGTTGGCAGACTTGGCACTTATGCCTATTTGGATAAGAAAAATTGTGACAAAGGCCTATGAATAACTATTTCTATCTATCAACGGAAGACAAGCAGCTCGTTTTGCGACAAGCTTCGGCTCGTTTAGGATTGCCACCACAAGCAATAGAAAAAGACTTGTGGGTGACAACCATACTTCAAATTGTGTTCACCTTGCCGTTTTCAGACAAACTCATCTTTAAAGGCGGTACGTCTTTGAGCAAGGTGTGGTGTCAGATAGAACGTTTTTCTGAGGATATAGACTTGGCGGTTGACCGTTCCTTGTTCGGAATGGAAGGTGATTTGACAAAGAAGCAAATCAAGAAACTCCGCAAGATGTCCTCGCTGTTTGTTAGTGAAGAGTTCTGTCCTGCTCTCCAAAGGGGAATAGAACAATATGGACTGTCTGCACTATGCTCGATCGAACCACAACCAGATGGTGAAGGCGATAATACTTACCCAGAACCAAGAAAGATATTTGTGAAGTATCAGAGTGTCTGTGCAGATCCAATAGAATATCTTTCTCCCGTGGTCATGTTGGAGATCGGTGCAAGGTCTTTGTTGGAACCCAATACACAGACTAATATCCGCAGTATGGTAGAAGAGCAGTTCCCTACCATTCAGACGACACTTGTTGACAGTTTGGTAGCAACGGCATTGGCCAGTAAGACATTCCTTGAAAAGGCATTTCTCCTGCATGAATTGTTTTCCGTTGAAGGACGAGGACAAACCGCGGAGCGTAAGTCAAGACATCTCTATGACTTGTCAAGAATGATGGATAAAGACTTTGCCATAGACGCTATCAACGATGATGAGTTGTGGGAGTCCATTAGGCACCATAGGGAGATTTTCACAAGTGTCAGAGATGTGGATTATGCTCCAGATGTGCGTAAGCGGATAATACTCGTTCCTCGTTTAGATATACAAGCTGCATGGGAGAAAGATTACAAAAGCATGTGCTCCTCCATGATATTCGGAGAAAAGCCTACATTTAAAGAATTGTTGGAGAGAATGGCCTTGCTTGAAAAACGTTTTCGTGAGGCATAAGTTTTTGACACCCTCCAATCCAAATAAGGAAGTTTGATGAGCCCTTTTTAGGACCGCTCAGGCTGGTAAACTGCCAACTGTGGTCCTTTCTCAGATACACGTTGTATGGTCGCATGGAGTCGCTTTGTTACATGTTACATGTTACATGTTACGTTAAGGCTTCCCCACTTCCATCTCCGCCTCCTCGCTAAGCGAGGACAAGTCGTGTAAGCGTTAAGGATAATAAGGAAACCAACCATTGTTTTAGTTGTTTTTCCTGCTGACCTTTGTTTTTTATTCCTTGGCCAGGGAGAAGTCAAACTGCAGTCCGCCGCCCTCGCGGTTGCTGACGCGTATGCTGCCGCGGTGGAGGATGACGGCGTTCTTGACGATGGCGAGCCCCAGTCCTGTGCCTCCGAGCGACCGGCTTCGCCCCTTGTCGACGCGGTAGAAGCGCTCGAAAAGGCGCGGCAGATGCTCCTCGGGCACGCCGCGACCCGTGTCGGCGATGGTAAACTGCCAATAGTTGTCCTCGGCACGAGCCTTGACATAGACGGTCGTCTCCTCTCCCGCATAGGCCAGGGCGTTGTCGATGAGGTTGCGGAAGATACTGTAGAGCATGCTCCTCACGCCCCTCACCGTCAGCTCGGCGGGCAGAGAGACGAGGAGCCTCATCTGCCTTTGCTGAAACTGCAATGCCGTCTCCTGCTCTATCTCCCGGACCATGCGCGCGATGTCCACCGTCTCCTTGCCGTGCAGGTCCTTCACCTCGTCCATGACGTTGAGCGTCGAGATGTCGGCCAGCAGCGAGGAGAGCCGCTGGCTCTGCGCGTAGCAGCGGTCGAAAAACATTTGGCGCGTCTTCTCGTCGATCGTGGGATGGTTGATGAGCGTCTCCAGGTAGCCCTGGATGCTCGCCACGGGCGTCTTCAGCTCGTGGGCGATGTTGTGGGTGAGCTGGCGTTTGAGTTCGTCCTGCTCTCTGCGCGTGCGCTGGTAGCGCTTATAGACCTTGATGATGCGCTCGGCGATGTCGCCCAGCTCGTCGTCGGGAAAGACCGCCAGGTCCTTGATGTCGAGCGACTCGTTGTGGTCGGCCCGCGAGGCGAAGAGGCGCAGCTTGGTGATGTTGTTCCCCAGTCGGCGCGTGAAGTTGTAGAGCAGGAGCGTCAGCAGCACGACGGCGCCGAGCGAGAACCAAAGATAGTTTTTGTCCGTATTGAGCACGCTGGCGAGGTTGTCGTTGTAGGGCAGGGCGCTGCGGACGATGTAGCGGTGGGAGGGGAAATAGGTGGCGGAGTAGAAGAAAGCCTGCGGCACGGTGGCGCTCTTGCGCTCGATGGCGTGGCCGCTGCCGTCGTCGAGGGCCTGGCGCACCTCCTGGCGGTTGGCGTGGTTGTGGATGTGGCTCAGGTCCTTCTGCCACGTGTCGTAGAAGACCGTGCCGTCGGGACGGATGAGCGTCACGCGCAGCCCCCTCATGTCGTTGTCGACGATGTAGCGGTCGATGAACGGTTTGATGTCCTTCGGCGACGAGGTGATGGCCTCGCTCATCTGCACGTTGAAGTCCTGGAGGCGCGCGTCGAGCACCGACACCTTGTAGTCCTTCTCCCGTCGCTGCTGATAGACGATGAAGGTGAAGGCAAAGAGCAGGAAGATGGAGAGCACCCCGAGGTAGAGGCGCATTCCCACGGGGATGCGGGTGCGCAGCGGCGCGAAGGGAGGAAGCCCCGTGGGCCCCTGGGCGGTCCCTTGGTTGTCCCCTTGCGTAGTCCCTTGGTTAGTTCCTTGCGTAGTCCCTTGGTTGTTCCCTTGCGTAGTCTGCGGGTTGTTCCTTTGCGTAGTCTCTTGGTTGTTCTGTCTCATCCTTCCGTCTCCCATCATCCCGTCAGTTGGTCTTCACCTCAAATCCGTAGCCGAATCCCTGCCGCGTCACGATATGCTCGGCGTAGGCCTTCACCTTGCGGCGCAGCCGCGTGATGTTGACGTCCACGGTGCGGTCGAGCACGATCACGTCGTGGGGCCACACATGATTGATGAGCTGCTGGCGGCTCAGGATCTTCCCCCTGTTCTCCAGCATCATCAGCAGCAGCGAATACTCGATGCGCGTGAGCGCGACGTGCTCCCCGTCGACCCACACCTCCTTGCGGTTGTCGTCGAGGACGAGCCCCTGGAAGCGGATCACGCCCTCCTCGTCCTGCGCCTGCGCCTCCTGCGACGTGCGGCGCAGCACCGCCTTGACACGGGCCAGCACCTCGCGCAGCGAGAAAGGCTTCGAGATGTAGTCGTCGGCGCCGAGGTTGAGGCCCTCCACGGTGTCGTCCTCCGTGTCGCGCGCGGTCAGAAAGATGATGGGCGTCTGCTTCGTCAGCGGGTTGTCCTTCACTCTTTTGGCCATCTCGAACCCCGACATCTCGCCCATCATCACGTCCAGCAGCAGCAGGTCGTAGGCGGCAATGTCCAGCGTCAGCGCCTCTTCGGCGGAGTAGGCCACGTCGGTCCGGTAGCCCTCCGCCTCCAGGTTGAACTGAAGAATCTCGCAGAGGTCGGCCTCGTCGTCGACCACCAGTATGCGATAATGCTTGTCTTCCATATTTACGAATGTTCATGAATCGGGGGCAAAGTTAGGCAAAAAATGTGGAACGCGGCGCGCTTTGCGGGTTACGATTTGATGACAACGAGTGGTGAGGCTCAAAACTTCGGATGCTTGATTTATGACAAGAAGTAGGTATTTTTGTTAAAAAAACAAGTCGGTGACGTTTCGTTTCATGGAAAAAATGTACTTTTGTCGGCGAAAATTGTTTGCAGAATAACAAAAAGTTAATGACCTATGAAGAAAATCAGAGCCGCCGTAGTTGGCTACGGCAACATCGGACGTTACACGGTCGAGTCTCTTGAGGCTGCCCCCGATTTTGAGATTGCAGGCGTAGTACGCCGTCAGGGTGACAAGGACAAACCACTCGAACTGACCCCCTACGAGGTGGTCGACGACATCACGAAGCTCAAGGAGGTCGACGTGGCCTTCCTCTGCACGCCGACACGCTCCTGCCCCGACTACGCCGAGCGTCTGGTGGCCTTGGGCATTAACACCGTCGATAGCTTCGACATCCACACCAGCATCCTCGAATACCGCACGCGACAGATGGAAAACTGCAAGAAGGCGGGCCGCGTCAGCGTCATCGCCGCTGGATGGGACCCGGGAAGCGACTCCGTGGTGCGCGTGCTCCTGGAGGCACTCGCCCCGAAGGGCCTCACCTACACCAACTTCGGTCCGGGTATGTCGATGGGCCACAGCGTCGTGGCTCGCTCCAAGAAGGGCGTCAAGAACGCGCTCTCCATGACAATTCCCCTGGGCGAGGGCATCCATCGCCGCATGGTCTATGTGGAACTGGAGGACGGCTACACCGTGGCGCAGGTCGAGGCGGAACTCAAGGCTGACGACTACTTTGCCCACGACGAGCTCCACGTCTTCGCCGTGAAGTCGGTGGACGACGTGCGCGATATGGGCCACGGCGTACACCTCACCCGCAAGGGCACGAGCGGCAAGACGCCCAACCAGCGCATGTCCTTCGACATGAGCATCAACAACCCGGCGCTCACGGCGCAGATCCTGGTCGGTGTGGCCCGCGCCTCCTTCCGACTGGCCCCGGGATGCTACACCCTGCCCGAGATACCGGTCATCGACCTGCTCCCGCAGTCGCGCGATGAGGTGGTGGCTACCCTCGTATAAGCTGTCGAACCCTATAAGCTGCTCCAATAGCCGCCCATATAGCCGCCCATATAGTCGCCCATATAGTCGCTCATATAGCCGCTCATATAGTCGAGCCATATAGTCGAACCATATAGCCCTACTGGCGATGGGGCGCCATTGGAATAAAGTCTCAAATCCCTCGTTTTGGCAAGAAAGTCGGTCGGCTTCTTCCCAAAATGAGGGATTTTGTTTACACATTTGCGCAGATTTGTGCACATCTTTGTCGTTTTTGTGCACAATGTTTGCCCATAACGGGGAAAATAACTACCTTTGCAGCGGTTCTTTTAGGATACATCACTCAGGTTGTTTCACGAATAGCGGTTTGGTGGAATACAAAACGGTGAAAAGACTGGAGGATAAGATAGAAATAAGAAAATAAGTAACACATACAGGATTTATGAGTTTAAAGATTGTTGTACTTGCCAAGCAAGTACCCGACACGAGAAACGTGGGCAAAGATGCGATGACGGCCGAAGGAACGGTGAATCGCGCCGCTTTGCCCGCCATCTTCAATCCCGAAGACCTTAATGCGCTGGAGCAGGCCTTGCGCCTCAAGGAGCAGCACCCGGGGAGCACGGTAGGCCTGCTGACGATGGGTCCTCCGCGCGCGGGCGAGATCATCCGCCAGGGATTGTACCGAGGTGCCGATACTGGCTGGCTGCTGACGGACCGCCTCTTCGCAGGTGCCGATACGCTGGCCACATCCTATGCACTGGCCACGGCCATCCAAAAGATTGGCGATGTGGATATCGTCATCGGTGGCCGACAGGCTATCCACGGCCCAGGTGGGCCCGCAGGTAGCACAGAAGCTGGGGCTCAACCAGGTGACCTATGCTGAGGAGATCCTCAAGGTGGAGGAGGGCAAGGCCACGATCCGCCGCCATATCGACGGAGGTGTGGAGACGGTGGAGACACCGCTGCCCGTCGTCGTCACCGTCAATGGATCGGCTGCCCCGTGCCGCCCGTGCAACGCCAAGCTCGTGATGAAGTACAAGTATGCCACCTGCCCCATGGAGCGCACGGGCGAGGAGCCCTGGAGCAAGCTCTATGAGGAGCGCCCCTACCTGACGCTCCACCAGTGGAGCGTGGCCGATGTCGATGGCGACCCCTCACAGTGTGGTCTCAGCGGATCGCCCACCAAGGTCAAGGCCGTGAAGAACATCGTCTTCCAGGCCAAGGAGAGCAAGACGCTGACCGGCGAGGACAAGGATATCGAGAGCCTCGTAAGGGAATTGTTGGACGAAAAGATTATTGGCTAAGACAAACGACAAGATGAATAACGTATTTGTTTATTGCGAGATAGAGGGCACGAAGGTGGCCGAGGTGTCACAGGAGTTGCTCACCAAGGGCCGCAAACTGGCCAATCAGCAGGGCGTGGAGCTCCACGCCATCGTGGCCGGAAAGGACATCAAGGGAAAGGTCGAGGAGCAGATCCTGCCGTATGGTGTGGACAAACTGTTTGTCTTCGACGGCGAGGGTCTCTTCCCCTACACCTCCGCTCCCCATACCGACATCCTGGTCAACCTCTTCAAGGAGGAGCAGCCGCAGATCGCCCTGATGGGTGCCACGGTCATCGGACGCGACCTGGGACCGCGCGTGTCGTCGTCGCTGACGAGCGGACTGACCGCCGACTGTACCGAACTGGAGATCGGCGACTTCGACGACCGCAAGGCCGGAAAGCACTATGATGGACTCCTCTATCAGATTCGTCCCGCCTTCGGTGGCAACATCGTCGCCACGATCGTCAATCCTGAGCACCGCCCGCAGATGGCCACGGTGCGTCCGGGCGTGATGCAGAAGGCGCTCTATGAGGGCAAGGCCAAGGGCGAGGTGGTCTATCCTGAGGTGGCCAAGTATGTGCCGGCAGAGGACTATGTCGTCAAGGTGCTCGACCGCCACGTCGAGGAGGCCAAGCACAACCTCAAGGGCGCGCCGATCGTCGTGGCTGGTGGCTACGGCGTGGGATCAAAGGAAAACTTCGACCTGCTCTTTGAGTTGGCCAACCTCCTGCATGGAGAGGTCGGCGCAAGCCGCGCGGCCGTGGACGCAGGATGGGTCGATAGCGATCGTCAGATCGGTCAGACCGGCATCACGGTCCACCCGAAGGTCTATATCGCCTGCGGTATCTCGGGACAGATCCAGCATATCGCTGGTATGCAGGACTCGGGCATCATCATCTCGGTCAACACCGATCCCGAGGCGCCCATCAACCGCATTGCCGACTATGTGATCACGGGCAGCGTAGAGGAGGTGGTTCCCAAGCTGATTAAATATTATAAGGAAAATACTAAGTAAAAAAGACCCCCTCATGCCGGGCTTCTAAGGGCCGGGCGGCAGGGAATTCATATTATGGCAAATTACTATACCGACCATCCGGAGATTGAGTTCCACCTCGATCACCCGTTGATGAAGCGCATCGTGGAGCTGAAGGAGAAGGGCTATGCTGACAAGGATCAGTTTGCCGACGCTCCCGTCTGCTACGAAGATGCGATAGAGAACTATAAGCGCGTGTTGGACATTACGGGCGACGTGGCCGCCAACATCATCGAGCCGAACAGTGAGTCGGTCGATTTGGAAGGTCCGCACCTCGTCGATGGACGCATGGTCTATGCGAGCAAGACGGTCGAGAATATCGACGCTACCTGCAAGGCGGGCCTGTGGGGTGTCTCCATGCCGCGTAAGTACGGTGGCCTGAACCTCCCCAATGTGGTCTTCTCCATGCTCTCCGAGGTCATCTCGGCGGCCGATGCGGGTTTCCAGAACATTTGGAGCCTGCAGAGCTGCATCGACACGCTCTATGAGTTTGGATCGGAGGAGCAGCGAGAGAAGTACATCCCCCGCGTCTGCGAGGGTGCCTCGATGTCCATGGACCTCACGGAGCCCGACGCTGGTAGCGATCTGCAGCGCGTCATGCTCAAGGCCACACAGGACGAGGACGGCACGTGGCGTCTGAACGGTGTGAAGCGATTCATCACCAATGGCGACTCTGATATCCACCTGGTGCTTGCCCGCTCTGAGGAGGGCACACACGACGGACGCGGCCTCTCGATGTTTATCTACGACAAGCAGAGTGGCGGCGTCACGGTGCGCCACATCGAGCACAAACTCGGTATCCACGGTTCGCCCACCTGCGAGCTGGTCTTCAAGAACGCCAAGGCGGAGCTCTGCGGAAGCACCCGCATGGGACTCATCAAGTATGTGATGGCGCTCATGAATGGTGCGCGCCTGGGCATTGCAGCCCAGAGCGTCGGCGTGGAGCAGGAGGCTTACAACGAGGGTCTCTCCTACGCCAAGGAGCGCATGCAGTTTGGCAAGAAGATCATCAGCTTCCCCGCCGTCTATGACATGCTCTCGCGCATGAAGGCCAAGCTCGACGCGGGTCGCTCCCTGCTCTATCAGACGGCACGCTATGTCGACCTCTACAAGGCACTGGAGGATATCGGCCGCGACCGCAAACTGACGCCCGAGGAGCGTCAGGAACTGAAAAAGTGGAACCGACTGGCTGATGCTTTCACGCCGCTGGCCAAGGGCACCAACTCCGAGTGGGCCAACCAAAATGCTTACGACGCCATCTCCATCCACGGAGGTTCGGGCTTCATCATGGAGTATAAGTCGCAGCGCCTCTTCCGCGACGCGCGTATCTTCTCTATCTATGAGGGTACGACCCAGTTGCAGGTAGTGGCTGCCATCCGCTACATCACCAATGGCACCTACCTCAACATCATGAAGGAGATGCTGCAGGGTGAGGTCTCCGAGAGCCTCAAGCCGCTGCAGGAGCGTGTGGCCAAACTCGTGGCTACCTACGAGGCTTGCCTCGACAAGGTCAAGGCGGGCGCCAACCAGGACGAGCACGACTTCCTGGGCCGTCGTCTCTACGACATGACTGCCGATATCGTCGCTTCCCTGCTCATCCTCGACGACGCGACGCGTGCGCCGGAGTTGTTTGAGAAGAGTGCCAACGTCTTTGTGCGCATGGCCGAGGAGGAGGTGATGGGCAAGGCCGCCTATATCCAGGCCTTCCACGCCGACGACTTGAAGAACTTCGAAGCTTAATATTTGACATCCTTTCGTCCCCAATCGCATGGTGGACTCCCGCTTGTCTCATTCTATATAGGACTGTAGAAAGGACTATATAGGATATGGAGAAGGACTATATAGGACGCAACAAAGACTATATAGGATACAAGAAGGAA
>ERZ779852.3537-NODE-3537-length-11078-cov-5.597569_pt1 | contig 11078 bp, 9 predicted proteins | sample MGYA00511559_ERZ779852 | MGnify/ENA primary metagenome ERZ779852 (study PRJEB29588, sample SAMEA2157977) | human gut metagenome | biome: human gut; feature: human-associated habitat; material: faeces | place: Denmark | collected 2008/2010 ...
CCGGCTCGGCTCCGGGTTCCGGCTCGGCTCCGGCCTCTCAGATCCCCGCTTCTGCCAAGCTGACGGCTCCCGATCGCGTAGCCCGTCCCTCTCTGATGCCGGGCGACGACAACTCGGAGTCGCTCACTGTGGCCGATTCGCTCCGCCTCATCCGCCAGGGCTTCATCCCCAACCCCGATCCCGCCCGCTTCCCCGTCAAGTCGCTCCCCGCTCCCGAGTAAGCAGAAAGCCCTCCCCCGTGGAAAATTACTCCCATATGCTTAGATTTTCATGAATCTTTGCTATCTTTGCCGACGGTTTGGCGTGTCTCTGCTAACCTTCTCACCGCCAAGCTCCGCAAATGAATTATTCTATACTCGACTTCTTGGGGCTCCTCGGAGCCGTCGGCCTCTTCCTCTACGGAATGAAGGTGATGAGTGAAGGACTGCAGAAAGCCGCAGGCGACCGCCTGCGCAACATCCTTTCTGCCATGACGCGCAACCGGTTCGCAGGCACTGTCACCGGTTTCTTCATCACAGCGCTCATTCAGAGTTCGTCTGCTTCCACCGTGATGGTGGTCAGCTTCGTCAACGCCGGACTCATGACCCTCGCGCAGTCTATGGCTGTCATCATGGGTGCCAATGTGGGCACCACTTTCACCGCATGGGTCATCGCGCTCTTCGGTTTTAAAGTAGACATTTCGGCATTTGCCCTCCCGCTTATCGGTCTGGCCGTGCCGCTCCTCTTCTCCAGCAAGGGACGCACCAAGTCTATCGGCGAGTTCACCATCGGTTTTGCCTTCCTTTTCATGGGTCTCGACATGATCAGCAAGTATGTGCCTGATCTGCAGAGCAATCCCGAGATGTTCGCCTTCCTCCAGCGCTACGCCTCCATGGGATTCGGCAGCGTGCTCATCTTCTGCCTTGTGGGCATCGTGGTCACCATGGTCATCCAGTCGTCGGCGGCCACTTTCGCCATCACGCTGATCATGTGCTCCAAGGGGTGGATCACTTTCGACCTCGCCTGTGCCCTGGTGCTCGGCTCCAATATCGGTACCACAGTCACCCCGCTGCTCGCCTCGATGAGCGGTAACGTAGCGGCTAAGCGAACGGCCATGGGACACCTCCTCTTCAACTTCCTCGGCACTCTTTGGACCCTCGCCGTCTTCTTTCCATTCGTCGAACTTAATTCATGGATTACCGAGGCCATCGGGCAGGGCGACCCCAACCAGCTCTACCGCTACGTATCCGACCTTCAGGCATCAAGTCCGGATGTCTACAATCAGGTCTTCGCCACCGGCTCCGTGCCCACCGATCCCGATGTGGTGCTCCGACATCGCACGGCCATCTCCACCATGCAGGTGAGCGTGTCGTTCGGCCTATCCATGTTCCACACGGTCTTCAACCTCATCAACCTTTCCATCATGATATGGCTCACAAAGGTTTATGTGAAGATTGTGGAATTCCTTATCCCCGCCAAGCATCAGGGCGACGACGAGTTCCAGCTCAAATTCATCTCTGCCGGTATCCTCTCGGCTTCCGAGCTCAATATCTCCCAGGCTGAAAAGGAGATGCACGTCTACGCCGAGCGCGTGGGGCGCATGCTCCCCATGGCACGCGAACTGGTCCACTCCAAGGCCGGCTCCGACGAGTTCAACTGTATCTACTCCCGTCTTGAAAAATATGAGGAGATCTCCGACCGCATGGAGCTGGAGATCGCCAACTATCTCAACCGATGCGCCGAGGGGCGCCTCTCCAACGAGTCGAAGCGCCGCATTGCCGCCATGCTCTCCATCGACTCCGAGATAGAGTCGATCGCCGACACCATGCTCGGCGTGGGCAAGATACTCCTGCGCAAGCAGCAGAGCAATGTCCACTTCAACGACGAGATCTACGCCAACATCGACCTGATGTTCACCTATCTCGACCGCGCCATGAACGGCATGCTCCGCATCCTCTCCAACCTCGAGAGCGTCAACGAGCACGAGGTCATCTCGGCCTACAACCACGAGCGCGAGATCAACAACCTCCGCAACCAGCTCCGCACCGCCAACGTGGCCAACATCAACGACCGCCACTACGAGTATCAGAGCGGCATCTACTATATCGACATCATCTCCACCCTCGAGAAGAGCGGCGACTACATCATCAACGTGGTCGACACCATCCGCGACGAGTTCCGCGGACTCAAATCCTGATCCGCTCTGCCGATGCCTTCATGGGTCATACAGCCTGAATGTGACGCTCCCGTCTCCGCAGCCGACAGGGAGCTCTACTCCACACGCCCGCCCGCCTGGCAGGCCGGAGTGGAAGGGAGCCCGCGCCCCTTCACTCCCGCCACCGATTCGGGCGTGCTGGCCATCGTCATCGCTGTGATTGTGCTCATAGGCCTCAACATGCGCCATGTGCGCCGCATCTTCCGCTCTCTGCCCCACGATCTCTTCTCGGTGCGCCGCCGCGACAACGCTTTCGACGAGCACACCGCCAACGAGACCCGCGTCTCCATCCTGCAGCTCTTCCAGATGTGGGTCTACCAGGCGCTGCTCCTCTTCATGTGGCTCGGGCACATCACTCCCGCCACCACTTCGGCCGCCGTCACGGCGCAGGTGGCCCTCCTCGTGGCCTTGGGCTGCGGATTTTACCTCTTCCAGCTCGCCGCCAACATCACCATCGGATACACTTTCACCGACCCCCTCAGCGCCACTCTCTGGCGCCGCGGACTCAACTCGTCGCAGATACTTCTGGGCTGGACTCTCATCCTCCCTGCGCTCGTGGCGCTCTTCTATCCGGGCATCGCTTCCTACATGCTCATCCTTGCTGCGTCGCTCTATGTCTTCTCACGCATATGCTATATTTTCAAGGGTTTTAGAATTTTTTACACTAATATCGGCTCGTTGCTTTATTTTATTTTGTACCTTTGTGCCCTTGAAATAATACCCCTGATTGCAGTCTGCCTCCTGGCAGAGAAAATATGTGTAAATAGTTGAGCCGCATCTCTTTCCGGATCCACCGGCGTGACACTACGCCCACTCTCTTTCTCAGCCCGGCTCAACTTACATTCTTTTAATCATCGTCAAGATCGTGAAAGTTAAGAAGATTCTCGTATCACAGCCACGACCCTCGTCCGAAAAGTCGCCCTACTTCGACATCGCTTCCCGCTATGGCGTTGAGATGATTTTCCGCCCGTTCATCAAGGTGGAGGGTCTGAGCGCCCGCGAATTCCGTCATCAGAAAATCAATATCGCCGATTTCACCGCCGTCATCTTCACAGCACGCACGGCTATCGACCACTTCTTCCGTCTTTGCGAGGAGATGCGCATCGCCATCCCCGACACCATGAAATATTTCTGCACCTCCGAGTCGATCGCGCTCTATCTGCAGAAATACATCGTCTATCGCAAACGCAAGATTTTCTATGGCGCCACAGGCAAGTTTGAGGATCTCCTTCCCTTCCTGAGCAAGCACAATAAGGATAAGTTCCTCTACGTCGTTTCCGACGTGCACAAAGACGACAAGAATGCTCCCATCCTCGATCGCGCCAAGGTAGACTACGCCAAGGCTGTGATGTATCGCACCGTTTCCAACGACTTCGCCGACGGCGAGCCGTTCGACTACGATATGCTCCTCTTCTTCTCGCCCGCCGGCATTGAGTCGCTCAAGAAAAACTTCCCCGACTTCAACCAGGGCGACATCAAGATCGGATGCTTCGGCGCCTCCACCGCCAAGGCTGTGGCCGACGCCGGCCTCCGCCTCGATCTCGAGGCCCCCAACCCCAAGGCTCCCTCCATCACCGCCGCCCTCGACCTCTACCTCCGCGACCTCCAGGGCGCCTGATCCCCGGGGAAGGCGACCCATCTGCTGGCTCTCGCATGTAGGGGCGCACCATGGCGTGTCCTTCCTCCCCGATGGCCCCGCTCTGTCCCTCCTCCACGGCTCTATTGGGTCTATTTGGCTTATCCTCCCTATTCCTCAGATAAAAAAATCTATGAAATCTTTCGGCTTGGGTAAAAGCCACAAACTCTGCAGCACCACGGCCATCGATCGCCTTTTCGCCGGCCGCGATGCCGCGGTGCGCTCTGCCCTGGCCTATCCCGTTCGCATGGTGTGGGCACCGGCCCCCGACGGCGATCCCCGCCCCGGCGAGCAGCCCGTGTGCTTTTTCATCTCCATACCCAAAAAGCGCCTCCGCCATGCCGTCGACCGTGTGGCCATGCGCCGCCGCATCCGCGAGCAGTATCGCCTGCTCCGTCCGGAGTTTTTCCCCGACGCGCTCCCCGAGGGGCAGCGGCCGCTGCATGTGGCATTCATCTACGTGGCCTCCAATCTCGAACCCTCCCTCCGCATCCGTCAGGCCATGCAGCGCCTCCTCCCGCGCCTCCTCGCTCCCGAGGTCGCCAAGTAGCCCAATTTCACAAATCTCACTCCCGCCGTGCGCTCCCTCTTCGTCTGGCTCCTGAGCCTCCCCATCTATTTCTATCGCTACTGCATCTCGCCGCTCACCCCGCCGAGCTGCCGCTTCACCCCCACCTGTTCGCAGTACGCCCTCGAGGCGCTCCGCAAGGATGGCCCCGTGCGTGGCCTCTGGCTGGCCATCAAGCGCATCCTCCGCTGCCACCCCTGGGGCGGCTCCGGCTACGATCCCGTACCATGATTCTCGACGTCCACACACATCTCCCCGCACCCTCGGCCATCCTCTGTGTCGAGCCGTGGCAGGTTGCCGACACCCTCGCCGCTCACCCCGACGCCCTCCTTGCCGTGGGCATTCATCCCTGGTCGCTCGCCGGCGTAGATCCCGACCGTCTCCCCTCGCTTTTAGAGCAATTGCGCAGCGCTGCGGCCTCTCCCCGCATAGTGGCCATCGGCGAAACCGGCCTCGACACCCTCTGCGCTTCCCCCATGCCTCTGCAGCGCCTCTCCTTCGAGGCCCACATCCGCCTCGCCGCCGAGCTGCGCCTCCCCCTCCTGCTCCATGTGGTGCGCACCGCCCACGAGATCCTCTCCTACCTGCGACGTCGCCCCTCTCCCGCTGTCCCCTGGATCTGGCACGGATTCCGCGGCAATCCCATCCTCGCATCCCAATTTCTCTCCTTCCCCTCCACCTACATCTCCTTCGGTCCCCGCTTCAATCCCGCCACCCCCGCCGTCGTCCCACTCTCCCGCCTACTCCTCGAGACCGACGCCACCACCCCGTCTTCTTCCACCCTTTCCTCTACCACCATCTCTTCCGTCGCCTCCTCCGTCGCCGCTGCCATGCTCCCTCCCATTTCCCCCTCCTCCCTACTTTCGGCCGCTGCCGCCAATGCCTCATCCCTTTTTCAGGGCAGTTGTAAAACCCGTTTGAAATGTTAATAACCCGGCAGCCGGGGCGCAATATTTGAGGCTGACGATTTTCGGCGTTTTAAATCAGTGGAGGATGGCGGCCAGAAAAGCGACCAGAAAAAAGTCCAGGAAAGTCCGTCGTGTCGGACCCGAAAAAGGCGTCCACCGGGAGGTTATCGCAAATTAAGTTATCGCAAATTAAAATGAGGCGGCGCCGGCTGGCGCTGCCTCATCTGATTTGTTTTTGTAGCCGAAGTGGGACTCGAACCCACACAGCCTAAACGGCCAAAGGATTTTAAGTCCTTCGTGTCTACCATTCCACCATTCGGCCTCAAAACGCTGCAAAGATACAAATTTATTTTGCAATAGCCAAGCGCCGCCCGCTATTTGTCGGACGCTGCGGGTGTCTTTGCGCTCATGTCGCGGTGCTTGTCGGCGGTGACCAGTGCGAATACTATCAGACCAAGCACCACAAGCAGCACTGTCTGCGAGGCGATGATTACGTTGCCAAACGCTGCCCCCACCACATTGAAGTCGCTCTGACTGATGCTCCCGCCCAGCGTCGGCAGGAAGATGTTGAGCCCGAAGAGCAGCACTGTCTGATACGGGCCGATGCCGCCGTTCGAGGGAATGCCCATGGCTATGGAGGTGAGCACGTAGCATACCAAGGTCACCGTCGGCCCGGCGCTCTCGAGCAGCTCACGCATCACCGGGAAGGCGTTGAAGGCCACCACCAATTGCAGGTAGTAGCAGCCCCAGATGCAGACGGTGAGCCCCAGCCACACCCATTTGTGCTTCATCGCGGCTATGGCCGCAAATCCGTCCCAGAGTCCTTTCAGAAACCCCTTGATTTTCGTCGCCACGCGCCCGTGGCTCCGAGAGAGCACTACCCATGTCACTGCGATGACAGCGATCAGCGTGCCCCACATCCAGGGGGAGGTGACCACATGCAGCAGCTTTTCGTAGGCGTCGGGATAGGTGCGCACAAAGTCGATGATCGGCCCGCGGGCCACGAAAAATGTGCCCAACGTCATCAGGCCCACGGCCAAAAGGTCGGCGAAGCGGTCGGCAATCATCGACCCGAAGATGGTGGAAAAGGGTTTGTCCTCACGGTAGGAGATATATCCCGTGCGCCACACCTCGCCGAGCCTGGGGAAGACGAGATTGAGCGAGTAGCACCCTATGATGCTGTAAACCAGCGCATGCACGGGCGCATCCACCCCCGAGGCCCGCAGCTGTATGCCCCAGCGCAGGGCGCGGAGCAGCATCGGAGCCAGCCCTAAGGCCAGCATCAGGCCGATCCAGCGGAAATCGCAGTCGCGTTTGATCACCTGCATCATCTCGTGGAAGTCGATGTTGTGGAACATGATCCAGCACAAGCCCACCGTGACGGCCAGCGGCACGATAAATTTCACTATCGCACCTGCCGCTTTGCGCCCGCGGCGCTCTTTGGGCGCTACGGCCTCTGTGGGTGCGGTTTTGCTGTTGTCGGTCTCCTGATTTTCCATCTCTCGCGGTGTGTGGGTTGGCACAAAGTTACAAAACTTTCCGCCATCTTGCTCCTTATGTGTTTTAGATGCATCCGATTTAACGTTCATTCACTCAAAATTAGGCCGAAAACTGTTAATTTTGTCCCGTAAAAAGAAGATTTTATGAAGCATCAGCGTCAACTTGAAGAGACTCCTCTGCGCCTCCGCGAGCTTGCGACGATTCGTGGTGTTTCCGACGAGTACAGCCATCTCGGCCACGATTACATCCTGTCGCACCTCACATCCAACACCGGATATTTCTACAGCGACAAGGTGAGGCGGTTCGACGGCCACACCATGATCATCTGCGTCAAGGGCACCATGCGCGTCACCATCGACCTCGACACGGTGGAGGTGCCGCCCATGTCGCTCATCTTCGTCGCGCCCGAGCGTGTCTTCAAGCCCATCTCGTGGGAAGGCGAGAGCCTCGACGCCTACGTGCTGTTCCTCTCCAACAAGTTTGTCTACGACCTCAATATCGATCTTAACGCGATCAATACCAACATCTTCACCTCGGCCAAGTCGGTGCTCCACCTCGAGCAGGACCGCATGGATCTGATCATCCGCTACTTCGAGCTGCTCCACGGCAGCGCCTCGGCCAAGGGCCACTACACGCGCCTCATCACCCGCTCGCTCTTCTCGGCCGCGGCTTATCAGATCATGGCCTTCTCGGAGGAGAGCATCAACTCCGACGACGCCTCCAGTCCGCCATCACACAATCGTAAGTTGGCCTATGTCAAGACGTTCCTGCGCCTTGTGCGCATGAACCACCGCTCGGAGCGCGCCATCGGCTTCTACGCCGACAAGATGTTCATCTCCCCCAAATACCTCTCGCTGGTCATCAAGGAGGCCACGGGGCGCTCGGCGGCCGAGTGGATCGACCAGTATGTCATCCAGGAAGCAAAAAATCTGCTGCGCTATTCCGGGAAGAATGTGCAGCAGATAGCTTATGAACTGAATTTTACCAATCAGTCGTCGTTCGGCAAGTATTTCAAGAACCTCACGGGCCTGTCGCCCACGCAGTTCCAGAATCAGTGACCCATTGCAAGGCGGCCTCCGTCGGGGCGCTTCCGCCTTGATGTGGCCTTCTTCACATTTTCAGTAGCCTTTTCGGTAGCCTTTTTCACGCTCTCGGTGGCGCTCTTGGCGGCATCGGTGGCGCGGATGGCCACGCGCCGGATCTTTCCGGAGATGGTCTTCGGCAGTTCGTTGACAAACTCTATCACTCGCGGATATTTGTAGGGCGCGGTGACGCGTTTCACATGATTCTGAATCTCCTTCACCAGCTCCGGCCCGGCTTTCTTCACATAGTCGCGGGCAAGCACTATGGTGGCCTTCACTAGCTGGCCGCGCACCTCGTCGGGCACGGCGGTCACGGCACACTCCACCACGGCAGGATGCGACATGCAGGCGCTCTCCACCTCGAACGGGCCGATGCGGTAGCCCGACGACTTGATCACATCGTCTTTTCTGCCCACAAACCACATGTAGCCGTCCTCATCCCTCCGGGCCACGTCGCCGGTGTGATACAGCCCGTCGTGCCAGGCCAGGCGGGTCAGCTCTTCGTCGTCGAGATACTCGCGGAAGAGGCCTAAGGGCTTGTGGCGACTGTCTTTGGCGGCGATCACTATCTCACCTTCCTCTCCCAAAGGGGCTTCCGTGCCGTCGTGGCGCGCTATATATACGTGGTATTGCGGGTTGGGTTTCCCCATCGAGCCGGGTTTGGGGGTCATCCCGGGGAAGTTGCCCACGGTCAGTGTGGTCTCGGTCTGCCCGAATCCCTCCATCAGGCTCAGTCCGGTGAGCTCTTTCCAGCGGTTGAACACGCTGGGATTGAGCGCCTCGCCGGCTATCGAGCACTTACGGAGCGAACTGAGGTCGTAGCTCTTCACATCCTCGCGGATCATGAAGCGGAAGATGGTGGGAGGCGCGCACAGCGAGGTGATGCGGTATTTTTCTATCATCCGCAGCAGGTCGGCGGGCACGAATTTGTCGAAATCGTAGACGAATACCTCTGCTCCGGCTATCCACTGGCCGTAGAGCTTGCCCCACACGGCCTTCCCCCAGCCGGTGTCGGCCACGGTGAGGTGCAGGTCGTCTTCCCGCAGATGGTGCCAGCACCAGGCGGTGGCTATGTGCCCTAAGGGGTAGGTGAAATCGTGCGCCACCATCTTCGGCTCCCCCGAGGTGCCGGAGGTGAAGTAGAGGAGCATGGTGTCGGAGTTGTCATTGGGGTGCTCAGGGCGCACGAAGAGGGGAGCGCCGGCCACTCCGCTGTCGAAATCTATCCATCCCTGCGGCCGCTCGGGACCGGTGGTCACCAGAGTCTTCAGCTCGGGGCACCGGGCGGCGGCTAAGGTCACATGTTCGGTGATCACTTTGTCGCCCGCGGCCACTATCATCTTGATTTTGGCCTTGTGCACGCGATATTCTATATCTTCGTCGGTGAGCAGGTGAGTGGCTGGAATGGCCACAGCGCCCAATTTGTGAAGCGCCACGATCGACAGCCAGAACTGGTAGTGCCTCTTGAGCATCAGCATCATGCGGTCCCCCTTCCCGATGCCGAGGCTTTGGAAAAAGGCTGCCGTCCTGTCGGTGAGCTCTTTAAGCTCGCCGAAGGTGAAGCGGCGTTCCTCCCCTTGCTCGTTGGTCCACAGCAGCGCCTCTTTTTCGGGCGCCTCGGCGGCCCAGCCGTCCACTACATCGTACCCGAAGTTGAACCTCTCGGGCACCTCTACCTTAAAATCCCTGCAGAGGGCGTCGTAATCGGCGAACTCCCTCACTTTCAAATACCTTTCTATCATTTCCTGTACCTGTTGAAACCTTGCGGCGACGCCCACCCCTTCCCGGCGCCGCTCTTCTTTTTACCTTACCTGAGATTCCGGGCCGACTTGAGGCCGATTTTAGAATCTCTTATCTGAAAACGGCTGCAATTTATGAAAAGATTTTTTAAATGCTCAAGGAGCTACAAAGTTTAATATTTTGCACATTGCATGTTAAATTTGGTTAATTCTATCTTTTCTCTCTATCTTTCAGCATTTTGCCGATTTTTTGCGCCTCTCCCTTTTCACTTTTCGCTATAAAGCATTATCTTTGTCTTCATGGAAGAAAACTACATAGTATCGGCGCGAAAATACCGCCCGACCACCTTCTCGTCGGTCGTCGGGCAGAAGGCGCTATGCTCCACGCTGCGCAATGCCGTGGCTACCAACCGCCTGGCCCACGCCTACCTCTTCTGCGGTTCGCGAGGGGTGGGCAAGACCTCCACGGCCCGCATTTTTGCCAAGAGCATCAACTGCCAGCACCCCACACCCGAGGGAGACCCCTGCAACGAGTGCCCCTCCTGCCGGCAGTTCAACGAAAACCGCTCGCTCAACATCATCGAGCTCGACGCCGCCTCGCGCAATGGCGTCGATGCCATCCGCGATCTGGTGGAGCAGGTGATGACGCCACCCACCGAGGGGCGCTACCGCGTGTTCATCATTGATGAGGTGCACATGCTCTCATCCGCGGCCTTCAATGCCTTTCTCAAGACCCTCGAGGAGCCGCCGGAGTATGTGGTCTTCATCCTCGCCACCACCGAGAAGCACAAGATCATACCCACCATCCTCTCCCGCTGCCAGATCTACGATTTCCACCGCATCACGGTGGGCGACATCGTAGACCATCTGGAGTATGTGGCCAAGCAGGAGGGCTACACCGCCGAGCGCCGTGCCCTGTCGGTCATCGCTGCCAAGGCCGACGGCGCCATGCGCGACGCCCTCTCCATCTTCGATCAGGTGGCGGCCTCCTCGCGCGGCAACATCACCTACCGCTCGGCCATAGAGAACCTCAACGTGCTCGACGAGGCCTATTTCTCGCGCCTCTTCGATGCCTTTGTCAAGGCCGATATCCCCGAGGCGCTGATGATCTACAAGGAGATCCGCGAGCACGGCTTCGACTCGCATTTCTTCATCAACGGCCTGGCCCAGTATCTCCGCGACCTCATGGTGGCGCGTGATCCGCGCACCCTGCCGATGCTCGACACCGACGACGATACCCGGGCGCTTATGGTCAAGCAGGGAGCACAGCTCTCGCCGGAGTTTTTCTACGACGCCATGAGCCTCTGCAACGAGGCCGACCTCAATTACCGTCAGGCATCGGACAAAACCTTCTTCGTGGAGCTTCTGCTCATCAGGTTATGCCAACTAAACGGCCCCTCCCCCATATGTAGTGGCAACGGAGAGGGGCGGAAAATCCAAAAAATCACACC
>ERZ779852.3542-NODE-3542-length-11066-cov-12.846063_pt1 | contig 11066 bp, 8 predicted proteins | sample MGYA00511559_ERZ779852 | MGnify/ENA primary metagenome ERZ779852 (study PRJEB29588, sample SAMEA2157977) | human gut metagenome | biome: human gut; feature: human-associated habitat; material: faeces | place: Denmark | collected 2008/2010 ...
CGGGTTCACGTTCGAACTCCACGACCCACTCGTGGGCGCCCCGCTCGCGCAGGGACATGTAGCACGGGGCCACGGTGTACTCGGCCACCACGGCGCCCGTCTTCGAGCAGGCGTCAAGCAGGGCCCGGTCGGCGTTATCGACGATCAGCTCCTCGCCGAAGACGTTGATGTACTGCCGCGTACGGCCCGCAAAGCGGATGCGGTAGGGCGCCGTCGAGGTGAACTCGACCGTATCGCCGATCTCATAGCGCCACAGGCCGTTGATCGAGGTGATGAGCATCGCGTAGACCCGGCCGCACTCGACCCCCTCGAGGGGTACGATGCGCTCTCCGTCGCGGAATTCGTAGAAGGTCCCGTAGTCGAGCATCAGCAACATGTCGTCGCGCGCCGGGTCGTCGGCCAGGGCGAAGAAGCCCTCCGAGGCGTTGTAGGTCTCCATGTAGACGAAGTCGTCCGAGGGCAGCAGCTCGCGGAACGACTGCCGGTAGGGCGTGAACTCCACACCGCCGTGGGCGAACATCTCGAGCTGCGGCCACACCTCAAGCAGGTTCTGCCGCCCGGTATACTCGAGCACGCGGCGCATCAGCGCCAGGTTCCACGACGGAACGCCGGCAAAGGCCGTAACCGGCTCGCCGATGCACTCGCGGCAGATGGCCTCGCACTTGGCGTCGAAATCGGGGATGATGGCCGTCTCAATGCGCGGGGCGCGGAACCAGCCGCTCCAGAAGGTCGTCTCGTGGATCAGCAGCGCCGAGAGGTCGCCGACCAGGTTGCGCCCCTCCTGCGTGCAGGAGCCCCCCAGCGTCAGGGTTTTGCCCTCGAAGGCCCGCGTCTTCGGGTGCGCCGCCGCATAGAGCGTCGCCACGTCGCGCATGCCCAGCGTGTGGTTCCACCAGAGCGAGTCGCGCGTCACGGGGATGTACTTGCTGCGGTCGGAGGTGGTGCCCGACGAGCGGGCGAAGAGCGTCACGCGCCCGGGCGAAGTCACGCTGCGGATCCCTTCGAGCATCCGCTCGACGTAGGGTTTGAACGTATCGTAGTCAAAGGTCTCAACCTGCGTCTGGAACTGCTCCACGGTATGGATGTGGCGCAGGTCGTAGCGGTCGCCGAACTCGGTCATCCGCCCCCGGCGCAGCAGGTAGCGGAACATGCGCTCCTGCGTCTCGATCGGATGACGGCGGAAGCGGTCGATGGCCCGTGCCCGGCGCGAGAACCACGCCTTGAGAATCGTATTTCGGAAAGACATCGTATCGTCTCGTTATGTGAACCCGCACGCCGCACACAACCGGCCCCGTCGTGGAGCCCCGCGAAGGTCGGCGACCCGGGTATGAACTGTCAGTTAAAATAATAACCCACCTTGCCGACGGATCCCGGCATGGCGAAAAGCACCACACGGTCGTAGGGGTTGCACTGTGTGTCGTCCACGGCGATGAAGACCTTGTCGCCCCGGACAATACCCCCGACGATCGTGTCGTCGGGAAGCCCCAGGTCGCGGATCCGCGCCTTGGTGGCCGGGGAGTTCGGCTTGACAATGAACTCCAGCACCTCGGCATCGCTGCCCGTCAGGCACTTGATCGCCTGCACGTCGGTGGACATCGTGAAGCGGAAGATGTTCGACGCGGTGACCAGTTTCTTGTTGATGATCGTGTCGATGCCGATCGACTCGGCCAGGTTGATGTAGTTGAGGTTCTCCACCTCGGCGATCACCTTCTTGACGCCCATGCGCTTGGCCAGCATCGCCGCAAGGATGTTCGTCTCGCTGCGCCCGGTCACCGCCACGAAGGCGTCCATGTTCGACAGCCCCTCCTCCATCATCGCCTCCGTATTGCGACCGTCCTCGTTGATGATCAGCGTCTTGTCGAGCATCTCGGCCAGGCGGTAGGCCTTCTCGGCATTGTAGTCCACCAGCTTGATGTTGATCTCCTCCTGCAGCTCCGTGGCGATGCGGATGCCGATGCGCGAACCTCCCAGGATCATCATGTTGCGGATCTCGATGTTCGAGCGGCCCGAGAACTCCATGACCCGGTGCACGGCGTCCTGCCGCGCGATGACGTAGATCACGTCGCCCTCCATGTAGCGCTCGCCCACCCGCGGGATGATCGTCTCGCCGCCCCGCGTGATGGCGACCGTGCGGTAGCTCAGCGACTCCTGCTCCTCGTCGAAGCCCGTCAGCGGCTCGCCCACCAGCGGCGAGGCCGGCTCGAGGCGGAAGACCGCCAGCGAGAGCTTGCCGCTCGAGAAATCGACATACTCGGTCGTCGAGGTATGGCCCAGGAGGTTGATCACCTCGCGGGCCGCAACCTTCTCGGGATAGAACAGGTAGTCGATGCCCATGTCGATGAACATCTCCTTGTTGTCGGGTTCGAGGTATTCGTTGTTGTCGATCCGCGCGATCGACTTCTTCGCCCCGAGGCGCTTGGCCAGCGTGGCCGAGACGATGTTGGCATTCTCCTCGTGGTTTACGGCGATGAACAGGTCGCACTTGCGGACCGCGGCGCGGCGCAGCACGGCGAAGGTCGTCGAGTCGCCCTCGACCGAGATGACGTCGGCCAGGCTCGCGACCTCGGCCAAGGCCTTCGGGTCGCTGTCCACGATGGTGATCTCATGGCCGTTGCCGCTCAGCATGCGGGCCAGATGGCTCCCCATCTCGCCGGCTCCCGCAATGACGATTTTCATGGCTAATCCGCGTTTTTCGTAACTTCCAAATCGGTATTCGGAACCCGGGCGGAACCTATCCGGAAACACCCGGGCACTTTTTTGCATTTTATCCTACAAATATATATATTTGCCGCCGAACCCCCAAATTTCGGGACAAAAATTCATTTTCCATGCCAGACTGGTTGATCGTCGTACTGTGCGCCGTGGCGGCCGTGGGACTCTTCGTTCTCGGAATGTCGCTCACACTGATGATTAAGGGACACCACATCGATTCGGAGATCTCGACGAACAAGAACATGCAGCGCCTGGGCATCAAGTGTGCCGTGCAGGAGACCCGCGAAGCCGACGGACACGCCGACTGCTCCGACTCGGGGAAGACCCTGCCGGGGTGCTCGGGCAACTGCGGGGCCTGCGACATCGAGCACAAGTAGCCGCGCGGAGCATTCCTGCCACCGCACACGGGCAAAAAGATTCCGGCCGCGGGGATCCGCAGCCGGAAAGATCACAGCACTACAGGAAATCAGCACACGGGCGCCGGGGCACACGTCGGCGTCACAGCGCCGGGCAGAACTTCGACCGGCAGACGAACCACGGATTGTGGAGGTCCTCCTCGTTGTACTTCAACTCGCCGCCGTCGGGCAGCGAACGGGTCTCGCCGCCGGCCTCCCGCAGGATCAGCTCACCGGCAGCCGTATCCCATTCGAAGGTGTGCGTCGTCCGCACGTAGTAGTCCACGCGCCCCTCGGCCAGCATGCAGAACTTGTAGGAACTGCCCTGCTCGATGACCTCCAAGTCGGGATGTGCAGCCCGCAGGCGGGCGATGTGCTCGTGGGTCTCGGGGGTCTGGTGCGAACGCGAAACGGCCACCCGCAGGTGGTCGTGGCGAGCCGCAGAAGGCAGCGGAAGCGGGGTCCATCCGGTCACGATCTCGTCATAGGTATAGGAGGCATCGGCCGACGGGAAGACCCCCTCCTTGAGGTAGGAACCCGAATCGCGGCCCGCCACATACATCTTTCCGAAATAGGGGACATAGACCACGGCCCCCATGCAGACGTTGTTCTCCATGAGCGCGATGTTTACCGTAAATTCGTTGTTGCCCTTGATGAACTCGACCGTTCCGTCGAGCGGATCTACGAGCCAGTAGAGCTCCCAGTTGCGGCGTTCGTCGTAGCGCATCTCACGCCCCTCCTCCGAAAGGATCGGAATGCGCGTCGGACCGAGGTATTCGCGGATCGTCTTGTGTGCCAGACGGTCCGCTATCGTGATCGGCGTATGGTCCGTTTTGAGGCTGATGTCGTAATCGTCGCGGTTCTTGTATACGCCCATGATCACCGCCCCGGCCCGGACCGCCGCATTGAAGAGCGGAGGCAACAGATACATGCGCACCTTATCATTTATCATCGTAGCCCGTGTTTGAAGTTTCGGAATCTGCTTTTCCATTGTAAAGGTAGCAAGAATTTATCATATAAACGAACGATCTCCCCCACATATTTTGCTCCCTGCCGTTTCGGAACAACCTCGGAGGAGAAAAGGACAACCCCGCAAGGGCGCCCCCGCCCGGCCGCCCAAAACCGTGCCAAAAGGCCCGAACCGATTTTTTTTGTGCTTTCCCCTTGCAGTTCCGCGAATTATCCCTATATTTGCACTCCGAATTATGTTTCAACACATAACCATCGATTTTAATGTACGTTATAGTAGAGATCGCAGGTCAGCAGTTCAAGGCTGAAAAAGGTCGGAAACTTTATGTTCACCGTCTTCAGGGCGAAGAGAATTCGTCCGTAAGTTTCGACAAAGTCCTGCTCACAGACAACGACGGTCAGGTTAAAGTCGGCGCACCTGTAGTAGAAGGCGCCGCAGTAAAGTGCAAGATCCTGAAGCATCTGAAGGATGACAAGGTTCTGGTGTTCAAGAAGAAGCGTCGCACCGGCTATCAGAAGTGCAACGGCCACCGCCAGTATCTGACGCAGATTCTCGTCGAGGAAATCGTTGCATAAACCTTTAAAACGCAAGTAACATGGCACACAAGAAAGGTGTAGGTAGTTCGAAGAACGGCCGTGAGTCGGAAAGCAAGCGACTCGGCATCAAATTGTTCGGCGGCCAGTTCGCAAAGGCGGGCAACATCATCGTCCGTCAGCGCGGCACGGTCCACAACGCCGGTGAAAACGTCGGCATGGGTAAGGATCACACCCTCTTCGCACTCGTAGACGGAACCGTGGAGTTCTGCAAGAAGGGCGAGGGCAAATCCTACGTCAGCGTTACCCCGCTGAGCGAGTAGCGTCCCAAGGGGGGGGGTAAGAGCCGGGACCGGAAGACGGTCTGCAAGGGCTCGCGGAAAGGAGGTCCGGAATCGGAAAACTTTCAGGCAGACAACCACCCCGCAACGGAATCAGATACGGAAAACGGCTTCCACATACGGAGGCCGTTTTCTGTTTTTAGCCGGATGTACAAAAGGCCGCAATGCCCGTGCTCGGATCCCCACAAGCGGGAATGATGACGGACCCCTGCCGCGAGGGAGGGGGCGAAGGAGCGAGGAAGCCGGGGACGCGGGGCTGGAGACACGCAAGACAGAGACACGGGGACACACAGGCTGGAGACACGCAGATCGGAGACCCGGAAGCACGCAGGACGGAGACACAGGAGCACGCAGGACGGAGACGCGGGGACACGCAGAACGGAGACACAGGAGCACGCAGGACGGAGACACAGGAGCACGCAGGACGGAGACGGCGGGGACACGCAGACGCAAATGGACCCGCAACCGGCAAAACTGCGGCAAATCAGGAAGCCCCCCTACCCTACTTCGTCCCGGAATTCAGCCCGTTGCGTACACTACAAACAAAAGGCCCGGTCGTTTTTGCGACCGGGCCCCGTTTTAACGTACGGTGCGGCTACTCTTCGGCGGCAACAGGCTCCTCGGTTGCGGCTGCCGACTCACACGACGAGCAATCGGTGCACTCACCGGCAGGCTCGGCACATGCAGCAGGCTCAACGGCGGCAGGCTCCGAAACGGCTGCCGGCTCCCCGGCGGGCTCGAGCGTAACAGCGCGGAACTCGGCCAGCAGCGTCTGGTCGTCGTAGAACTTCAGCGTCGTACCACTGATCTCGTAACGATCCACCTCGTCGAGCATCTGGACGAAGGCATTCTCAAACTCCATATCGGGGCATGCCATCCGCGTCATGCCGAGCGGACCGAGTTCCATCTTACCCTCGCCGGCCTCATACTTGCCGAAGAAGCGATTGCAGTTCGTACGGCCGGCAACCATCGTATCGGCCGCATTGAACACAAGGGTGAAGGCATCGGACTCACCGTCGATCGCCGTGGCGGGGATCCCCTCCATCTTCGAAAGTTTCCACGTCGTTCCTTCGAGCGTGGCGTCAGCGGCACCGCCGCAGCAGGCCGTCATCGCAGCCAAAGCAAGGGCTGCCACAAAAAGCTTTTTCATAAGACAACTTATTTTTAAGTCTTTCATTTTCCCGTTCGGTGCGGAAAAACTCCGCATCCGGACCCTTCCGGAATCCGGGGCACAAAAGTAGATAAAGAATCGGTCATAAGCAAGAAAAATCGCATCACAAACAGACTCGAGAAATCCCCTGCAATCCGCATACCGGAAATCGGGCGGGGAGACCCCGGTCGGCTCGGGAGCGGAAGGACAAGAACCGACGGAACGGGGGCTGAACTGCGTGGACTGCGGCAGAAAAGGATACCGCACGGAGCCAAGTGGTTCGGCAGGAAACCCCGCAACGGGAGGATGAAGGAAAGCCGCGGCCGAAGGGAGAAAAAAGAGCCGCGACCCTCGGAAGGATCACGGCTCTCACACCTATATTATACGGTTCGACAGCGGAATCAATACTCCATCTTCGAACGGCGCACGTAGCCATTGTAGCGCCACTTGGCGTTCTCCTCGGCAGCGGCGAAGAGTTCGTCGGCCTCGGTCGGGAAGGACTTCTGGAGCGACGTGTAGCGGACCTCCTTCATCAGGAACTCGCGGAACTTCGTCCAGTCGGGCTCCTTCGAATCGAGCACGAACGGGTTCTTGCCCTGCTCCTCCAGCTCGGGGTTGTAGTGCCACAGATGCCAGTAGCCGCAGGCTACGGCCTCCTTGCCGACGGTCTGCGTACGCGCCATGCCGCCCTTGATACCGTGGTTGATACACGGAGCGTAGGCGATGATGAGCGACGGACCGGGATAGGCCTCGGCCTCCTTCAGGACGTTGAAGAGCTGCTGCTGCGAAGCTCCGATCGAAACCTGGGCCACATAGACATAGCCGTAGGTCATGGCCATGGCGCCGAGGTCCTTCTTGCGGATGCGCTTGCCGCTCGATGCGAACTTGGCAACGGCACCCACCGGCGTAGCCTTCGACGACTGGCCGCCCGTGTTCGAGTAGACCTCCGTGTCGATGACCAGGATGTTCACGTCCTGACCCGAAGCCAGCACGTGGTCCACACCGCCGTAGCCGATGTCGTAGCCCCAGCCGTCACCGCCGATGATCCACTGCGACTTCTTGACGAGCCAGTCCTTATGCTCGAGGATCTGGCGGCAGTAGTCGCAGCCGCAGGCCTCCATGAGCGGGACAAGGCGCGCCGTCACCTCGGCCGAACGGGCCGACGATCCGCGGTTGGCGATCCACTCCTTCATGACGCCCTTGAGCTCCTCGGAGCACTTGGTGCACGAAGCGATGGCAGCCTCCATCAGCGCCTGGATGCGGTCGCGGAGCTTCTCGATACCGATGTGCATACCCAGACCGAACTCGGCGTTGTCCTCGAAGAGCGAGTTGGCCCAGGCAGGACCCTGACCCTTCTCGTTGGTGCAGTAGGGCGTCGAGGGGGCCGAACCCGAATAGATCGACGTACAGCCCGTAGCGTTGGCAACCATCATCTTGTCGCCGAAGAGCTGCGTGATGGCCTTGATGTAGGGCGTCTCGCCGCAACCGGCGCAGGCTCCCGAGAACTCGAACAGCGGCTGGGCGAACTGGAGGTTCTTGACCGACTTGGTCTTGTCCACAACCTGCTTGTAGCCGATCTTCGAGGTAGCGTAGTCCCAGTTCTTCTGCTGCGGGAGCTGCTCCTCGAGCGGCCGCATGACCAGAGCCTTCTGCTTGGCCGGGCAGACATCGACGCAGTTGCCGCAGCCCGTACAGTCGAGCGGCGAGATCTGCACGCGGAACTTGTACTCCTTGGTCTCGCCCAGGCCCTGCTTCCAATCCATGCCCGATGCGGCGGCCTCCTCCTCGGTGGCCAGGAACGGACGGATTGCAGCGTGGGGGCAGACGTACGAGCACTGGTTGCACTGGATACAGTTGGCGATCTGCCACTCGGGAACGTTCACGGCGATGCCGCGCTTCTCGTAGGCGGCCGTGCCGTTGTCCCACGTGCCGTCCTCACGGCCGTTGAAGGCAGAAACGGGCAGCTGGTCGCCCTTCAGTCCGTTGATCGGCTCGACGATCTTGCGGACGAACTCCGGATAGGAGGCATTCGAGGCATGCTCGAAGCCGCGATCCTCGATCTGCGCCCACTCGGCGGGCACCTCGACCTTCTCGACGGCATTGCCGCCGGCATCGACCGCAGCGTAGTTCATGTTCACAATATCCTCGCCCTTCTTGCCGTAGGACTTCAGGATGGCGTGCTTCATCTCCTCGACGGCCTTCTCGAACGGAATGACATTGGCGATCTTGAAGAAGGCCGACTGCATGATCGTATTCGTACGCGAACCGAGACCCAGTTCGGCGGCGATCTTCGTGGCGTTGATGATGTAGAAATTGATGTGGTTCTTCGCCAGGTAGGCCTTCATGTGGTCGGGCAGCGTGGCGCAGGTCGTCTCGACGTCGTGCACCGAGTTCAGCAGGAACGAGCCGCCCGGCTTGAGGCCCTTCAGCACGTCGTACTTATCGACATACGACGGCACGTGGCAGGCCACGAAATCGGGCGTCGTGACCAGGTAGGGCGAGGTGATCGGCAGGTCGCCGAAGCGTAGGTGCGACGAGGTGTAGCCGCCCGACTTCTTCGAGTCGTAGGAGAAGTAGGCCTGGCAGTACTTGTTCGTCGAACCGCCGATGATCTTGATCGAGTTCTTATTGGCACCTACCGTACCGTCGGCGCCCAGTCCGAAGAAGAGGGCCTCGAACGTACCGGGCTTTGCCAGCGAAATCTCCTCGCCGACGGGAAGCGACAGGTTCGTGACGTCGTCGGTGATGCCCACCGTGAAGTGCTCCTTCGGGGCCTCGGAGGCCAGATTCTCGAAGACGGCCAGGATCTGGGCCGGAGTCGTGTCCTTCGACGAGAGGCCGTAGCGGCCGCCGATGATCATCGGCTGGATCGACTTGCCGTAGAACATCGACTTCACGTCGAGGTAGAGCGGTTCGCCCTCGGCGCCCGGCTCCTTCGTGCGGTCGAGCACGCAGACACGCTTGACGCTCTTCGGCAGCACGTCGAAGAAGTACTTCTCCGAGAAGGGACGGTAGAGGTGCACGGTCACCAGACCCACCTTGCGGCCCTGCTTGCGCAGGTAGTCGATCGTCTCCTTGATGGTCTCCGTAACGGAGCCCATGGCGATGAGGATCTCCTCGGCCTCGGGATCGCCGTAGTAGACGAAGGGTTTGTACTCGCGGCCGGTGATCTTCGAGATCTCGCGCATCGTATCGGCCACCATGTCGGGAACGGCATTGTAGAACTTGTTGGCAGCCTCACGCGTCTGGAAGTAGATGTCGGGGTTCTGGGCCGTACCGCGCGTCACGGGGTGCTCGGGGTTCAGGGCACGGGCGCGGAAGGCCTTCAGGGCGTCGCGGTCGAGCAGCGACGTGAGCGAAGCCTCGTCGATGAGCTCGATCTTCTGGATCTCGTGCGAGGTGCGGAAACCGTCGAAGAAGTGCAGGAACGGCACGCGGGCCTTCAGGGCCACCAGGTGTGCGACACCCGCGAGGTCCATTACCTCCTGTACGGACGACGTGGCCAGCATGGCGAAGCCCGTCTGGCGGGTGGCCATGACGTCCTGGTGGTCGCCGAAGATCGACAGCGACTGTGCAGCCAGGGCACGGGCCGAAACGTGGAAGACGCCCGGGAGCAGCTCACCCGAGATCTTGTACATATTCGGAATCATCAGCAGCAGACCCTGCGACGCGGTGAACGTCGAGGTGAGTGCGCCGCTCTGCAGCGATCCGTGAACGGCACCCGCCGCTCCGGCCTCGGACTGCATCTCGACAACCTTCACCGTTTCGCCGAAGATGTTCTTGCGCCCCTGCGCCGCCCACTCGTCCACGAGTTCGGCCATCGTCGATGACGGCGTGATGGGATAGATCGCGGCGACCTCCGAGAACATGTAAGCCACGTGAGCCGCTGCATAGTTACCATCACAAGTGATGAATTTCTTTTCTGCCATTGTTTTGAATTTTAGGTAATATTTCGTGTGTTTCCGAGTCATTGCGACTGTCGTCCGCACGGGACGGCGCTGCAAAGATAAAAATTTCGCAGCAAAAAACAGCCCCATTTTCCGGCAAATAATCGGCCGAAGGGTCACTTTTCGGTGTTATCCGAATAACACTCGGTCTGTTATTCAGATAACAGCAAACACACGCAGGATCAACGAGTTGAAAATAAGGGTCTGGGGCAATCCGCGGCAGCCCGCGGAGCTTCCGACGCACTTCGGCACGCCGTTGGCACCGATGCGGGGAAAATGTGCGGCACGGCACGGGCGTCCGATCCGTATCCACACATTTTTTCCTAACTTTGCCCCATGATCGCATACCGCAAACAAACGCTCGCAAACGGACTGACGGTCGTCGTCAATCGCGACCGGACGTCGAAACTGGCCGCCGTGAACCTGCTCTACAAGGTCGGGGCGCGCAACGAGAACCCCTCCCGCACGGGGTTCGCACACCTGTTCGAACACCTGATGTTCCGCGGGACGCGCGAGGTCCCGAATTTCGACCTGCCCGTACAGATGGCCTCGGGCGACAACAACGCCTTCACGAACAACGACTACACGGATTTCTACATCACCCTGCCGAAGGACAATATCGAGACGGCCCTCTGGCTCGAGAGCGACCGCATGGAGGGGCTGGAGATCACACCCGAAAAACTCGACACGGAGAAACGTGTGGTGGTCGAGGAGTTCCGGCAGCGCTACCTCAACCAGCCCTACGGCGACCAGACGATGCTGCTCCGGGCACTGGCCTACAAGGTGCACCCCTACCGCTGGGCAGCCATCGGACTGGAGACCGGCCACATCGAGGGCGCTTCGCTCGACGACGTGGAGGCGTTCTACCGCACGCACTACCACCCCTCGAACGCCATCCTCTCGATCTCGGCCGACCTCGACGAGGAGCGGATGTTCGACCTGGCCGCCAAGTGGTTCGAACCGCTGGCGGATACGCCGCCCACCGCCGCACCCGTCCCGCAGGAGCCCGCGCAGACCG
>ERZ779852.3552-NODE-3552-length-11037-cov-2.807321_pt1 | contig 11037 bp, 10 predicted proteins | sample MGYA00511559_ERZ779852 | MGnify/ENA primary metagenome ERZ779852 (study PRJEB29588, sample SAMEA2157977) | human gut metagenome | biome: human gut; feature: human-associated habitat; material: faeces | place: Denmark | collected 2008/2010 ...
AGAAATCCTAGAATCTTTACTAGAATAAGACCGCAAATGCGGTCTTTTTTATTTGGTGAATAGTGAATAGTGATTTGTGAATAGTTCTTTTCAGAAGTGATTACATTGCAAATTATTATATTCGAACGAAGTGAGTGATATGAACCACTCACTATTCACTAAAGACTTTATTTTGTAAACTTTCCTTCACATATCCGCAAAATTTTTCTTGATGTTTTTTTATAAATACTGTATTATTAAAAGTGTTATTCAAAATTGAGGTGTGTGTAATGGAAAAATTTACTTGTCCACAAAAATCTGATTTACATAAAATTAAAGTCGATGACATTTCTATAGACTTGCCCGAACTTAAAAACACCTCTGAATCAAAAGCCGTTGCTATCGGGAAATGGATTATCAATTGGATTGAAAGCGACAAAAATATTAAAGAAAATTATCTTATGCCAAATAAACCTGAACTTGCTTATCTTTTAGGCGTAAGTATTGGCACAATTCAAAACGCACTTAGATACGTAGAAGATTTGGGATATGTTGAATCAAAACAATGTATTGGTACAATTATTCGTGACAGAAAAAATTCTGAAACCAATATCAGAAAACTTACCTCAAAACGAGAAATCGCAATAAATTCAATAAAAAAGCTCTTAATTGAAAGTGAAATCAAAGAAGGTGAACTTCTCCCATCTTCAAGGAACATTTCTGCCAAAATAGGATGTTCTGCAAACACAACAAGACTTGCGCTTGAATATTTAGGAACTCTTGGGATTATTGAACATAAATTCAAAAACTCAAGCGAATCAGGTTGGGTTTTAAAATCTTTGAATTTTAAATTTGAAGAAAATTTTGATGAAAACATTACCCTAGTAAAAAAAGTTGAAAATGATTTAAAAAATTACATCACTACAAACCTTAAAATAGGCGATAGATTACCGGCACATGCAGAGTTGTCAGAAAAATTATCGGTAAGCATAAAAACAATTCATGATGCACTAAAATCACTTATCGACGAAGGAATTTTGCTTGCTCGCAGGGGTAGGTACGGAACAACTGTTACAAGAATGCCAAATAGCGACAGTTCTTCTGCCAAAAAAGAAACATCCATTTTTGCACCTGCACCTGATACAGCTTTTTACTATTACGAAAAAACTCAAAATCACATAAAAAAAATGATTGCAGAAAATTACGAAATCGGAGCGAAACTTCCATCAATCATTGAATTTTCAAAACAATTAGATTTAAGCCCGAACACAATCAGAAAAGCATTCCACAACCTTGCCAAAGAAGGCTATTTAGCTTTTTCAAGAGGGAGATATGGTGGAACATTCGTAATCGACATTCCAGAAACAGACGAACAAACATTCAAATGGCTTGCCGTTAACCCAAAATATGCAGAAGTTTACCAGAATTAAATAACGATAAGTCGGCATAGTAATGCCGACTTATCGTTATTTATAATATCGTTTTTTAAAATAATTTGGATCTGTGATTGCGTAATACGTGCATCCACCTCCATTCATACTAGAAGTAGATGTTTTTGAACACAAAAAAACTGATGAAGTTCCTACTGCTCCACTTGGCAATAATTTCCCTTCATTCGTGATTTCAAAAGTAAATAAATCTCGACCATAAAGATTTGGACCTTTATTCATTCCATTTACATCAATAGAAATTAACATTGGGCCAGAATCATTTATTAAAATCAACGCTCCATCCGGTAAAACAAACTGCCCATCATCAAAAAAATTAGAGATGAGAGAGTTTTTTTTATTATATGTTTTATAGGTTTTCAATCCATTAAAATCTACAATATCCAAATCTTTTGAAACTAAACCACTATGATTTGATGATAACGTCTTTACAAAATACTCTTTATACTCTTTAGCAAAAGTTCCTGGTGGATAATCTACAGGCAAAATATCTCTACCAATATCAGATTTCATCAACTCAAATGCTTGAGAAATTTCGGAATAACCTTTTTTAAGTGCGCTTTGTAATTGCTTTCCCTCAACATTATTTACTACACTTGGCATAGTCATAGCTGCTACAACTCCGATGATACCAAGAGTGATTAGGACTTCTGCGAGAGTAAAGGCTGCTAGACGCCCTATAAACAGGTGTAGACCATGATTATGAGAGAGTTTTAGACCATTGCCCCCCCCCGATGAGCTTGTTTTCTTTGAATTTCATACTAAATTCCTCTCTTTCTTTCATAAATATATTATTATTTTAACAAATTTTTTGATGTTTTTCAAGTAGTTGCAAGAAGAAGAAAATAATCCCACGATAGCGAAATGAACAATAACTTGTTAGTGAAACAAACAACAAAGAGCTTTACACAAATGTATGATGTAGGAACAAATGTTTACACAGAGGGTTAAAAACAGGCATTGTTTGAGCGTAGCGAGTTTGACTGTTTTTTAGTTGAACTTACTAGTTATTAGTGAATGGAGCGTGTGGGTGGTTTTGTGGAACTTTTTACACAAAAAGTTCCCGCCGTCTGCGCAAGACAAAAAACAATCCTTCCACCGCTAGCGGTCCCCCTTCCTTTGCAAGGAAGGTTAAATGTTTCCCTAACGGGATAGCACCCATTCGCATTAATTAATGTATATTTTAAGCTTAAAGCGCTTCCAATGCTGCAATTTTCATATCTTTGAAATCAGGAGTTTGACCAAACCATATTTCTTGCGCTGCAACAGCCTGATAAATCAACATATCCAAACCTGTTATAGTTCTTAATCTTAATTTGTCCGCTTCTTTTATTAAAATCGTTTTTTTCGGGTTGTAAATAACATCATAAACAATCGCATCGTGCCTCAAACTCTCCAACGCACGCATGTCCACTGGCATCATATCTCCTGCTTTCCCTAACATTCCAATAGGGGTCGTGTTTACTAACATTGCAAACTCACTCAAATCCCTGATATTTTCAATTTGATAAACATTAAAATCTATTGACGGAAATTTTCGTCTGACATAATTCATCAAATCAATAGAATTAGGAATGTTTCTTGTAAAAAAAGCAATCTCTTTAACCCTACATTCTGTCAAAGCAACACACGCAGCATGAGCTGCTCCACCTGTTCCTAATAGCGCAACCTTTTTACCTCTTAAATCAATATCATTCGGAATAGCTCTTTTAAAACCGATAACATCGGTATTAAACGCCTTTAAAGATTTATCCTTCTCAATATAAATTGTATTGACCGCCCTTGCCAAATCAGCATATTTATCAACCTCATTAACAAACAACGAAATCGGTAATTTCAACGGAATTGTTACATTAAAACCTTTATACCCACTGCCTTTTAAAAACTTTACCCTGTCAACCAAAGTATCCGGCGGAGTTTCCAAAATATCATAAGTTGCTTTAATTCCCAAGCTCTTAAAACCTGCTTCATGAATAACCTTCGACAAAGAATGTCCTAAAGGATAACCTATCAATCCAAACTTATTTTCTCGATTATCATTAATAACAGGATTATCTGGCGTTTTCGGCTGAATAATAGGATTATTACTATATTTTGGAGGCTCTGTCATTTTTGAAGGACCAAAAATATATGAAGGGACTTCCGTTTTAACTGTTTCTTGTTGCATACCAGAATATGGTTGATATTTTGGTGGTTCAGGTTGTTGAGAAAATACAGACGAAATTGGCTCATTTTGTTGTTCCAACTGTTGTTGAATAGTTTGCTGAACATATTGTGGAGGAGCTTGTTTTACTTCCGGTTGCCCATAAGTCGGTGCATTACTTTGAGGTTGCGAATATTGTTGAGTATATTGAGATGAAGTTTGAACCGTTGATTGAGAAATTGTAGTTTGTGACTGGGCAGAAGTCGACATTGTTTGAACAGTAGGAGTCGGTTCAGTTGTATTTGTAGCAGTTTCTTTTACAGGAGAAGATGTTCCCTGCTTCTTTAATTCTTCTACTGATATTCCTAATTTTTTAGCTTTTTTTGCTAAATAACGTTCATACAATTCCGGATTCATTTTTATAAATTCCTTTTAATAATTTTGACGTTGGACCAGAAAGCCCAACCTACAATCACAATTACCTCATCGACTTATTGCTCTGTATTTTCTGCCGGTTGTTCATCTGCATCTCGTTTGTAGTTACATTTCATACTTGAGCAAGAAATCACTGTTCCTTTTCTCAAGACTTTTTTAACTAACAAAGAACCACACTCTGGGCATTTTTCCCCAGTAGGTTCATTCCATAATGTAAAATCACAGCTCGGATACTTATCACAACCATAGAAAACTGTTCCACGCTTTGATTTTCTCTCGACAATCATACCCTCGCCACATTTTGGGCATTTTACCCCTGTTGACTTTCTATATGGTTTTCTGTGTTTGCATTCAGCATTTGTACACTCCATATACCTGCCATACGGTCCTGTTTTGAAAATCATATCAGAACCGCATTTTTCACATTTTTCTTCACAAACTTGCGGTTCATTTGACTGTTCATCTTCAGAATTTTCTTCTGACAACGCATTCAAAGACATCATTGTTTTACAATCAGGATAACCTGAACAGCCCAAAAATTGAGTTCCGAACTTGCTTGTTCTCAAAACCATTGGTTTCCCGCAATTTGGACATTTAATTTTACTTTCAATCCTCACTCTCTCGCCTGTTTGAAGAGCTTTATTAACTTCTTCTATAAAAGGAGTGTAAAACTCTTGTAAAACATTGTCCCAAACGGCTTTTTTCTCTGCAATTTCATCAAGTTTTGTTTCCATGCCTGCCGTAAATTTGTAATCCATAATATCAGCGAATTGCGCACACAACTGTTTTGAAACAGTTCTACCCAAAAGTGTCGGACGAAGTGCCTTATCTTTTTTTTCAACATACTTACGAGTTTGAATTACCGTAATAATAGTTGCATAAGTAGACGGACGACCAATTCCGTGGTCTTCCAAAGCCTTAACCAACGACGCTTCATTATATCTAGGAGGAGGTTGAGTGAAGTGTTGTTTTGGTTCAACTTTTTGGCATTTGACCTTGTCACCTTGTTCTAAATCTGGGATTTTTGCCTCATCTTTTTGTTCTTCTTCATCTGCATCATTATAAACTTTCAAGAAACCGTCAAAAGTAACCTTACTCGTTCCGGCTTTTAGGGTATAATCTCCTGCCGAAATTTCAATTGTTTTATTCGCAACTTCTGCAGATGTCATTTGAGATGACATAAATTTTTCCCAAATAAGTTTATACAATTTATACTGATCATTATCAAGATATTTTTTTATACTGTCAGGAGTTCTTTCAGGATAAGACGGTCTAATAGCTTCGTGCGCATCTTGCACGTTTTGCTTACCTTTTACATAAACATTCGGTTTGGCTGGATAATATTTTTCACCATAATTATTCAAAATATAATCCTTTGCCATAGTCTGCGCATCATCAGAAACTCTGACACTGTCGGTTCTCATATATGTAATCAAACCAACCGGAGTACCATCAATTTCCATACCTTCATAAAGTTTTTGCGCAACTTGCATTGTTTTTTGCACCCCAAACCCTAGTTTAGAACTTGCTGCACGCTGCATAGTTGATGTGATAAAAGGAGCTGTAGGCTTACGTTTTGTCGACTTTTTAGTAACCTTACTTACATCAAATTCATCAGGATAATTTGATAAAAAATCAACAATTTTTTGTGCTTCATCCTTATTCTTGATACTTTTTTCTATTGCTTTTCCTTTAATTTTTGAAAGTTCAGCATCAAAAATTTTTCCATCTTTATCAAGCACAGTATGAATTGACCAATATTCTTGCGGAACAAAAGCCTCTATTTCATCTTCTCTTTCACAAATCATTCTCAATGCAACAGACTGAACACGACCTGCTGACAAATTTCTATTTCCGATTTGTTTCCACAGAACCGGACTAAGCTTGTAACCCACCAATTTATCTAAAATTTGACGAGTTGAGCTTTAACCATATCCATATCAATACTTCTTGGATTTTCAACAGAATGTTTTACAGCTTTTGGCGTAATTTCGTTAAACACAATCCTAGAAATCTTTTCATCTGGCACTTTTAAAATCTGGCGAACATGCCATGCAATAGCTTCTCCCTCACGATCGGGGTCGGATGCAAGGTAAACACGATCAACTTTTTTTGCCATATCATTTAATTTTTTTACAACATTTTGTTTTCCGGGAATTACCTCAAACTTAGGTGTAAAATGGTTTTCCACATCAAATCCCAAATTCTGCGTTGACGGATCTTTCGTTGGCAAATTCCTAACATGTCCGTAACTTGCCTCAATCTGATATCCGTCACCCAATATCTTTCTAATAGTCTTAGATTTAGCAGGAGACTCAACTATTACCAATGATTTTTCTTTTTTTTCAGCCGTTTTTGCCATTTTTTATACCACCTATCCTCTTACCGCTTTTAACTGCGATTAACAGGATTAACTCTCTTATATCTATCCCCGTCGACTTGTTTAATTATCCCTTTAAGCTCCATCGTTGTCAAGTACATAAGCAAATTATCAATACTTAACTTTGTAAAAGCTTGCAACTCATCGACAGATTTTTCCTCAATCTCTAATGTATCATAAATAACTTTTTCATCCTCGCTCAAATCAGGAAGACTAAACAAACTCTTTTGCTCAACCTTAATTTCCCACCCCAATGCTTCTAAAATATCATCTGCACAAGTAACTAAAGTTGCACCATTTTTCAATAACTTATAAATTCCTTGAGTATTTGGATTGGTAATCAATCCAGGAATACACATTAATTCTCTGCCTTGTTCAAGTGTTAAATTGGCTGTAATCAATGCACCGCTTTTTAACGATGCCTCAGCAACCAAAGTTCCATAAGACAAACCTGAAACAATCCGATTTCTTTGCGGAAATCTAAATTTTAACGGTTCAAAAGTCGGATAATATTCTGACAAAACCGCCCCACAACCGTTTTCAATTCTCTTATACAACTCTTTATTAGCCGCAGGATAAGTATAATCAAAACCACTTGCAATAACACCAACAGTTTTTAAATTATTATCCAAAGCCGAAACATGTGCAGTTGTATCAATTCCAGATGCTAACCCAGAAACTATACAAATATCAGTACCATTTAATTCTGAAATAATTTGAGCTAAAGCCTCTCTAGCATATCCAGTTGCCCTTCTGGAACCTACAACCGCCAAAGTCTTATCTAAATTGCAACCAAACAAATCTCCTTTATAATAAATAACAGATGGAGGATCATCAATATTTTTAAGCATTCTCGGATATTTTTCATCATCAAATGTTAGGTAATTTATCCCTCTATTCTCAACCTCAGCAACAATTTTATCTACATCTAATTTATCCCGTAATCGCAAATACTTTTCAGCTTTTTTAATATTCAAGCCCTCAATTTGAGATAAATCAGTTGCATTAAAAGCGCTCTCAATATCGCCAAAATAATGGTACAGTCTTTGAATAAAAGAACTGCCAATTTCTTCTATTGATGATAAAGCAACCCAATATTTACGCATTTTGTTTTTTCTTTATTCTTTCTTCCAATTCTTTAATTTTAGCTTTTTCTTCTTGTGCAATATCTAAATTCATATAGTCTTCAAAATATTCAATTGCATCTTCATAATCTCCCCTTGCAAAGAACAAAATGCCTGCTTTTTTATACGCAGGAGAAAATGAATCATTTCTTGCAATAGCTTTAAGAAAGTTTGAAAGAGCCTTATCTATCTCATCATTAGCCTCATAAGCTTCCCCAAGATAGTAATAAATCCAAGGGTTTTCACTCTTATATTCTAATACATTTTCAAAGTTTTCAATTGCACTGGCATAATTTCCTAATTCAAAATGCACTCTACCTAAATCGTAGTAAACATCAAAATTATCAGGTTGTTTTTCAAGAATATTTTCCAATTCGTCAATAGCTAAGTCCAACTTTGCATCTTCCATATAAAATCTTGCAAGATAATGACGTAAAACAAGATTATCTGGTAATTCTACCAAACCAGTCGTAACCAGCCCTATTCCACTTGCCATATCTTTTCTTCTATAATAAATATCTGCAAGGTTTATATAAACTTGTGCCAATTTCGGGTTTAACTCTTGTGCTTTCAAATAATACTTTTCGGCTTTTTCATATTCACCTAAATTAGCATAACAAAGAGCAATATTATTATACAACTCAGCATTATCCTGACAAACTTCTAATACAGAACTAAAAGCATCAATTGCCTCTTGATATTTCCCGTCATTATATAGTTTTATAGCCTTATCAACTTTTTCTTTTTCACTCATCTTACAAACCTAATCCTATTCCACCATCACTATTTCCATTGTCGCCTGAACCGATATTTTTTATAACCGTTCTTGTATTTCCATCAGCATGAAAATCTTTTGGTTTCATCGTCATCTTAATTTTATCCGCATAAATAGTCCTTACACCTTGAGTAATACTAGAACGCCCTGTAAAATATGCCTCATTTGGTTTCCCCTCTTTGTTCGGATAAAGAGTTAGTTTCGGTCCTACCGCATGGTAATCTTGATACCAAACACGGACATTTCCTGATGCGTTGAAAATATTTCTATCTTGCGCATATTCTTGACGATTAGCCTTCAAAACCAAAGTTGCACCGTCATCCATAATCGCCTTTGACGTAGTGTTTCCGGTCGCAGTTAATACTTTAGTACCAGCACTATAATAAAATCTATCCGCATAAGAATCATTGCTTTCCTGTTTAATTCTTGCATTTCCAATTAATTCAATATCTTTTAAATCGCCATTTTTGTCGGTTCTAACTTTTGCCTTATCTGAAAATGTATCCAAATCCTTATATTTAATTGTAACAGTACCCGTTGCAGTCATAATCCCTGTTTTTGTATCATATTCTTGTTCGTTTGCGTTAATGACAACAACAGGAGTTTTGCCATCAAAAACAATAGATTGGGTATCACCTTGAGCCTTTACAACTTTTGTAATTAATGACATTTTCAAAATATTCGCTTTTACTTCTCTTTTTTTATTCTTTTTAACCTCATAAGCATAAGGTTTGTCGTAAAAAGTCGCAGTATCAAGCTTTTGATCTTCATTCATTGTAACATCCGCTCTATCTCCAACGACTTTCAAATCATCAACAGAAACCTTCACATTTCCATTAAATTTCAATTTATTTTCTTGCTCGCTATAGCTTTGTGTTTTTGATTCAATAATCAAATCAGAGGCTTGAACTACAATTCCAGCTGCAACTAACAATATCATTAAAGTTAAAATTAATTTTTTCACTTAATCTCCTTATCACTGTAAACTTTTGATACAGCATTTCCAATAATTTTAAAAGTTTCGTAATCAGGGCTAATCTCAACTTTCTCTGCGGTTGATAATAATTCATTTTTTCTTGTAATACGAACATTCCCTTCTGCGATAGTCGGAATATCTTTTCCAGACCAAATAAGCCTGTTAGCCCTTAATGTAGTTAAATCTTTTAGAACAATAAATGTATCTTCGTAAAGAATAATTTGCTCTTTTTTTTCATTATAAGTGCCTTTAGATGACTCAAAACTCATAGAAACTTGATTTTCATCATCATAGAAATTACCTATAACATTATCAAGCATGGCAACCCCGTTTTTACTATCATAATTACCGGTTTCACCATAAATCTCCCAATATTTCTTTTCATTTTTTGTTTCAGTAAGAATAATGCCGTCAATAGAAGCTTCCTGCCTATCCTGATCAGTTTGAAGCTGGCTTCTGTTAAAGTTGTGCGTGATAACTCCGGCAGAAATAAAAGCCCACGCTAAAAGAGCTACAATTGCACAAAATGCACCAACATAAGCCTTCTGTTTCTTACTTAAATTTTTAATTTTTTCCAACAAGTCCATATATATTAATGTTAGCATAAATTAGGAATTTGCACAAAAAAAGATTTACGTTCTTAATATTTTCGACAGAGAGAAATATTTTTACTTAACACTTCCATTCATAATTTATTCAATTATTGCACCAGTACTCATAATCAATTTAATCTTTTCTGTATTTCCAAAAATAACAGGCGAATCATATCGTCTGGAAGGAAATGCGCCATAGTCTAGCTTTATATCTAATCCGTTATCTGCAATAAAACTTTCAACAACATCTTTTATTGGTTTCGGTTCTCCGGAACATAAATTTATTATTCCACTAACTTTATCTTGAATACTTGCTTGGACTACCATTTTAGATAATTCGTTTAACTCTATAAAATCAAACTGATTTGTGCCATCCGTAAACGGAAATACCTTTTCTCCTTTTTGAGCAGCTTCAAGAATTTTAGTTAATACTGAGTTGTTAAATTTATCATCTCCGGTGATATAAAATGCTCGCAACCATTTTAGACTAATATTTTTATCTTTAGTATATGTAAATAATAATTGCCTAAGCATATTTTTTGCCATTCCGTAGTAAGAAAGCGGGTTGCAAGGAGTTTCGTCATTAACTTCTCCTTCGTAATAACCAATTTCGTGAGCCGTTCCCATAACAGAAATAGATTTAACACCAGAATTAATCATATTTTTAAGAAAATTGAAATGATAGCTAAGTTCTTGAATATGGCTTTCTGCAAAATGATTAAATCCATCTTTCCAAGCAAGATGAATTATTTTATCAGGAGAACCTAGTATTTCAAATAAGTTTGGATTGTTAGCTTCTTTTAAAATATCCAAATTAATAAAATTAATAGATTTTGGGAGATTTGAATTACTAATATCAGATGCAATAACTTCAATATTTGGAATACTTGCTAATAATTGAACAACATTTCTTCCAATATAACCGTTAGCACCTGTGACAAGTACTTTCATAACCCCTCCTTATAACTCATTAATCCCACTATCTTGCGTTTCAAGGTAACATAAAATTATCGGAGTTTAAATAGAATTTTGTAGATTTTGTTATAATTTGTTACATTTGATGCTAAGAATAGGGTTTATGTGTTGTTTGATTTTATCGTAAAACTTTAAACTTTCTTTTAGGATTATTTGTAACACATGGTTTGAGTATTTTACGCTTGACTGTACGATGGATGGCCCCGATC
>ERZ779852.3553-NODE-3553-length-11033-cov-18.176079_pt1 | contig 11033 bp, 11 predicted proteins | sample MGYA00511559_ERZ779852 | MGnify/ENA primary metagenome ERZ779852 (study PRJEB29588, sample SAMEA2157977) | human gut metagenome | biome: human gut; feature: human-associated habitat; material: faeces | place: Denmark | collected 2008/2010 ...
GCTCGGGCCAGCAGATAGCCGGTTGCGAAGAGCAGCAGCACGCCGATCAGGAGCAGGGTGGCGAGCGTCATCCGCAGTTGGGCCAGATTGGCGTGCCCGTAGCGGTCGTAGGCTGCCGCCGTTACGATGTAGTCCTCCTCTCCGAAGCGGTAGAGCATCCCGATGGCCTGGTACTTCCCGACGCGGAACTCGATCCGGTGCAGGTCGCGGATCCGGGCGATCATCGCCGAATCCTCCTTGACGATGTCGCTGCGGATGGCGTCGTGGTAGAGCATGCGGGCATCGGCCGAGTAGACCGCCACCTCGACCTCGTCGATGAAGTTGCGGTTGTTGAGGTAGATCTCCTGCATGGTCCGGGCATCGACCCGTCCCTGCAGGAAGAGATGTGCCTTGGTGACCGCCTCGCTTTGGAGGGTATGGTAGAAGGTCCGGCTGCGCGTGTGTTCGCTGACCAGATAGACGGCCGCCAGACAGGCGAGGAAGACGGCGGCCGTGGCCAGGGTGTTCTTCAGCGTGAGGGCGGTGCGGATCTTCATGGCTTGTCGGTCAGGATGAAACCCATGCCGGGGCGGGTGTGGATCAGGCGGGGCTCGAAATCGCGGTCCACCTTCTTGCGCAGGTAGTTGATGTAGACGTCGATGAAGTTCGTCCCGGTGTCGAAGTGCGTCTCCCACACCTGTTCGGCGATCTCCGTGCGGCCGACGACCCTCCCGGCGTGTTCGGCCAGATAGACCAGCAGCCGGTACTCCTTGGGCGAGAGCCGTATGGGCGTATCGCCGCGCCATACCTCCTTGCGGACCGTGTCGATGCGCAGGTCGGCACAGCGGAGCGACTCCTGCGGTGCAGGCTCGGCGTCCCTCTGTCGCTTGAGCAGGGCCCGGATCCGCGCAGTCAGCTCGCGGAAGTCGAACGGTTTGACCATGTAGTCGTCGGCCCCGGCGTCGAAGCCGTCCAGTTTGTCGTCGGTCGTGCCCAGCGCCGTGAGCATCAGAATCGGCACGCCGGCATGGATTCTGCGGATCTCCCGGCAGAGTTCGAACCCGTCCATGCGGGGCAGCACGACATCCGAGACGACCAGCTGGAACGGCTGCGCCCGGAAGAGGCGCAGGCCCATGGCCCCGTCGTAGGCCACCGTCACCCGGTAGCCGTTCTCCTCGAGCCCCGTTTTCAGCAGGTCGGCCACCCGCTTTTCATCCTCCACGATCAGTATCGATTGCATCCTTCTGCGGTTTGATGGGTCTGTATTGCACTTTTTTCGGCCGTTAAAGATGCGTAAAAATCCCGTAACCGCCATATTCCCGGGCAAAAAAAGCATGGCACCCTTCGGTTCGACCTCCGTTTCCGCCCCTTCTTGCGGCCTTTGCCCCGGGCGCGGGCTGACCTTCGGTATGCTGGAAAAGCAGAAGAGAAACTGCTTCGTTTCCCTCCTGCCCGATTCGTCTCCGCCCGACGGATGGCTCCGTCATGGCTTCTCTTTCAGCTGGTCGATGATGTCGTCGCAGGCCTTGAGTACTTTCCTTTTTCTTTCTCTTCTGTCCGTTGATGCAGGTGTTGAGACTTATGCGGTAGATCCAGGCCCTGAATCTGACTCTCCGCGGAATGTGTCATATCCTTTCCAGAGCCAGACCGGCACATCCTGAAAGAGGTCTTCCGCCTCCTCTCTGCTTCCGGAAAGCATATAGCAGACGGTATAGACAACAGTCTTGTGCTTTTCTACCAATCGGGAGAATACCTGTTTCTTCTGTTCCATCATGATTTCAGATTTCTACTCTGTTAGACAACGGAGTCTCCGAAAAACGATAAATTGATCGGTAATATTCATTTCTTGAGACACCAGACACCGTTGCCCAAACAAACCAACTCCCCGTCAATCAATTGGATTGACGGGGAGTTAGTAGTCGTTCCCGCGCTTAAAAACGCATTAATATTCTTCCTCGTTGAAGAAATTTATCTATATTGATTATCAATATATTATATAATAATCAATGAAATTTGCGCAAACAAACTGCACCGTCTGAGACGGTCTGAGGCGATGGGAGGAAGGACAAAGAAGCTTAATCCTTTCATCACTACAAATTAAATTTAAAATTACGCTTTATCAAATACTTCTATTTTTCGATAAACAATTTTGTCTTGTTTCTGGAAATATTAACCGGTACAAATGTCCTCGAAACATCTTAGTGCGTATGATGTCCTCTCATGAATATTTTTAATACTACAAGTCACACATGATCCATTAACATTACCAGAAAAGCCAGTCGCATCAATAAGATTTGTCGTAGAATGACTGTGACAGTTACACATTCTAAAACTGATAAAATAAGACATCATGGCAGATGTTACAATTTTCTCCCTTTCTTTTCTGATTCTTTTTGGCTAGACTAAAAGCGGTCAATGGAGATACTCCGATAGTTTGTTCTCCTAATGGAGCTTCACATTCCATTGCTATCTGGCAATGTTTACATGATGATAAAAAACAACGATCTAATTCTGTTCCTTTTCAAACCTTTAAGTTGTAAAGGTACGAATAAAAAGTGATAAACAGAAAGATGCTGCAGAATTATTGGCAGATAGGCGTTTTAGGGAGATGGCTTGAAAAATGAAAGGCAGAAAAAGTTAAGTTAGGGCTCAATTGCATTACCAATTAGTGACCAGGCGCGAAACAGATTATGACGAGGCTGGAAGAATACATAGAATATTAAATTCCAGCGGCCTACTGACAACTCTCGCAAGACAATGTAGCATGAACAAAAATTCTTTAATCTTATGTCTATTATTTATGAGTGATAAAATAAATATCAAATAACATCTGGTAGCAAATGATGTCATAATGATTTACAAGAGATGTCAATGATACATTAATATGGCTATTATTGAATATATCTGGATTTATGTTGATGAAATATGGCTTTCTGTAGAACTCACTATGTGTACATCATATAAACAGGTAAATTTGCAAAAAAACAAATGATTATGAAGAATATAGCAATATTAACATTGGCACTTCTTTCCCTTGTTGCTTGTACTTCTGAAAAGGACTTTTCGGATGATACTGATTTTGTTCTTACAATGAATTATCCCATTGTCGGTACTAACCAGACTCTTTCATTCAACGACCGTGAAATAATCAGCACAGTATATGACGGGGCATCATTTTATGGACAGAACTCCAATTATCCTGGCAATGTACCTTCATATACTGACAATGGAGACGGTACTGTAACCGATAATGTTACCGGACTTATGTGGAGTAAAAGCCCTGATTTGAACGGTGACGGCATAATTAAATATGATGATAAAATCAGTTTAGAGGAATCGGAACAGTTCATAAAAGAGTTTGCTCTTGCCGGATATACTGACTGGAGAATACCTACCATAAAAGAGCTTTACTCACTGATAGATTTCAGTGGCATTGACATAAGTTCGTATTCCGGTACTTCTACAGAAGGGTTAACACCATTTATAGATACGAGGTATTTTGACTTTGGGTATGGAGACTTGTCTTATGAAAGACTTATAGATGCCCAGATGCTGACAACCACAATTTATACATCTACCACAATGGAGAATGCAAAAACTCTTTTCGGGGTTAATTTTGCAGATGGCAGAATCAAGGGATATGGTCTCACTTCTCCAAAAGGTGAAAAGAAATTCTATGCCTATTTTGTCAGAGGTAATGCTGATTATGGGAAAAATGATTTTGTAGAAACAGAAAATAGAATGATTGTCGATAAAGCTACAGGCCTGATGTGGATGAAAGATGACAGCGGGAAAGGTATGACGTGGCAGGAGGCGTTGGAATATGCGGAAAACTACAGTTATGGTGGCTATGACGACTGGAGGCTCCCAAGCGTAAAAGAACTTCAAAGTATAGTTGATTATGACCGTTCACCGGATTTTACATCGTCAGCTGCAATATCCCCCCTGTTCAACTGCACGCAGATTACAAACGAGGCAGGCCAAAAAGATTATCCTGCCTACTGGAGTTCAACCACCCATCAGCGATACGCTTCGGACAGGGTCGGAATCAATGCATGTTATGTATGCTTCGGAAGAGCCATGGGGTACATGGGCAGATGGATAGATGTTCATGGTGCCGGTGCTCAAAGAAGCGACCCTAAAAACGGGAATCCCAATGACTATCCCAACGGATTCGGACCGCAGGGTGATGCTATCAGAATCTATAATTTTGTAAGACTTGTCAGAAATGCTGAAACAGATTGATAAAATAGACGGGCGTATCATAGAAAGAACCATTTACGTATTGCTTTGGGCCGTGTTCCTTCTATTTCCAATACTGATCATTGGAGGAAACGGCAATCTAAGATGGGAAAGAGTTGTATTGGAATGGGTAAGACTTTTACCTTTTCTGTTGTTTTTCATCATACACAACAGCCTGCTGATTCCTGCCTTTCTGAAGAAGAAATACCTCCTGTATGGTTGTGGGTTGATAATCAGCATTATTGCTGTGATAATGCTTTTTCCTGTGTGCAGAGAAATCCAAGTTCTCGTGCTTCCTGAAAGGCCTCCATATACAATCCCAGGTATAGGACAACAGAGGATGACTGCCGTGTATGGAGTACGGAATCTGTCAGACAAGATCTTGTTTATGGTTCTTATTATGGCTTTCAACCTATTGCTGAAATATTTCTTTATACAGCAACAGAAACTCAGACTGGAGGAAACTAAAAGCAAGGAAGCCATACAGACAGAGCTGAATTTCCTGAAGAACCAGATAAGTCCGCATTTCTTCATGAATACGTTGAACAATATCCATGCACTGATAGATTATGACCCTGATATTGCAAAGGAGACCGTAATATCGCTCTCTCGTATGATGAGACATATACTTTATGAATCACAGTCAAGGCGAGTCCATATAAAAAAGGAGATGGACTTCATCAGGAGTTATGTGGAACTTATGAGATTGAAAACCTCTGAAAAGGTTGCCATTTCATGCAATATACCGGATAATCTTCCGGACAAGAGTATTCCACCTCTGATTTTCACATCACTGATTGAGAATGCCTTCAAGCACGGGGTAAGCCTGAAGGATAAAAGCTATATCAATATAAATTTCTCTTTTCCGGATGAAAATCACATGAAATGTCAAATAGTCAACAGTAATCATTCCGCGAACCGTCAGGGAGAACACAAAGGCATAGGTCTGGAAAACACCAGACGCCGTCTGGACATAGAGTTTCCTTCAGCCTATATTCTTGATATAAGCGATACCCCAAATGAATATACAGTAAATATAAACATACCGATATGATAAAGTGTATAGCAATAGATGACGAGCCTCATGCACTCAGACAATTGGCAGAATATATAGAGGCAGTTCCGTACCTCTCTTTGGAAGGAACCTTCGAGAGTGCTTTCGATGCCTGCAACTTTTTGCATGACAATGCCATAGATTTGATATTTGTTGACATCAACATGCCGGACATAAACGGGATAGATTTTGTAAAATCATTGTCTAAAAATGTAAAGATTGTATTTATCACGGCACATAGCGAGTTCGCTTACGAGGGTTTCCAGCTTGATGCAGCCGACTATCTGCTGAAGCCCATCAGCTTTACAGATTTTCTGAAGTCCGCGAACAAGGTGAACGAAAGATATTTCCAGCAGAACAGCAGTCTTCCGGAAATCCATCAGAACAGGGATTATCTATTTATAAAGTCTGAACATCGTGTCATACGCATAAATTTCAAGGATATAAAATACATTGAAAGCAAACGTGAGTATGTGAAAATATTCCTTGAAGGAAGCGAGCCGATAACTACTCTTATGAGCATAAAGAAACTGGAAGAAACTCTGCCTGGCAATATGTTCATGCGTGTCCACCGTTCCTTTATAGTCAATCTTGACAAGATTACTGTAGTGGAACGCAACAGGATTGTTTTCGACAACAAGGTATATATACCGATCAGCGAGAATTATGGAGAGAAGTTTCAGGAGTATATGGAGAAAGGGTTTGTATGATTCTTTTTTCATCCTTGTGATGGTTGTTATATCTGTATCCTGCGATAAGGTACAAGTGGATTCTGACAATGAAAATGAGAATGATACCATACGTCTATGTGTCGTTTCAGACATGCATGTAGGTTCATCGGAAATATTCACAGACATAACCAGTGAGATTATGAAAGAAGATGTAGGGTGTATCATAGCAACCGGTGACCTGGTAGAAGGAGGTAAAGGTGCTACTGTTTCAGAGTTTTCACAGCAATTGTCTGAATGGAAGGATATAACCACCCCTTTAGTTTCAAAAGGTATAAAGATACTGCCCCTGAAAGGGAATCATGAGGATGATGTCAGAAACGGCGCCGATTTATGGAAGGAATTCTTATCAGGATATGTGCTTGTCGATGACGGTATTATGAACTATACTTATGTATATAAAGATTTGCTATTAGTGTGTCTCGACAACTATAACGGAGAAGAAAAGGTCGATATATCATGGTTGGAGGATGAACTTAAAAGAAACCGGGACAAGAAAGTATTGGTATTCGGTCATGAACCGGCATTCAAGATTTTTCATGATGACTGCCTTGATGATGATGTGCAGAACCGTAATGATTTCTGGGAAATACTTAAACGATATAATATAAGGGCATATTTCTGTGGACATGACCATTTTCTCGATGTTGCAGAAGTATCAGGAATTCATCAGATCTGTTCAGGTACAGGAGGTGGTTGGCTCATGGAAAAATATAGTAACTATAACGGAGACAATGGAAACTATACTCCACATAGATTAATACATAAGACTTCTTATGGATATATTGTAATAGAGTGCACTGATAATCACGTATCTGTCTTTTGGAAAAGTCTGGATTATACTGGGGTTGATTACGTTATTTCTGATATAAAGCTTGTTGAATATTCTAATTAAAGTAGCTTTATGAAAGTTTTTGTATTGTTGATGTGTACTGCATTTCTGATAACAAGTTGTGGTACAACGGTGAAGGCCGTTCCTGCAAGAGAAAGACGTGTAGTATTGGTTGAGCAGCACCGCCACAGACATAAAAAGCCCAGAAGGGTTGTAGTAGTTGTCGGTACGAGAATAAAGGAACGACCAGCCAGAAGTGTTGTCATTTATTATAAGGATGCCCCTTATCTGTATGCAGACGGAGTGTACTATAAATCTGTGGATACGGACTATGAAGTGATTAAACCACAGATCGGAATGGTTGTACCAGAATTACCAAGAGAAGGAGTGACCAAAATGAGGATTAAGGATGAAGTCCTTTTTGCTTATGACAATGTATTGTATAAGAAGATATCCACATCAAATGGCGTACAGTTTGAAGTTCAAGGATTTATCAATGAATAAGATAAGAAAAGTATGAAACGAAGATTGTTTTTATCGTCTGCAATATTACTGATTATGCAGGCGGGTTATTCGCAGGTGAAATATCCGATAGTGGATACAGGACAGAATGAATGTTACAGCAACGACAAGGTAATTGACATGCCGGAGCCTGGACAGGATTTCTACGGACAGGATGCCTGTATACAGGGGAACCAGCCAAAGTATAAGGATAACGGTGACGGTACGGTTACAGACCTTGTTACCGGATTGATGTGGGAAAAGGATATGGGAGAAAAACTGACTTTCGAGGAGGCAAAGGAAAAAGCGGAAAAACTCAGAACCGGCGGTTATGACGACTGGCGTGTGCCGACAATAAAGGAATTGTATTCACTCATACAGTTTACCGGAAGGTCTATGGGTGAGCGTGTCATAACTCCATATATTGATACCAACTATTTCAACCAGCCTATAGGTGGCAAAAGCAAGGGAGAACGTGAAATTGATGCACAGACGTGGTCTTCAACTGTCTATAAAGGCAAGACAATGGGAGGACAGACAACCATTTTTGGTGTCAACTTTGTGGACGGAAGAATAAAGGGATATCCTCTGATGAAAAGAGGGGAAGAAAACAAAATGTATTTCCGTATGGTCAGGGGCAATACAGAGTATGGCAAGAACCAGCTTGTAGATAACGGTGACGGTACGATTACTGACTATGCAACAGGGTTGATGTGGCAGAAAGCGGATGACGGAAAGTTGTATGACTGGAAACAGGCTCTGGCTTATGCGGATACACTTTCCCTCGCGGGCTATACAGACTGGTATCTACCTAATGCCAAAGAACTGGAGTCAATAGTGGATTACAGCAGATCGCCGTCCGCTACAGATTCTCCGGCAATATCTCCATTGTTTGAATGCAGCAAACATGAACTCTACGATGATGTAGATGGATATGCATATTATTGGAGCTCAACCACCCACTTGGATGGTCCGAATCCTTACAAAAATGCAGTCTATGTATGTTTTGGCGAGGCATGGGGAAGAGAACCACGTACAAATGAATTCTGTGACGTACATGGTGCCGGTGCGCAGCGAAGCGACCCTAAATCAGGCTCATCATCAGAGTATCCCCGATTTTTCGGACCTCAGAAAGACATGCTTTGTGTATTTAATGCCGTAAGATGCGTCAGAAAGATTAAATGATAAAATAATCATCAGCTAATAAGTATTAAGTATGAAGAAGATATTAATTATGATAATCGCCTGTCTTGCATCAATGCTTACCATGTATGGACAAGACAAAAACTGGCGATTTGCAGTTGTAGGAGACACTCACGTACCTCAGGCATATACCATAAAAAAGATAATACCGTCACTGATTGAAAATAAGGTAGAGGTTGTACTGTTTGTCGGAGATCTGATACAGGGTGGTAAAGGTCAGAATGCTCAGGGCATGTACGAGGAACTGTTACAATGGAAAGAACTGACACAGCCACTAAGAGATGCAGGCATAAAGATAATTGCGATACGTGGTAATCATGAAGCAGATGTAAAAGGCGATAATCTTAAACCCTGGAAAGAACTGATTTCTCCAGACCTGAACTTGGTATCAACCTACAGAAATGTAACATTCATTGGAATGGACAATTATCTGGACGGCGAGCATACCGTTGACAATGGATGGTTGAAAAAGGTTCTTAAAGAAGTAAATAAGGATAATATTATTGTTCCATTTGGCCATGAACCTGCATTCACATGCAATACGTTTCATCCGGTCTGTCTTGATGCCAACGAAAGCAGCAGGAACAAGTTCTGGAGCCTTCTTGAAGAGTATGGTATAGACTATTACTTTTGCGGACATACCCATCAGTACAATCATTGTACCGTAACCCATGATGGAAAAACCATCCATCAGATAGTTTCTGGTGGTGGCGGTGGCTTCCTTCAACCGAAACGTGGTGGTATTCAGAATGCTGACGGATATAAAATCGAGCCTATCGATCTGAAGAGCGAGACAGGATATGTTCTTGTAAACGTATCAGATAGAAGTCTGTCAACAAAATGGGTCAGTATTTATGATGAAAATATGAAGAATAAGCCCATGCCCCAAAATAAAAATAGACCTGAAGGAAGATCTAAAAGGAGGTAAATAGCAATATATTCGTCTTAATAATTCAATTCAGATGTTGCTATTATATATGAAGAATTGAAAACTAGAAGCCTTTAGCTGTGTGCTGAAGGCTTCTACTCTTTGATAGAAAAATTAGTATATCATAAATGGAACTTCAGTTTTCGATAAAAGAAATCCTTACAAGATAATGCAATATAGACTTCTCCTATTGATGTTTACGCAAACCCTAATACTAAAACAGGAGACTTTTCCCAATATAACCTCCCGGGAAATACGCCCAAGGAATATTCCCGGGTGAATTTTGTGGTCCTATACTAGTACTCATCTGATGCCATAAAGACACTAGAAATTTATTTGAATCAGTATATCCTTTTGTACCAACTTCAAATTTAGAAAAATCATTATCCAAATCAACTTCTATAGGTGTTTTACTGAAATCAAATTGATATATGTATTGTATTTTCATTTTTTTAATCTTTAGAGTATGATAGTAAATAAACAAACCGCACCAGCTGAAACGTGGTGAGGCAATGGAGGGTATAAGAGGATAAACTAAAGTAATGTGTCAGAAATACACATATAGAATTTTTCGAATAAATACTCCGCCAGTTCATTATGATTATTTGCGTATAATTTTTCTTTTAGACTTATAAACGACTTCTGCGGCATGTAGCAAACACCTTCTCCTATACGCCTCTTCCTCCTCATCCGGCCTTCTTCCGTCCCAGCGAAGGTCTGAATCGGCGTTGCCACCGCCTCCGCCGGATGAAACAGCGACAGGCTGTCCGCCAATCAAAGCATCAGCGATAGAAAAGATTCGTTCCCGCAAAGAAGGCTCAGCCAGCTGGTCAAGAAATGTCTGCATTTGTTCAGTCTGATTATCGTTGAGATCCGTCAGTCGTGCATACTCCTGTTGCAGCCATTTAAGCTCCCGATAGTCCAGCAACGCATTATTCCGCACCGCTTGTATTTGCTGTTCGGCATCCTTTCGATACCGTTCTTCAATCTGACGGACAATCTTCACGAATCGGCTGGCGATAGACCTGTTCTGCTCCTCAATCCATTTGTCAACACCGAATATCGGAGGTTTACCAGTGATTCGTGGCGGCTCAAAATCTATCTTGTGATTGCGAAAAGGTTGCGCCACTCTACCGACACGGTCTATATTCTTTGTCATCTTCTCCAGTTCCTGCTCCTTTTCTTGAAGCTTACATGCCTTGTCTTCAAGTTTTGACTGGTATTCGGAAATCTGTTTTTGTATCCTGGTCTTTTGAATTTCATATTCCTGAAGAGCGATTTTACCGGAAGTCAGAGACTTCTCAATTTCTTCAAGTTGGGATTGAGACCTGAATATCTGTGCTTCCAACCTCCGTATCATAGTTTGCAGCCCCTTGACTGCTTTCTCCGCCTGTTTCGCATCTTTGGCCAGTTTCCGGATATAATCGCGTTTACTAAGATGGTTGACGTTCCGTCCTTCAATACTGTCACCACGTTCCAGCCCGTACTTGCTCCCAACCTCTTCATATAGCGAGGTGTGCATTTCCCGAAGAATATGGCCATACTCATAACGGCTCTTCCCAAACT
>ERZ779852.3555-NODE-3555-length-11030-cov-6.430706_pt1 | contig 11030 bp, 9 predicted proteins | sample MGYA00511559_ERZ779852 | MGnify/ENA primary metagenome ERZ779852 (study PRJEB29588, sample SAMEA2157977) | human gut metagenome | biome: human gut; feature: human-associated habitat; material: faeces | place: Denmark | collected 2008/2010 ...
AGTAACGGTCTCGAAAAGCGCCCGAAGCTGCGCTTCCCGGGCTTTGATGAGCCGTACAGAAAATGTCGGATAGGAGATATTTATGCCGAGCGCAGCCAGCGCGGTGCTGGCGATATGGAACTTCTTTCTGTGACAATGAATGGTGGTGTAATGCCACGCTCAGAGATAGAAGGAAAGGACAATTCAAGCGAAGATAAGAGCAACTACAAAGTCGTTTGCAAAGGGGATATGGTGTATAACTCAATGCGGATGTGGCAAGGGGCAAATGGCGTTTCCAACTATGATGGAATAGTAAGTCCTGCCTACACTGTGTTAATGCCTACCGAAGAGATTGATAATCAATACTTTGCAGCTTTATTCAAAACTTCCAATTTGATAAATGCGTTTAGAAAAAACTCGCAAGGGTTAACATCGGACACTTGGAACCTGAAATATCCGCAAATCCGTCCCATCAGGCTCTATATCCCCTCGCTACAAGAGCAGACCAAAATTTCTTCTTTCATTGGTATGCTCGAAGAAAGGATAGGCAAACAACGGCAGCTCGTCGCTGCTCTCAAGAAGTATAAAAGAGGACTGATTTCAGAAATACTTAGCCAGAAACTCAAGGTTACTCATGAGACCGAAAAGTGGGAAGAAGTTTCGTTGAGTGATGTGGCAGAAGGCTTTGAGTACGGTATGAATGCTGCTGCTACAACTTTTGATGGTATTCATAAATATATTCGGATCACAGATATTGATGATGAGTCTCACACATATATAGATGCCGACTCCGTTTCTCCTTTTGGTGTCCTCGAAGAGAAATACCGAGTTAGAAAGAACGACATTTTATTCGCTCGTACCGGTGCTTCTGTTGGCAAGAGCTATCTCTATCAAGAAACTGATGGAAATTTGTTCTTTGCCGGTTTCCTTATTCGGGTTCATGTCAAAGAAGGAGTGGACAGCGGATATGTTTTTCTTAACACTCTCACAGAGGAATATGACAAGTGGGTATTGCTTGAATCTGCACGATCTGGACAGCCCGGGATTAACGCCGAACAGTATAGACGCTATCGCTTCAAATTGCCATCATTCAAGACGCAGAGGTATATAGCTGAAATAGCAAATTACCTTGATGCGAAAATACATAAAGAATCTCAAAGATTGCTTTTTCTTCAAAAACAAAAATTGGGATTATTGCAACAGCTCTTTATATAAAGAGCTGTTGCATCAACCCTTCTTTTAGATCAGACAAAAAAGTAAGCGCATTCTCTGCATTCATGATCTTATCATCAAGCAAGGAAAGAAATCTTATAATCGTGTTCTGTGTGTTTTTATCCGGGTATGTCAATGTAAGCTTGCACAATTCGCTCGCTTGAATATGGACAACTGACTTCCCCTGTGCTATGCGGGCGATTTTTGCATTAACAACATGATTAAGCAGATAGCTCATAATTCGTCCATCCACCTTATCGCCACGGAAAATATAAAGGTCTCCGGCAAGAATGACATTGGGCAGCATAACGCAGGAAGCCGTTGAAATCTCTTCTGGCGTTTCACCGGAAGTCGGGATCACGACATCACCCACACGGCTCAGAAAAGTTTCATCAACTTGTGCTTGCGTCCGTCGTTTGACACTGGTTACAACCTCGTTGTAGGTGGTATAAAGTTCTCCATAAAGGATAAAGGGTGTACCATCCTCGGATATATCGGCTTTGGAAAGAGGCGCACCCTTCACAAAGCTGCCGAGTTCGCCCATCTTTGCAGTTGTCCATCTCGCATTTCTGAGCGGACATGATTTTGCCGAAAGAAGACACCTTACCGCACCTCTTTTATACTTCTGTTCAAGTACGCAGATAAAGCTTCATGAACGCCGAAATCCCTTGCAATAGCGGATTTGCCTCTGCTACTGCAAGGGATTTTGCTATGGAGTGGTATTGATTTTGTCAGTCCAAATAGCCCTCAAGTAACGGTCTCGAAAAGCGCCCGAAGCTGCGCTTCCCGGGCTTTGATGAGCCGTGGGAAAGTAAAACCTTCGATCAGGCTTTTACTATATTGCCTAATAATACACTATCACGAGCTGATTTGCGGTCCGATGGAATAGTCTACGATATACATTACGGTGATGTGCTTATAAAGTTTGGAAGCATCCTTGACATGGAGAACGAGGATGTACCATATATCGCCAACGGAAAAGAAGGAAAAACATCTGCACAGTTGCAAGATGGGGATATTGTCATTGCTGACACTGCCGAAGATGAGACCGCCGGAAAAGCCGTTGAAATCTATAATGCACAGAGAAAACGAATCGAAGCCGGATTACATACCATCCCTTGTCGTCCAATTAGCACTTATGCTCCTATGTATCTCGGTTACTACATGAACTCGGCATTTTATCATAGTCAACTACTGTCATTACTTCAAGGTGTCAAAGTGCTGTCGATTAGTAAAGCCAACATTTCTAATACGGTCATTACATCACCCCAATCCAAAATGGAGCAGGAAAAGATTAGCTCGGTTCTGTATTTGATTGACCTAAAAGTCAAAAAACAACGACAGGTCATTGACACACTCAAGAAGTATAAAAGAGGATTGCACAAGCTCGTTTTTATCAAAAACCGAAAGCCCTCTTGGGAAAAGTCAGCCCTTCATGATATTGCTTCGTTTTGCGGAGGGGGTACGCCCTCAAAGGATGTTTCTTCTTATTGGGAGGGTGAGATTGGCTGGATTTCATCATCCGACATACAAGAAGAGTGGATTGATAATATTTCCGTGACTCGAAGAATAACAAAAACGGCGATTGATAATTCAGCTACAAAACTTTGCCCCGAAGGCACAATCGCAATCGTCTCACGAGTAGGGGTAGGAAAAGTCGCAATAATGCCTGAAAGCCTCTGTACAAGTCAGGATTTTACCAACATAACTTCAATCACAGGGAATACACACTACATGGCGTATCAAATTGCATTCAGGATGAAACTTGAAGCCATGAAAACACAAGGAACATCTATCAAAGGAGTTACAGCCGATACAATAAAGGCAATGCTGTTGGACATTCCCCCTTTAGAAGAGCAGAAAAAGATTGCAGATATGCTTACCGCTTTTGACGCTTATATCAAGAGAGCTGTTTGTGAGTTGGATCTTTTTCTTGCTATGAAGAAGGCGTTGTTGCAGCAGCTCTTTATATGAAGAGCTGCTGCATATAACCACATTTTTCCTTAATCAGCAGATCATACACCTTCTGGGCAGCTTGCATCCGAGCCTCTATTTTATCAAGTATATCTGCATACTCTTGCTGCTTTGCTTGATCCGGAAAGATTACTGGAATACCCATAAGTAGATCGTCTGTCATAGATACTCGGTCATGACGAACTCCTTGCGATCCATTATCATAAATGTATCTATGCCAAGCATCGCTCTTAAAGTACCAAGCAAGGTAGGAAGGGTAAATATCTGCTTTTAGCACAAGGCAAGTGTATAGTGGTGAGATGATCCCTTTTTCATCGAGGGTATATCTATTAAACGGTCCATACGGCGCAGTGTTTGACTTTCGCGGATTGTAAACAAAATCTCCCTTTTCGATTACATAGTAATTTGTGGTATTTCCATCGACTGCAATGTCTTTGTCAAAGAAGTCACGCTGAGGAATAAGTCCATATTCAGCAGAGTTAGTTATCACATTTTTCACTAAGCCGTCTGTATTTCGGCGCGACACTTTTTTGAAAATATCGCCTAATCGAACACAAGTCCATGCTTTAACTGACTGAGTTGTAGTCCGGTGAAAAATGTGTTGCATGACACCTCTTTTATACTTCTTGAGGTTGTCTACTAACGACTGCTGTGCATCAATCCGGCGCTCTATAGCAATTATAAAATCGGCAATTTTTCGCTGCTCACTAAGGTTGTGTGGCAGATAGTGTTTTGTCTCAAAAAACTCGTCTGTTGGAACATTGAGTAAACCGTGATTTCGAGCGCCTTCCGCTGAAATCATATAAATTTCCCTGTACCATTTGAGAGAATCAAAGTAAGCTTTAATAAAATCGCTATCATGCTTTTTTAGGGCAAAGCATATATAGAGTGTCGATAAAGCGCCCATTGGGTACCGATCCAGACGCTTGATGGAGCCGAAGTCGTATCCCACGGAGTAGCTTTTGTTGTATGCGTACTCCCCATTCAGAAGAAGATAGTACCCACTCATATCCTTGCTGGCGACCGTCTTATTAAAATAGCTCACCTGATCCACTAAGCCATCTTTTGATGAGATTGTAAGCGGTAGGTCAGATTGATTCTGGCTATTCTTTCGTGTTACACGGGCAGCAAAATCCGAAAGCTTTTGAATTTCCCACGGCTCATCAAAGCCCGGGAAGCGCAGTTTCGGGCGCTTTTCGAGACCGTTACTTGAGGATACATTTGCCATGATTATTTGCCCTCCACATCAAACGGGAAATCCAGCCCCAGCTCATCAAAATACGGCTTCAATTCCGCGTCGATGTCTTTGATTTCACTTTGGAGCTTGCGGATTTCCGCAGCTACTTCGTTCAGATCAATTTCCTCTTCCGGCTCAAAGGTATCGACATAGCGGGGGATGTTCAGGTTGAAGCCGTTCTCTTCAATCTCCTGCATCGTCGCCACATGAGCATACTTATCAATGTCCTCACGGCGCTGGTATGCGTCTACGATCTTGTCGATGTCGCTTTGCCGGAGGATGTTCTGATTCTTTCCGGCTTCAAAGTCCTTGGAAGCGTCGATGAATAGGATGTTATCCGCATTGCCGTTGCGCTCCCTCTTGAGTACGAGGACACAGACAGGAATACCGGTGCCGAAGAAGAGGTTTGCCGGAAGACCAATGACGGCATCCAGCACATTCAGCTTTTGGATGAGGTGCTTGCGGATCACCTCTTCGGCAGCGCCACGGAAGAGAACACCATGAGGGAGAAGAACAACAGCTCGTCCGTCTTCATCCATGTGGTAGACCATGTGCTGCACAAAGGCAAAGTCCGCCTTGCTCTTCGGAGCAAGCTTGCCATACTCGTTGAATCGAGCATCTTCCATGAACTTCATATCGGCAGACCAATTCGCGGAGTACGGCGGATTGGCAACCTGAACACGGAACTTCTTGTCGCCAAAATAATCATGCTCCAAGGTGTCTCCGTTGTAGATATTGAAGTTGCGGTACGGAATGCCACGCAGGATCATGTTCATTCGGGCGAGATTGTATGTAGTCGAGGTCAGCTCTTGCCCATAGTAGTTTCTGACATTCGCGTAGTTTTTCAGGCGCAGCAGCAGCGAGCCGGAACCGCAAGTCGGGTCGGCTGCATCCTTCACATCCGTCAATCCGAGGCAAGCGAGGCGGCAAAGCAACTCGGCAGGACCCGAAGGGGTATAGAACTCACCGGCTTTCTTTCCGGCAGTCGCGGCAAACTGACCGATCAGGTACTCGTAGGCATTGCCCAGCACATCAATTTTGGTGTCTTCCACGCCGAAGTTGATTTCGTCAAGGGAAGAGATAATCTTCGCCATTACAGAGCTGCGATCCTTTACAGTATGCCCGAGCTTTGTGGAATCAAGCTGCATATCGGAAAACAAGCCATCGAAGTCTTCCTGAGAGTCGTTACCTATGGTGGACTCCATCAGGGAGTTGATAGCCTTCTGCAAAAACTCGATGTCAAAGGAACGGTTCTCGACCATCTTGACCATCTTGCGGAAGAGGAATTGCGGCTCAATCACATAGCCGAGGTCACGCAGAGCTTCCTCTACGACAGCTTCTTTGTACTCAGGATCAGCCCATGCCTCTTCATAGCTGATCCCGTCATCTTTCAAAAGGTTGACCATGTACTTTTCGGTTTTGTCCGAAAGGTAGTAGTAGAAGATCATGCCCAAGATGTAATTCTTGAACTCATAGGCTTCCATATTGCCGCGAAGGGCGTTTGCCATTGCCCAGAGCTTGTTGCAAAGCTCTTTCTGATGAGCCTGAATAGAGTTGTCCATTTCTTATTCTCCTTATTGGTATTTCTCGGCGTGTTTTCTGATAAAGTCCACGATACGGTTGACCAAAGAGCGCTTCTTCAAAAGAGGCATCGGCTTTGTAAGCCGGTCGCGGATGTTTCCGGCATCCATCGTACCGGAGAACTCGTATTCTGAGATGAAGTCGGTGAGCACCTTAGAGTCGATGTCCTCCTGATGGGCAAAGGCTTCAATCTCTTTTTGTTTTTCCGCGTTCTCGAAGTCGTTGTAGGCAGCGTCAATTTCATCAGCGCTGTTAAGCCCCGCAACAACCGTGTCCAAGAACGATTGCAGGATCTCAACCTTTTTGAGCAGCTGCGGGTTGTCTGTCCTTCCAAGTTCATCTTTGATGTGCTTGATGTCATAGTCCTTCTGCTTCGCGTCATCAAAGTGGATGTTGCGGATGAGATTCATGATGTAGGCGACATTGATTCGGTCGCTCTCCATAAGCTCAATGCAGAAGTCCACATCGTTCAGAACAGAGACAACCTCACGGTCTGTTTTTTGCTTCGAGTAGAGCATCAGATATTTGCTCTTATAATCCTGATACTCCTGCTCGGACATCGTGAGTGCATCCTGGTCAAAGCTGAACTCGATAAAGGTATGCAGCGATTGCAGATACTTGGTCAGCTCGCGGAAGGTGACAACGAAGAGTTTCTGATCATCCTCACTCTGCATGGCGTCCACGGCTGCGGGAGTGGCGGCGATCTCTTTGAGCTTTATGACCATCTCATTGAACTTCTCGACAAAGAAGTCATAGTCCGGGACAATAATGCCGGAAGTATCTTGCGTTTTTGAAAACAAAGTAAGCGCGTCATCCGTCTGCTTTTTGAGGTTGCGGTAGCAGATGACAATGCCGAAGGGTTTTGTCTCTTTCTCCACGCGGTTCGTGCGGGAATAGGCTTGTAACAGGTCGTGATACTTCAAGTCCTTGTCCACATAGAGGACGGAAAGCGTTTTGCTGTCAAAACCGGTGAGGAACATATTGACCACAAGCAGGATGTCCAATGGCTTTGTCTTCTTGCCCTTCACACGGTCAGAAATATCCTTGTGATAGGCTGCGAAGGTATCGGTCGAGAAGTTGGTGCTATACATCTCGTTATAATCTTTGATGATCCTCTCCAAAGCATCGCGGCTGTGCTCATCCTTGCCTTCTGCATCCTCGTTCTGCCCATAAGAGAAGATACCGGAGATGTTCAAGTCGTGCTTTATGCTCTTGAAGATGTCATAATACTTGACCAGCGCCTCAATCGACGAAACGGCGAAGATTGCGGTGTATTGCCTGTTCCGTGTCTTTGCTTTATGATTTTGGACTATATGATTGGCGATGAGCGACATACGCTCTTCGGACAGATAAAGCTCATTGACATCAATGGCATCTGCCAGCGTGGGATCGTCCCAGTCAAAATCGCCTTCCATCGTCTTTATGTATTCCACATGAAAGCCAAGGACATTGTTGTCAAAGATAGCGTCTTTGATCAGGTAGTTATGGACGCACTCCCCAAACAGCATCTCCGTGGTTTGCGTGATTTTTCCTTCTACTTTTCCGTTGACTTCAAAGCGGGGTGTTCCTGTAAAGCCAAAGAATTGAGCTTTCTGGAAGTGTCTCACAATGTCCTTGTGCATATCGCCAAACTGACTTCTGTGGCACTCGTCGATGATAAAAACAACCTTCTCATCCTTGTACGCATCCATGATCTTTGCATACTGAGGGCGCTTGACAGCATTCGCCATTTTTTGCATGGTGGTTACAATAAGCTGCCGGTTTTTGTCCTGCATCTGCTTCACAAGGACATCGGTGCGGTCAGTGGCATCTACCGAGCCATTTTCAAACTTATTAAACTCTTCCGTGGTCTGAGAGTCCAAATCCTTGCGGTCAACGAGAAAGATTACCTTTTTGATATTTGGATTGGCTGCGAGGATCTGCGCCGTCTTGAAGGAAGTCAGCGTTTTTCCCGCGCCGGTTGTATGCCAAACATAGGCATTGCGGTTGGTCAATGTCGCTTGCCGGACAAGAGCTTCGACCGCATATACCTGATAGGGGCGCATGACCATAAGCAGTTTATCCGTATCATTCAGGATCATATACCGCGTCAGCATCTTGATGATATGGTCACGGGCGAGGAAGGCAATCGAGAAATCCTTCAAATTGGTAAGCCGCACATTGTCGAAATCTGTCCAGAAGAATGCGAGGCTGTGCAGCATCTCCCGATCCGAGTTTGCAAAATACTTCGTGTCTACACCGTTGGAAACAACGAAGATTTGGATGAAATGGTACAGACCGTTGTAGGAATGCTTTTTGTAGCGCATCACCTGATTGACCGCTTCTCGGATGTCGATGCCCCTTCGCTTTAATTCCACCTGAATCAAGGGAAGTCCGTTGACAAGGAGCGTCACATCGTAGCGATTGACATACTTTCCGACAACTGTCGTCTGGTGCGTTACCTGAAAAATATTCTTGGTGTGGTCGCTGTCAAAAAAAGAAAGATACACCTTCGTCCCGTCTTCTCGCTCTAAGACAAATTTGTCTCTGAGGATTTTTGCACTTTGGAAAACAGATTTGCCAAGCATCAGATTAAGAATGCGTTCCCATTCCTTATCTGTGAGCGGCTTATCGAGCTTATCTGCATTGAACGCCTCGAATTGCACCTTGAAGTTTTCGACCAACACATCATAGTCGGGAACAGAAACGGTGCTATATCCCTGCTTATTCAGTTGATCTATGAATTGCAGTTCAAGCTCTGCTTCGCTTTGATATGCCATATCTTCATCTCCATTACTTGAGGTTCGTTTGGATGCCCAACGACCCCCGAATTTTATCTAACTGTTTTTACCGTAGGGAACATCTTATTCGTCGCGCAGCACTTCGCAAATATCTCCGATGTCGCAATCAAGGTAGTCGCATAGACGCATTAAAACTGTCAGCGCGACTTCCTCTCCCTTATTGAGTTTGCTCATAGTGCCTGTGGATAGCCCTACATCCTTGCGCAGCGTCGCCTTGGATATATCTTTTTGGATGAGCAGCACCCACAATTTCTTGTAGCTTATTCTCATACAAACGCTCCTTATATTGCGGTTTGTGACGGGTACAAAAACACAATTTACATTATAGCAGAAACACTTGGTGTCTACAACGCATTTCTTCGAGTATTTACAAAAAAGTTGCAAGCTCTCGAAGCATTAGGAGACAAATGAAACCTGAGCGCCTTTCAGCGGCTCAGGTCAGACCATTGGGGCTGAATAAGCCGGTCCCTTTTGAATACAGCCTTTGTGTAAAAGTCGAGGGACATGACCATATCAAAACCTTTAATGTGGTCAAAGAAGGAGATGTCATCCGACATCTCAATAATTCTTCTAAGGAAGCCCATGCACGCGCCGCAATCAAAATAGTAGATGGCAGAAATGTGACTCAGATGTTCCTCAATCTCAATATCCAGCTCATAGTCATTTGAGATTTCTATGGCTGTTTCGATGAAAGTTTGCGCCATTTTCTCGCGTTCCGGCAAGGCAAGGTAAGTTACATTGCTATAAATCTTTTTCATGATTTCGTTGAATGAAGGTGCTTGCTTTGCATCTTCCCCGAAGGCTTCTACGAGGTCGGTTCTTTCTTTCTTGAGTTCCTCTATTGTTTCTTTGTGAAAGTGTTTCTCATAGATTATCTCTCCCATCGTTCCTCTCTCCTAAATTGATTATTGTCAGCCCATTTTTCTGAGCGCGTTCGAGTGTCTGCGCAGCGCCTCCCCAGCCGTGAGTCACATAGCACACAGCGTATGCAGCGTTATCAACGAGATACCGGTTCCTTGCTGGGATCGCAGCCTTAAAATGATACTTCTCAAAGCCTTCTGGATAGATAATGTCATCGAAGAATTTTGGCTCGGCAATGTTGAAAGTGAAGTAGGGGATGACAAGGTAGTTCCTTATCTGCGGATAGCTCTTTTTCAGGTCAAAGACAACCCTTGCGCACATCCAATCAAACCCGCCCATGCCGCCATTTAAGAAGTCAGTAACCCCGGAGGCGATAAGCTTTTCAACTTCTCGACGGACATCCTCTGCTTGGACACCGTAGCATTCCTTGTGACCAATGAAGGTCGCTGTCGCTTCTTTTCCCATCTCAAGATACACCTCTTCAAAATAAAAGGATAGCACAACTCCATGAACAAATCAACGCTATTAGCGTTGGCGACTTCCACATAGAATGTGTATAGCGATAGCCGTGTCACCTATACTATTAGTGTGTATTCCACGCTGATAGGAGGTGCTGTGATGAGGCTTGAGTCCATCGGCAAAAATATCCGCAAATACCGCCTGATGAGGAAGCTTCGTCAAGAGGACCTTGCGGAAAAAGCCGACCTGAGTATTAACTATGTGGGCGCAATAGAGCGCGGCGAAAAAACGCCTTCTCTTGAGTCCTTGATTTCCATAATCAACGCTCTCGGCGTTTCAGCGGATATGATCCTTGCGGATGTCCTTGACAATGGGTATTTGGTAAAAGATTCGCTTCTGGCTCAAAAGCTCGATAAGCTTTCTGCGGAGGATCGCTCTCAGATTTATGATGTCATCGACACGATGATTAAGCATTCAAAACAAGCTAAGCCCTGAAATAACGAAGGCTCACCGAAATCTTGCAGTAGGTTTCGGTGAGCCTTTTTCTTTTGCTTATTCGAGTTCTCCGCTGCGGGTTTTCTCCTGTTCCTTTGCCAACGAAGGGCTGAGGAAATCATCCACATTCGCCTTCATCGTATCAATCAGGCGAGCTTCCTTTTTAAGCTTGGCGCGTTCGTCATAAAGACGCTGCTGCTCATCCACGAGCCGTTGCTGTTCGGCTTGTAGAGATTTCAAGCTCGGCAATTTTCCGTCGCCCTGTATGGCGAGCAAGGTGCTCTTTGCCGCCTCATAGATGACAAGCTCTGGTTCGTGTTTGGCACGATATGCCGGTTTGTCTGCCGCCTTCATATAGGCATCATAAACCGGTTTGAGCCGCTGATAGTTCGAGATATTTTTGATAAGCGGCTGCACCTCACGCAGTTTGGCTTCAACATTTTTCAGCTCAC
>ERZ779852.3558-NODE-3558-length-11020-cov-3.468308_pt1 | contig 11020 bp, 8 predicted proteins | sample MGYA00511559_ERZ779852 | MGnify/ENA primary metagenome ERZ779852 (study PRJEB29588, sample SAMEA2157977) | human gut metagenome | biome: human gut; feature: human-associated habitat; material: faeces | place: Denmark | collected 2008/2010 ...
CGGCGAGACCGTCTTCGCCGAGTCACTATCGCGCGCCCTAGAAGAGGCCACCGGACAGCCCTTCACCGCCATCGTGCCAATGGAGACGGATGATGAACTGCTGCTGCCCGGCACTCTCTGCCTGACCGACGAAGACGAGCTCACGCCCGTCCTGCGCGAGGCCGCGCTGATCATCGCCGACCCGCTCTACCAGCCCATCTGCCCCGCAGGCGCAGCTTTCCTCTCTCTGCCACATATCGCCTTCTCGGGCCGCCTCTACGAAAAGACCATCCCCAATCTCATCGAAGAAGAAGCGTTCACCGACTTCGTCCAGAAAGTCCAGAAAAACCTGGGCAAACTCCCGCAGAATCGCGTATAATAGAGAGTATGTTGACCGAAACTATTTCTCATTTTCAAAGGAGTTCCCATGATATTGACCATCGCCCACACCTTCGCCTACGCGCTCATCCAGACGTTCGGCTTCTCCATCTTCACACTCGCCCTGCAGCGCCTCGGACGACTCAAGCGCCTCTACCGCCTCAAGGCCTTCTTCTTCCTGCTGCTCATGAACGCTGCCGGCATCATGACATACGGCGAAGCCGCCTGGCAGCGCGTCACCACGCCCATCGCCGCCGCCCTCTTCCTCATCGGCATGGCCTTCTTCTTCGCCAGCCACCTCTACCTCGGCTGGAAGCGCCTCAGGAAATGATTTCTATAGTTTAGCTTCATAGTAAAATACTATTTACCATAAAAAGGAAGTATTTCACAGATCCCGAAATCCATGTCATAATGTACGTAAATAGAGTTTGTTGATATTCATAAACAATGATAATAAAAGGGAGCGATACTTATGATGGATCTCTGGTTCAATCACGTGAAGAGCTATACGCAGGATATCCTGGCGGAGAATGCGGACAATCTGAAGCAGTTCGAAATTCGTCCTGGTGTCTACTCCAACGTAGATCCTGCTGACCTGCGCGATGTAAAGGCGGCAGATTTCGACTTGCTCGACAAGAACTGACCGACAAGCATCGATAGACAAGCGACGACAAAAAGCGGACCACATGCTCGATTGAGTATGTGGTCCGCTTTTTGCTGTGCCTGCATCAGCTGAACAGCGCGATCTGGTCGCTCTCGCTCATGCCGTCGAGACAGCCGTGGCTGCGCAGGATCTCGATATTTGTCTTGGAGATGCCCGAACGGCGGCGCAGGTCTTCGATAGAGGTGAAGGAACCGTCCTTGCGTGCCTCGACGATGCCCTGGGCGGCCTTCTGGCCCATGCCGGCGAGAGCCGCAATCGGCGGCAAGAGTGCGTTGCCGTCAATGATGAACTTGTCGGCGCCGGAGCGGTAGAGGTCGACGCGCTCACAGGAATAGCCGCGCAGGTACATCTCCCAGGCGAGCTGGAGCACGATGAGCGTGGCGTTCTGCTTGGCGTCGAGCTTCTTCTCCTTGCCGATGGCCTCGAGCTCCTTGATCTGCTGGCCGACGTAGTCCTTGCCGCGCGCGACGACATTGGCGTCGAATTCGGCCGCGCGGATGGAGAAGTATGCCGCATAGTAGGCGAGCGGGTAATGGACTTTGCAGTAGGCAATGCGGTAGGCCATCATGACGTAAGCCGTCGCATGGGCGCGCGGGAAGAGGTACTTGATCTTCTGGCACGACTCAATGAACCACTCGGGGATGCCGCCCTTCCTGAGAATCTCGACGACATCCTCCGCGATGCCCTTGCCCTTGCGGACTTTCTCCATCGTCTTGAAGGAAAGCAATGGGTCTATGCCGTTGTGGATGAGGTACATCATGATGTCGTCGCGCGCAGAGATGGCGTTCTTGATCGTGCACTGGCCGCTCCTGATGAGGTCCTGTGCATTGCCGAGCCAGACGTCCGTGCCGTGCGAGAAGCCCGAGATGCGCACGAGGTCCGAGAAGACATCGGGCTGTGTGTCGTCGATCATCTGGCGCGTGAACGGCGTGCGGAACTCAGGGATGCCGAAGGTGCCGCTCGTCGCGCCGAGTTCCTCCGGCGTGACGCCGAGGGCCGTCGTCGAGTTGAAGATAGACATTGTGGCCTCATCGTCGAACGGGATGGTCTTCGGGTCGCGGTGCGTGAGGTCTTCGAGCATCTTGATGACGGTCGGATCATCGTGGCCGAGGATGTCGAGCTTGACGAGACGGCTGCTGATTGAGTGGTAATCGAAATGCGTCGTGATCGTGCCGCAGTTCATGTCGTTGGCCGGATGCTGGATTGGCGTGAAGAAGTGGACGTCCATGTTGCGCGGCACGACCATGATGCCGGCCGGATGCTGGCCCGTCGTCGACTTGACGCCCATGCAGCCATGGGCCATCTTGTCGATGTAGGAGATGTGCTTCTTGACGCCCTTCTCCTCGTAGAATTTCTTGACGTAGCCGAAGGCCGTCTTGTCGGCAACGGTCTGGATGGAGCCGGCGCGGTAGACGTTGTCCTTGCCGAAGAGGATCTCCGTGTACTTGTGGGCGACGGGCTGGTAGGCACCGGAGAAGTTCAGGTCGATATCCGGGACCTTGTCGCCGTCGAAGCCGAGGAAGACGGCGAACGGGATGTCGTGGCCGTCCTTGATCAGCGGCGTGCCGCAGACCGGACAGACCTTGTCCGGCAGGTCGTAGCCGCAGCCGTAGGAACCATCGGTGATGAACTTGCTGTACTGGCAGTGCGGGCAGCGCCAGTGCGGCGGCAGCGGGTTGACCTCGGTGATGCCCGTCATCGTGGCGATGAAGGACGAGCCGACGGAGCCGCGCGAGCCGACGAGGTAGCCATCGTCGTTCGACTTCTTGACGAGGCGCTGCGCGATGAGGTAGAGCACCGAGAAGCCGTGGCCGATGATGGGCTTGAGCTCCTGCTTGAGGCGGTCCTCGACGATCTTCGGCAGGTTCTCGCCGTAGAGCTCGCGCGCCTTCTTGTAGGACATCTCGCGGATCTCCTCGTCGGCGCCCGGGATCTGCGGCGAGTAGAGGTCATCGGGGATCGGCTTGAAGCGCTCGATCTGGTCGGCAATCTTGCGCGGATTCGTCACGACGGCCTCGTAGGCCGCCTCCTCGCCGAGGTACGCGAACTCCTTGAGCATCTCGTCCGTCGTGCGCAGGTAGAGTGGCGGCTGCAGCTCGGCATCGTCGAAGCCCTTGCCCTTCATGAGGATGGCGCGGTAGATGCTGTCCTCCGGATTGAGGAAGTGGACGTCGCACGTCGCGACGAGCGGCTTGCCGAGCTTCCCCGCAATCTCGGCGACCTTGAGGTTGATCTGGATGAGGTCGTCGTCCGTCTGAATCGCGGGGTACTTGTCGCTGCGCTTGAGGAAGTCGTTGTTGTGGATGGGCTGGATCTCGAGGTAATCGTAGAACGAGGCAATCTCCATGAGCTCCTCGTCCGTGCGCTGCTCCTCGATGGCGCGGATGAGCTCGCCGGCCTCGCAGGCGGAGCCGATGAGCAGGCCGCTCCTGTACTCCTCGATGATGTGCTTCGGCAGGCGCGGCTGGCGGTGGAAGTAGCGCAGATGCGCGAGCGAGACGAGCTGGTAGAGATTGCGCAGGCCGTTGGGATTCTTCGCGAGCATGATGATGTGGTTCGCACGCTTCTGCAAATGGTCCTGCTGCACGAGATAGCCCTCCATGCCGTAGATGACCTTGAGGTCGCTCTTGCAGCTGCTCAGGGCCTTGGCCGCATCCGGGAAAGCCTGCACGACGCCGTGGTCCGTGACGGCTACGGCGGGCCAGCCCCAGCGGTCGGCCGTCTTGATGAGGTCCTTGACGGAGACGACGGCGTCCATGCTGCTCATCGTCGTGTGCGCGTGGAGCTCGACGCGCTTGACCTCGGCGTGGTCCTCGCGGCTTTTCTTCTCCTTCTTGGCGAGGCTGTTGACGAAAAGCACGTACTCGTTCATGAAAGTGTCGAAGCGCACGGAGCCCTGCACGCGCACGGCCATGCCTTCCTTGAGTGCGGCCATGACCTCGTCGCAGTCGGGCTCCGGTTCGCCGCTCTTGCGGCGGCGCCCCTTCGTGAAGAACTTCTTGCAGGCGATGCCGTCGGTATCGTCGGAGATGCAGAAGGTCAGAAGCTTCGTGCCCGACTTGAACTCGAGCAGGCGGATGCCCGACCCAGGGCCCTCGCCGATCGTGCCCTCGACGACGACACTCTTGATCTCGCCGACGAGTTCGGTGATCTTATGCAGCGCACCCGAGACGCCGCGGCCAAAGATGAGATTGCCCCTGTCCTGCACGACGACCGGCTCACTCTCGTGGGCCGTATGATCCGCAGGCTTCACCGTCTTCTTCGCAGGCTTCGGCGCAGCCGCCTTAGACGCAGCAACTTCATGGGCGGGAGCGGCCGCTTCATAGCGCGAAAGCGGTGCGCGCTCGTCTGCCGTGCTCGCTGTGCGGGCAAAGGCCGGCGCAGGAATACCGCCCTCCTCCACTTCGCCTGCGGAGCGCTCTGCCGCTTCTTCAGCAGCGCGGGCTTCCTTGGCGCGGCGGGCCTTCTCGTGCTGCAGTGCCTCGAGGTAATCGGGATTCTGGAAACTGTCGTCGACCTCGAGATTCTGCAGCACTTCCTCGCTGGCCTCGCACTCGACGTGGCAGCGGTAGCCGACCGTCTTCTCGATGATCTGGCTCATGACCTGCGTGACGGAATGCGCGCGCATGATCTCGCCGCCGAGCTCGCCCGGCACATCGATGAGGATGTGGCTGCCGTCGACCGTGTATTTCGAGCGCTTCAGGAGCTCGTAGACCGTCGGATTGCCCTCCGCCGTCTCGTAGACGAGCCTTGGCCAGATCTTTGCGAGAGCGTCCTCGATGTTGACGACATCCTGGTAGAAGACGACAGCGTCGAGCTGGCACTTCTTGGCGATCTGGTCGGCTGCCGATTCGAGCAGTGCTTCCGGCAGCAATGTCTGCGTGCTCAGCGCGATCTCCCAGCTGTTTGTGCGCGTGCAGACCTCGACGTGGCGGATCGTGGCCTCGCGCAGGAGTGCCTTATCCCCCTCTTCCAGCCGCATGCCCTGCACGAGCTGCCAGAACATATTCTTCCGACTCGGAACAATCCGGAATTTCTGCATCTGCTGCCATCCTTTCGCATGTATAGATATAGAAAACCGGCACAAAGTGCCGGCATTTGATTCTGCTACCCTATATTATATGGGATACGGCTGGAGACTGCAATAGGCAGTTCTCACCATTCGACTTTATTCAACCTTGACCTGGAGCCAGAGCTTGGTGTAGAGCTTGTCGATGGCTTCGCCGAGATACTGGTATGTCTCCTGACCGCGGTAGACCGTGGGGTCGGGGAAGGCAATCTCTATTTCGTCCTCGTCCATGTCGTCCTCGACGAGCGCCTGGACGGCAGTGTTCGGCGTGGAGTAGCCGAGTGCCTCGAAGTTCTTCGCAGCGATGTCCGGGCGGCAGAGGAAGTCGATGAACTTATGGGCATTCTCGACATGCTTGGCCTGCTTCGGGATGACCCAGCCGTCCATCCAGAGGTTCGTGCCCTCCTTCGGTGCGGGACAGAATGCGAGGTCTGGATTGGCTTTGAGGAGATTGATGGCCTCGCCCGAATAGATGACGCCGAGCGCGGCCTCGCCCGAGGCGAGCTTGTCGCGGATGTCCTGCGTCAGGGGGTAGTCGGAGCGGCACACGAGCACGTCCGGCCGCAGGCCGATGCTCTGCAGCTCGCGGACGCGATCAGCATGTCGCGCGCCGCCTCAAGCTCCTTCGGGTCCTTCGTGTTCATCGAATCGCCCATGAGGCGCAGCGGGATCATGAAGGCATCGCGCGCGGAATCCTGCATGAGGATCTCGTCCTTGTAGGCCGGGTCGAAGAGAGGCGACCAGCTGTCAATCTCACCATCTTCACTGTGAATGAGCTTCTTGTTGTACATAAGGCCGACCGTTCCCCAGCAGTACGGGATGGAATAGCGGTTGCCCGGGTCGTACGACTCAGCCTGCTTGAGAAAATCCTCACCGATGTACTTCTTGGCATTCGGCAGCTGGTCGTAGTCGAGCGGCTGCAAGAGGTCGTTCTCGGCCATCTTCTGGATCATGTAGTCCGACGGGCAGATGAGGTCGTAATTCGTCGCTCCCTCCTTGACGCGTGGGTACATGCTCTCATTCGTGTCGAACTCGTCGAGCACGACGTGGATGCCCGTCTCCTCCTCGAACTGCGCGATGACGTCCGGGTCGAGGTAGTCGCCCCAGCTGTAGATGTAGAGCTTGTCATCCCCCTCCTCTTCCTCCTCGGCCAGGCTGTCGCAGCCAGCCGTTAGGAAGGCCGTCATGAAACACAGGAGCAATAATAGAGCCGATAGTTTCTTCATCATACCCACTCCTTTCCCTGGCGGCGTTTCAACAGGCGCCAGTTGACCATGAGCAGTGCCACAAAGGCGATGACGCCGAGGAAGAACAGTGTGGAGAGCGCGTACATCTCGGGATGGATGCCGAGCTTGAGCTGCGCGTAGATGGCTGTCGTCAAGGTGTCGATGCCCGCGCCCTTCGTGAAGTACGTCACGATGAAGTCGTCGGCCGACATGGCAAATGACAGCAGGAAGGCCGCGGCGATGCCGGGGCGCAGCTCCGGCAGGATGACCTTGCGGAACGCCTGGAAAGGCGTCGCGCCGAGGTCGAGCGCGGCCTCGTAGCAGACGTGGTCGAGTCCCATGACCTGCGGCAGGATGCAGAGCATCGCGTAGGGCAGGTTGATGACGACGTGCGCCATGAGAATCGTGTCGTAGCCGAGGCGCAGGCCGAGGCCGAGAAACAGCAGCATCAGCGAGATGCCCGTGACGATGTCGGCGTTGAGGAGCGGCACATTCGCGAGGCCGCGAAAGACGAGCTGGCTCTTCTTCGAGAAATTGCGGATGGCAAGCGCCGTGATGAGCCCGAGGATCGTCGCGAAGAACGCAGCCGTCAGGCCGATCGTCAATGTATTGAGGAATGCCTCAATGATGTCCTCGCTCGTGAAGAGCTTCTCGTACCACTGCAGGGTGAAGCCCGTCCACTGGCCGCGGTAGCGGCTCGCATTGAACGACTGCGCGATGAGGACAAGGATTGGCGCGTAGAGGAAGACGATGATGATGCCGAGATAGATTTTCTTGAGCTTTGCCATCACGAGTCCACCTCCTGCTCCTTCGCATTGCGCTCCGAAAAGGCTTCTACCACGATATTGAGGATGATGAAGACCATGAGGATCATCGAGAGGGCGCTGCCGAGCTGCCAGTCATAGGCGGCCGTGAACTCCTGCTCGATGATGTTGCCGATCAGGAGGATCTTATTGCCGCCGAGGAGCGCACTGATGACGAAGGTCGTCAGCGCGGGGATGAAGACCATCGTGCAGCCGCTGATGACGCCGGGAAGCGAGAGCGGGAAGACGATGCGGCGGAAGGTCTGCCAGCGGCCCGCGCCGAGGTCGTGCGCCGCTTCGATGATGCTCTTGTCGATATGCGAGAGCGAGACGTAGAGCGGCAGCACCATGTACGGCAGGAAGTTGTAGACCATGCCGATGACGATGGCCAGCGGCGTGTTGATGAGCGTGACCTCCGGCAGCGCGAGTGTGTGCAGTACCATGTTGATGATGCCGTTCTTCTCGAGGATGGTCTGCCAGGCCATCGTCGTCAGGAGCGAGTTCATCCAGAGCGGCAGCAGGAACAAGAGGAAGATCAAGACCATGCGGCCGCGCTTGATCTCCTGCAGGATCATGCAGAGCGGATAGGCGAGCACGAGGCAGATGACGGTGCTGACGAGTGCGAGCTCCACCGAGAGGCCGAGCGCCCTGAGATACTCCATCTGCACGGCCTCCCAGAGGTTCGCGAGCGTGAAGGCCCCTTCCCCATCCGTCAGGCCGTGATAGAGGACGAAGAAGAGCGGCAGCACAATGAAAAGGACGGCCCAGACCGTGAACGGCGCTGCAAACAGCCGCGCAAGGCTTTTGCTGTCATGCATCATGCGCCGCCTCCTCATCTTCCGAGGCAGGCTTGGCCATGATCTGGATGTTCGCCGGCGCCAGGCGGATGCCGACTTCCCGGCCCTGCTCGTGGCCCGTGATTGTCTGGACAAGCCACGAGAAGCCGCCCGCCTCGATCGTGATGTCGTAGACCGTGCCCTTGAATACGACAGAGCGGATGGTGCCGCGGTACTGACCGTCCTCCGGCGCACAGATCTGGATGTCCTCCGGGCGGATCTGAACGTCGACGGGGACATTCTCGCCGAAGCCCGTGTTGATGCACGGGATGTCCTTGCCCAGGAGGTGGACGAGCTTGTCGCGCACCATGATGCCGTCGATGATGTTGCTGTCACCGATGAAGTCTGCGACAAAGGCGTTCTCCGGCTCATTGTAGACGCTCTCCGGCGTGCCGATCTGCTGGACCCAGCCCTGGTTCATGACGACGACCGTGTCCGACATCGAGAGGGCCTCCTCCTGGTCGTGCGTGACGAAGACGAAGGTGATGCCGAGCTCGCGCTTGATCTTGACGAGCTCGCGCTGCATGCTCTGGCGCAGTTTGAGGTCGAGCGCTGAGAGCGGCTCATCGAGCAGCAGGACTTTCGGCTCGTTGACGACGGCGCGCGCGATGGCGATACGCTGCTGCTGACCGCCCGAGAGCGCCGTGACGTCGGCATGCTCGTAGCCATCGAGGTTGACGAGCTTCAGCGCATACTTGATCTTGTCGCGGATGTAGGCGGCGGACTTGCCCTTGATCTTGAGGCCGAAGGCGATGTTCTCAGCCACATCCATGTTCGAGAACAGGGAATACTTCTGGAAGACGGTGTTGACCTGCCGCCTCTCCGGCGGCAGCTTCGTGATGTCCTGCCCGTCGAACAGGATGCGCCCCTTGTCCGGACGCTCAAAGCCACCTATGAGGCGCAATGTCGTCGTCTTGCCGCAGCCCGACGGCCCTAAGAGCGTCAGGAATTCGTTTTCGTGAATGACGAGGTTCAGGTCCTCGAGTATCTGACGGCTGCCATAGAATTTGTCGATATGCTCGAGTCTCAGCAATTCTTTCTCCAATTTTCACTCTCCCATCTGATACAGTCGCATTACAAGCTCGCGTTACTGAAATCGCAATATAAAAAGCCGAAAAACGGCCCTTCTATTCTATCATAGAAGAGCCATTTGTTTCAATTCACAATTCAGTTGTCGTTGTGTCAAGCGCTGACGACCTGTCGCAAAACACGGCTTCAGGACTTCTGGCTGGCAAGTTCGTCCTCGGCTGCCTCGCCTGCGCCCTGATAGTCGATCTGCTGGCCCTTCTTCTCAAAGGCCACGACGTGCTCTTCGTAATCGAAGCACTCCTGCGCGATGTCCTTGTTGAGCCAGAGCAGGCAGATGAGGTTCGGGATGATCATGAGGCCGTTCATCGTATCGGAGAAGTTCCAGACGACCTCGAGCGTCGTCGTCGCGCCGACAAAGGTCACGAGCGAGAAGATGACGCGGTAGGCCATGATGACTGGACGCTTCTCGATCAGGTATTCGAGCGCCTTCTCGCCATAGTACTCCCAGCCGAGGATGGTCGAGAACGCGAAGAGCGCAATCGAGACGGAGACGATGAGCTTCGCGTACGGGCCAAAGACCGTCGAGAACGCGAGGATCGTCAGCTGGACGCCAGAGACGAGCTTGCCCGTCGCCGGGTCGACCGTGCCGAGCACACCGGATGAGGCGATGACGAGGCCCGTGAGCATGCAGATGATCATCGTGTCGAAGAAAGTGCCCGTCATGTTGACGTAGCCCTGGCGCGAAGCGTGGTCCGTGCGGGCCGCGGCCGCTGCAATCGGCGCGGAGCCGAGACCGGCCTCATTGGAGAATACGCCGCGCGCGACGCCCCAACGCATGGAGGTCAGCATCGAAGCGACGATGGAACCGCCGATGCCGCCCGCGACAGAATCAAACGAGAAGGCCATGCGGAACATCTCCGCGATGCCGGATGGCACGGCCTCAAAGTTGGCGCAGATGACGACAATCGAGATCAGGAAGTAGAAGGCGGCCATGACCGGCACGATGATGCTCGAGACGAAACCGATGCTGCGGATGCCGCGCACGAGGACGCTGAGCGCCATGACTGCGATGACGCCGCCGATGAGCCACGTCGGGATGCCGTAGCTGCTCGAGAGCGCTGCCGCGATCGAGTTGGCCTGCGTCATGTTGCCGATGCCGAAGGAGGCAAGCACGACAAAGAGCGAGAACAGGAACGCAAGCGTGCGGCCGACGTACTTGTTCTTGATGCCGTTCTTCATCGCGTACATCGGGCCGCCGGCCATCTCGCCGACGCTGTTCGTCTCGCGGTACTTGACGGCCAGGACCGACTCACCGTACTTCGTCGAGAGGCCAAAGGCCGCGCTGATCCACATCCAGACGAGCGCACCCGGGCCGCCAAGGACCATGGCCGTTGCGACACCGACGATGTTGCCCGTGCCGATTGTCGCCGACAGCGCCGTCATGAGTGACTGGAACGGCGAGATATCACCGGCGTGCTTGTCGCGCTTCGAGAAGACCATGTGGATCGCATAGCCGAGATTGCGCCACGGCAGGAACTTCAGGCGCACCGTCAGGAAAATGCCCGTGCCGACGAGCAGTACCAGCATGACGGGGCCCCAGACAAAATTGTTGACATCCGCCAACAGCTTCGATAAATCCATAATACCCACCCCTTCAGGTTTCCGTTAGGTTTGATGATGCCAGAAAAGAAAAAGCAATGTTGCTGTGATGGATGTCTCAAGCAACATTGCTTTGTGGATTATTATAGGAGTTTTTGAACGCGTTGTCAATTAGCTTCCTTTATGTATACACAGATGTACACGCAGGAAATTATTCTGCTGCGGGCTCTTCCTTGTCCTCCAGATGTGCAGCGGCATAGGCGAGCAGGATGTGGCCGCTCCTGCGGTTCGTTGCGAGCGGCACGTCGTGGACGTCACAGAGGCGCAGCAGGGCGTTGATGTCCGGCTCGTGCGGCTGGGACGTCAGCGGATCGCGCAGGAAGATGACATAGTCGACATCGCCGACGGCGACGCGCGCGCCGATCTGCTGGTCGCCG
>ERZ779852.3560-NODE-3560-length-11014-cov-5.642394_pt1 | contig 11014 bp, 11 predicted proteins | sample MGYA00511559_ERZ779852 | MGnify/ENA primary metagenome ERZ779852 (study PRJEB29588, sample SAMEA2157977) | human gut metagenome | biome: human gut; feature: human-associated habitat; material: faeces | place: Denmark | collected 2008/2010 ...
ATTGGCATCAATGGTAAGAATCATGCTCATGTATTATGTGAACTGCTATACTTTCCTTGAGGAACCAGAAAAAGACTGGGCAAAAATGGTTCAGGTGATTAGAGAGGGGCTTACTTTTTATAAAACAAGCCCAAAGTCCCATTTCAGGACTTCGGGCGGGGAATTTGTGCTCTTTAGAGTTTTAGCGGACAGCAATGAAATGGAAAAGGCGGCTTGTTTCGGATGGTTGCGATTTACTGAAGTTGCATAGTGACAACAACTCCTATAGGTGCTTTGCCATTGCTTCAATGCTGTGCAAAAAATGTTTATACCATTCCTGTTATTTCTTTGTAATGTCATTGAGCAGAAGGTCACCGCATTTCTGATAAACCTCATCAAAGATTTCCCTGCAACGCTTCTCGCCCATTTTAATCTTTGTCCCAACGGCTATGAAGTCCTGAAGAGTAGGGTAGCCGGTAGAGTTGACAGATGTAGCGTGCTGACCATTGTAGCCTTCTGTGCATAGGGTAAGGTCGTATGCAGGAGCAAGATGCCAGATGAACTTGCCATTTGAATCCTTACGAACCTGGTAACTGAAGTTCTTGCAGTGGTCATCCTTGTTGACGGTAAGGTAGTTGAATACCATGCGACGGTATATTTCCTCCACATACTTTGGATTCTGTGTGATGTAGCCAGTCAAAGCAAGCAAGTTGCTGTAGTCAAGCACAGGCTCAGACAGTGAAAGGCATAGCAAACCACCTGCAGTAGCTGTATGGATGCGCTCGCCATCGTCGGTAAGGTCAAATCGCTTAGTTGTAAAGTACTTGCCATTGGTAAGTTTGAAGTCTGGTACATCGATGCCACACTTGCGTGCTATCTCATTGTAATGGTATTCCTGCAGTCCCATGTCTTTAGGATCGTATGTGTGACGGAATTTTACAAGCCAATGTCCTTCTGCGTCTGAGAACACTGCCTTTGGACGGCAACCACCACTGTTACCGCTGTTGTAGAGCAGAAGTCCAGCGTCTGTGTCCTGCTGTTCTTTGAGAACTTCCAGAGCCTTCTCTTGGAGTAAGTCGAAGTCGGTAATCTCTTCTCCTGTTGATATGATGGCCTCAGGCTCGTATGTCAAAGCTCCCATGCCGCTATTGCCTACGATGCTCAGTCGCTCAATGGCAGTCAGTTTCCTGTCATCAATGCCTTCACGCATCAAAGCCTTGTGAAGGAGATAGCGACCGTAGCCATCGGGAAGACTGTCCTCAAAGATGCCGAAGTCACCATACAGAGTTGTTGGCTTTGCAAGAAACAATCCAGTCTTCAGCGGAAGTTCCAATGGCGAAATGCTGAATCCCTCTGCAAGCCAGCGAGGATCATACTCAAAAGCCAGACGCTTGTCGTCTGGGGTCAGCGAGATTACTCCTACAATCTCACCGTGGTATTTTACAGTTAGTCTATCTATATTGTTCATTGCTTATGTGCTCTCGTTTTACCAGTGTTCTTGCGTATCTGAGTCAGTTCCTCCATTGTTGAGTACTTTGGCTCAGAAAATATATTCTTTACCTCAGACGTGTATTCCATAGCCATAGCAATGCCAATGAGGTTCTTCAGTGAAATGAGTCCTTTCTGCTCGAATCTCACGATATTTGCTACAGCAACGCCCGACTTCTCAGCAACCTGCTCACGAGTAAGATTCTTCTCTATGCGACGTTTACGGAAATCATTAGCCAATGACTTGGCGATGTCATCAGCATTATCAAGCGTGAAATTATCTAAAAGTGACAATATATTATTCATTGTATTCTGTGTTGGTTATTTATAGATAAAATGTTATCAGTTGTAAAGGTACTGCTTTTATTTCAAATAACCGTCACAATCAACAATAATTTGATGATTTTTATGAATATAATGACGAAAGGGTAGTGCAAAAGGTGGAATTTATTTCTTTTGAACGGCAAAAAGTACGATTCAAACATTTCTTCCATCAGAAGTACATGCTCATCCCAGCGCATAGACCTGAAGCCTATGCCCTGACGAAGAAATATGCGAGGATGGAAACGGCCTTGCTCCAAACGTTTGTAGTACATCACATTCCCTCCACGTTCCCAATGGAGCAACTTCATTGTCGTGCGAGACTCTCCCACAAATATATACACGTCACCATTAGCCGGTTACAGACCCACTTGCCGGACCTGCCCACACATACCATTCACGCCCATGCGCATATCAGTAGGATGCTACGCCTTAACTATATGGTTGTCCTTATTCAAATGGAACATAACTTTTTTGAGGGACAAAGGAAAACAGTCTCGACGAAATGGAAAAGGCGGCTGGTTTCGGATGGTTGCACCTCAGGACTTTAACCCGTTAGACAATTTCATGCCGTGCGTACCAACAATTAGCCCCCACGCAACTCATTCGTCGCATGGGGGCTGGTTTGGTTATTGTCTATGGGCTGGGGCTTATTCATCCCCTGCCCCCGACGGTCGGTTATTTATATCCGTTGGTCTCGTCGATGTCTTCCCAAATGTCTGTGGCCAATGGGCTGCGGGCTGCAGTGCCATTGCCAGAGCCCATAGTGGGTTCGCCGACATTCACCACATCGTTGTTGATAATATTAGAGCCGGCGAGGATGGCGTTGGCTTTTACTTCGATCAGCTCTGCTTTGGGCATAATATATTTTTGCTTCATAATCATATATATATTTAGATGTTAATTACTTTACTACTATCTTCTTGCCATTCTGGATATAGAGGCCGGGCTGCAGGCCGTTGAGGCTGTTGCCTACATACTGGCCGTTCAGATTGTATACACGACCGTTGGCCTTGACACCGTCAATTACCAGGTCTTCGATACCAGTGGCAGTGCCGTCGATAACCACATTGATAGCAGCCTGCTGGACACCAGAAGAGAGGACGAAAGCGGCACGGAAGCCCTTCATCTTACCTTCGGTTACCTTGAACAACTTGTTGCCTGCGCCGATGGCAGCTACAGATGCGCCCAACTCGCGGGCTTCGGTCATCTTGTAGAAACCGTTGAAACTGATGCCCCCATTATTTACCTCTACAGGAGTAGCAGCTGCAACGAGAGTTACGCCCTCGAATTTCTTCTCAAAATCAACAGCCTCGGTTGATGTGTTAGCCCATTTAATCAGGTATGGTTTGCCTGCCTCGATGGCTGTTACCTTTTTGAAGACGATGGTGTTGCCATTGCTATTCTTGGTGTCTACCTCGCGCAACTCTGCGCCATCAAAAGCAGTTTTAGCGTCAGCCACTGCGAAAGGCAAGCAGAGAGTATTCCATTCGCCATCCTTGTAGAATGTACGCTTCAGCGTTACATTAACATTCTCCGCAGCCTCAACAATATTGTCGCTATTCTCATCGAGAGTGATTTCTTGTGGAGCAACCTTTGTAACCATTACCTCATCAAGGAAGAAGCGGTTGTTCTTGCCAGAACCAGCAAATGTCACGGTAAAGGATTCTGCCCCGCTTACTATCATAGAGTAGTCTGTCCAAGCGTCTTTTCTCATATTAATGGTCATGGATTTGTTGGTCTTATTATCATAGGTCAACGAACCATCACTAACAGCAACTGTAATAGTTGTCTTTTCATCATTGTTGTTCCATGCTGCAGCTTTGAAAGACAATCTACAAGTTGTGCTGACAGCAATACTTGGAGTTGTAACAGAACCTGCACTACTACCACTTCCCACTTTTACACACTTGCATGCTCCATTTACACTTGTGAGTTCCCATACATTATAAGGTAAGGCTTCATTATTTCCTGTTCCGTTGAATGAACCATCATTACCACCTTTGCCATCACACTTGTCAAATGATTCATAGAACACGAAATCTCCCACATGTTTGATACTATAACTTGCTTCAGAATTAGCAAAGCTACCTGTGGCATCAAACCTTGCAGTGATTTTTGCTGTACCGTATTTCGCGCCAAGAGTTATAGCGCCAGTTTTAGCGTCGACCTTGGCTATAGCTTTGTCGCTGCTCTCATATACGATAGAGCCAGTAGCTTCAACTGGAGTGACAGTTGCAACTCGAGTCTCAACAATTTCACCGTCTTTAACTTCAAAAGTATTATTGTCTACTCCTGAGCCGAAAGTAATAGTGGTAGGAGTGCGTTCGTTAATTACAGTATAAGAAGCGGTGGACTCAGCGTATTTCTCGGCATGTGTTGGTGTGAATGTAGCGGTAATGGTAGTTTTACCATATACATTGGGAGTGACGGTAACAGTACCAGTATTTGCATCTACTGTGGCTACGCCATCACGTGGATCGGCGGCGTAAGCGATGGTACCTGCCACATTATCCTTCTCAGTTGCAGTGTATCCTTTAAAATCGTTGCCGTTTTCCAACTTGCCGTTAATTAAGGTGACACCTTTGCCTACTAAATCTTTAAAAGAAAGGGTAGTGGCTGTTTTTCCAGAACCTTGCTTCTTGTAGATTTGGATTTTGCTCATATATGTTAGATAGCCATTAGTAACCTTAATGACATATCTATATCCACTTTTTTGATATTCTTCATTAATTTGATATTCTTTATTTGATTGACACCCAGTAGTCTGTGTACTTACAGCAACTTCGTCAACATAAACATTTTGGGTAACTTTTTTATTACCCTCGCCTGATGGCGTTACAACAACAATTTTTTCAACATCGAAGTTAAAAGCCGGCAATGTTATTGACGCATTTTCATTGCCCATCTGCAAAAAACCGGTACCTTTATAATTACTTAACATGAACCCCTTTGACTCGCCGGGTGTCAGAATAATTTTATATGTACCATTAGTAAATGTTTTGGGGTCTTTACAATAGGAGGTAGGAATTTTCCATGGATTGCCCTTATAATCGCTAAAATCCAATGTTACTTCGGGTCCTTTACTCTGCGAATACCCCCCCAGGCAAATCATTGCGAGTAGGGATAGCATGATTAATCGTAAATGTTTTGTCATAATGTTTATAGTTTTTAATTGTTAATGAATATCAGTAGTTGAATGGGTTATATATATAAATAGGTGTAAACAGAAATGGCACTCAGCACCGCCAAGCGACATGCAACGCACCACTCGCAGCAGCAAGCGGGGCACTGGATGGGTCGTGGATGGAGCGCAAAGTAACCATTACAGCGTTAATTTTCTGCAAAATTACGGCATATTTATGACAAAAGGTCAATAAAGGTATTAAAAAGCAAGGTCAAGTAGGTTAAATCATGTTAAGACGCGACAATGCACACAATAATCGCAGTAATCAGGGCAGAAAAGGCGCATAAGTCGCTCACCAAGCCCACAAGAGAAGCCGTAGCCAGAAGCCCTATCCCAGCCATCCCAAAGAGATAGTAGACTCTCTCTGCTGTGGATCGGGTTGTTAGGAGCGTAAAGCGTGGCCCATACCAGATACGACAAAAGAGCCCCCACTACGTGCCTCTCCATGCGTCCCCCATAGAGTTCAATAGTTCAATCCAGTCTAACCAAAGGAAAAAGAAGTTTCTTCTTGCTGTGGATATGGTTGTAACAAAATCACATAAACGCAAAAAGCGTACAGCCCAATGAGCTGCACGCTTTTGCTTATAGTCTATTATGTGTTTACCTTTCGGCATTACTTCACCTCCTCGAAGTCAGCATCCTGAATATTGTCATCGGGCTTGCTGTTGGTCTGCTGGTCTGCGCCGGGCTGAGCACCTGCGCCGGGCTGAGCTCCACCCTGATACATTTGGGCGCTGGCAGCCTGCATTACCTGGTTGAGGTTGTTGATGGCGCTGTCGATAGCGGCTACATCAGCAGCCTTGTGAGCGTCTTTGAGCTGCTGCAGAGCCTGTTCGATGCCAGGTTTCTGGTCGGCAGGAATCTTGTCACCGTTGTCCTTGAGGAAGTTCTCGGTGGTGAAAATCATCGAGTCGGCCTGGTTCATCTTGTCGACCTTTTCGCGTTCAGCCTTGTCGGCAGCAGCGTTCTGCTCGGCCTCAGCCTTCATGCGGTCGATTTCCTCCTGGCTCAGACCAGACGAAGCCTCGATACGGATGGCCTGCTCCTTGCCGGTGGCCTTATCCTTGGCACTTACGTTGAGGATACCGTTGGCGTCGATATCGAAGGTTACCTCAATCTGAGGCACACCACGACGTGCGGGAGCGATTCCCTCGAGGTTGAACTGGCCGATGCTCTTGTTCTGAGAAGCCATAGGACGCTCGCCCTGGAGTACGTGGATGGTCACAGCGGTCTGGTTGTCAACGGCGGTAGAGAATACCTCGCTCTTCTTGCAGGGGATGGTGGTGTTGGCGTCGATGAGCTTGGTCATTACGCCACCCATAGTCTCGATACCCAGTGTCAGAGGAGTTACGTCGAGCAATACGATGTCGCCCACGCCGCTCTCCTTGTTGAGGATGGCACCCTGGATGGCAGCACCGATGGCTACTACCTCATCGGGGTTTACACCCTTAGAAGGCTCCTTGCCGAAGTAGTTCTTTACCAGAGTCTGAACGGCAGGAATACGGCTTGAACCACCTACAAGGATGACCTCATCGATATCAGATGCCTGCAGACCAGCGTCGCGCATAGCGTTCTGGCAAGGTACGAGACAAGCCTGAATCAGGTTGTGGGCCAACTGCTCAAACTGCGAGCGGGTGAGGGTCTTAACCAAGTGCTTGGGCACACCGCCCTCGGCGCTGATGTAAGGCAGGTTGATTTCGGTTGAGGTAGAGCTTGACAACTCTATCTTAGCCTTCTCGGCAGCTTCCTTCAGACGCTGCATAGCCATAGGATCCTTGGTCAGGTCGATGCCTTCGTCGGCCTTGAAGCCGTTGGCAAGCCAGTCGATGATAACCTGGTCGAAGTCATCACCACCGAGGTGGGTATCACCGTTGGTAGAGAGTACCTCGAACACGCCGCCACCGAACTCCAGGATGGAGATATCGAATGTACCGCCACCGAGGTCGAATACGGCAATCTTCATATCCTTGTTGGCCTTGTCTACACCGTAAGCCAGAGCGGCTGCGGTAGGCTCGTTGACGATACGCTGTACGTTAAGACCAGCTATCTGGCCAGCCTCCTTGGTAGCCTGACGCTGAGAGTCAGAGAAGTATGCAGGCACGGTGATTACGGCGTCGGTAACCTCCTGACCCAGATAGTCCTCGGCAGTCTTCTTCATCTTCTGCAGGATGATGGCCGAAATCTCCTGAGGAGTATACTTGCGGCCTTCGATGTCTACACGAGGATAACCGTTCTCGTTGACTACGTTGAAAGGCACACGCTCAGCCTCTTTCTGGCTCTGTGCATAGGTCTCACCCATGAAACGCTTGATAGAGAATACTGTGTTAGTAGGGTTGGTAATGGCCTGACGCTTGGCGGGGTCGCCCACCTTACGCTCGCCGTCCTTGACGAAACCTACTACCGAAGGAGTTGTGCGCTTGCCTTCGCTGTTGGTGATAACTACAGGCTCTGAGCCTTCGAATACAGATACACAAGAGTTTGTTGTACCTAAGTCGATTCCAATAATCTTTCCCATAATTGTATATTTTTTATTTTTATTCTACGTTATTATTTTTACAACCATCTTAATACAAAAGGTGTGCCAAGAGACGACTTGCGCACCAAATATCTGCCAAATATGTCAGTTGTGTCATTCCCGCGATGGCCATTTCTGCCAAAAGTGTGACAGTCGCCAGCCTCGCCCTTGCCACAGATGGGCCGCCCAGGGGTATATATAATATAAAGGTACGTGCGCGCACGCGCGCAATGGCACAAAAAAAGCCCTCCCTGTTCAGGGAGAGCTTCCTTATGGTCTATGCGGTCTTAGTCTTTCTTCTCTTCGATAGCCTGCTTGATGAGGGCTTCGAGTTCATCACACAGTTCGGGGTTGTCGCGCAGCAGCGCCTTGGTGGCGTCGCGGCCCTGGGCGAGCTTGGCACCATTGTAGGAGAACCAACTGCCACTCTTCTGGATGATGTCATACTCTACGCCGAGGTCCAGGATTTCTCCGGTCTTGGAGATACCTTCGCCAAACATGATTTCAAACTCGGCCTTGCGGAAGGGAGGTGCCACCTTGTTCTTGACAATCTTCACGCGGGTCTCGTTGCCTATCACGGTGTCGCCATCCTTGATGGCCGAGCCCTTGCGGATGTCCAGACGCACCGAGGCATAAAACTTCAGCGCGTTGCCGCCGGTGGTGGTCTCGGGGTTGCCAAACATCACGCCGATTTTCTCTCTCAACTGGTTGATGAAGATACAGGTGGTGTTGGTCTTTGAGATGGTGGCGGTGAGCTTGCGCAGCGCCTGACTCATGAGGCGTGCCTGCAGACCCACCTTGTTGTCGCCCATGCTGCCCTCGATTTCCGATTTGGGCGTAAGAGCTGCCACCGAGTCGATTACCACGATGTCTACCGCAGCAGAACTGATGAGCTGGTCGGCTATCTGCAGTGCCTGCTCGCCGTTGTCGGGCTGCGAAATCCACAGATTGTCGACATCCACACCCAGTTTGGCTGCATAGAAGCGGTCGAAGGCGTGTTCGGCGTCGATGAAGGCAGCTATGCCGCCCTGCTTCTGTGCCTCTGCGATGGCATGGATGGCGAGTGTGGTCTTACCCGACGACTCGGGACCATAGATTTCGATGATGCGGCCCTTGGGGTAGCCGCCCACGCCCAGCGCAATGTCGAGCGTGATGGAGCCGGTGGGAATCACCTCTACGTTCTCGATGTTCTGGTCGCCCAGTTTCATGATAGAGCCTTTGCCAAAGTCCTTCTCTATCTTGGCCATAGCAGCCTGGAGCGCCTTGAGTTTGCCCTCCTGTGCCAGCTGCATTTCCTCGTTTGTTTCTTTCTTTGCCATAATGATTATTCAGGTTTTAGAGTTCCAGGTCACCGTCAAACACCTCGTTCCATGGCAGTCCCTGCTTGTTGAGCTGCTCCATGAATGGGTCTGGGTCGAAGTCTTCCACGTTCCACACACCAGGCTTGCGCCAGAGTCCCTTGAAGAACATCATGGCACCAATCATGGCGGGCACGCCAGTGGTGTAGCTTACTCCCTGCATGCCAGTCTCCTTGTAGGCTTCCTGGTGTTTGCAGTTGTTGTAGACATAGTATGTGCGCTCCTTGCCATCCTTGATACCACGTATGCGGCAGCCGATAGAGGTCTCGCCGTCGTAGTTCTCGCCCAGGTCCTGAGGATTGGGCAGCACAGCCTTGAGGAACTGCAGGGGCACAATCTTGACCTTCACGTTCTTGCCCGAGCCGTCGGCGAGCGGAGCCTCGTATTCGATTTCGTCGATACGCGACATGCCGAGGTTCTGGATGCAGTCGAGATAGGTGAGATACTGCTGGCCGAAGGTCATCCAGAAGCGTGCCTGCTTGATGGTGGGATAGTTCTTGACCAGGCTCTCCAGCTCTTCATGGTGCATCAGATAGCTCTCACGGGGACCTACATTGGGATAGGTGATGGGCTGGTGTACGGCCAGGGGTTCGGTCTCGAGCCACTCGCCGTCCTTATAGTAGAGACCCTTCTGGGTAATCTCACGAATGTTGATTTCGGGGTTGAAGTTGGTGGCAAAAGCCTTGTGGTGGTTGCCGGCGTTGCAGTCTACGATGTCCAGATAGTGTATCTCGTCAAAGTAGTGCTTGGCAGCATAGGCGGTATAGATGCCGCTCACACCGGGGTCGAAACCACAACCGAGGATGGCGGTGAGGCCAGCCTGCTCAAACTTCTCCTTGTAAGCCCACTGCCAGCTGTACTCGAAGTGGGCCTCGTCCTTGGGCTCATAGTTGGCGGTGTCCAGGTAGTTGCAGCCACAAGCCAGACAGGCCTCCATGATGGTGAGGTCCTGATAGGGAAGGGCCAGGTTGATTACCAGTTCGGGCTTGAAGTCGTTGAAGAGAGCCTTCAGTTGCTCCACATCATCAGCATCCACCTGTGCTGTCTTGATATTGGGATTGCCTATAGCCTTGACTATCTTGTCACACTTTTCCTTGCGACGGCTGGCAATCATGAAATCAGTAAACACGTCGGCATTCTGGTTGATCTTGAATGCCGCTACCGTTGCGACGCCTCCGGCGCCAATCATCAATACTCTGCTCATTTCACTTTATTTTATTTCATTAGATTCTATTCCTAAGGCTTTCATCAACGAGTAGCCCAAGATTTCCTGGCGGAAGTTGCCGCCCATCATGGGTTGCATGGCCATCACGGTGATGCGCTTGTCGTCATCGGCGTTGCGCAGCGTAGACCTCACGATGTCCATCAGCTCGGCATCCTGGTCGTCGGGCACTATTACCAGCCGCTTTACCTCCTCGTGGCCGAGCAGCGTGCTCAGCAGGTCGAGGATGATGTCGCGCTTGGCAGCCATCTCGCCCGAGGGGATGTGGCTGAAGACAAACTCGCCCAACTGCTCGTCGGCGAAGGCCTTGCCGTCGAGCTCAGCCTCATAGTCTGCCGGCGCAAAGTTGGCCATCATGCGCGAGCCGGCATCGTGTATCAGCACCACCTGGGTCTCGTGGGTTCCGGGGCGAAGTCCGCCGTCGAGAGCGGCACACACAGCCCACTGCGCCATATCGGCCTGGGGGATGCGGCGGCCTATCATACGTTCAAAGTTGACTATGAGGTCAAAAGCCACATGGTCCAGGAAATCGGCATCGACGATTATCACCGTCTCGCTCCATTTTATATTGCCTGTTTCAGGTATATTCATGATGCAAATGTACCATTTTTTTTCGATATAAATCAAGAACCAACCAATTATTTTGACCACCCGCATCGTTTAGTCAGTGGCTATCCCCAAGGCGGAGTGTAGCGTTGTTGTGGTTGCAGCGTGTGGACGGGTGGGTTACACGGGGATGGACGCCGGAGAACTATCATTTATCCCAAATCGGCATTAGGAAAAAGTAACCATCCAAAACAAGCCGCCTTTTCCATTTCATCGAGACTGTTTACCTTTTTCCTCAAAAAAAGTTACGTTCAATTTGATTATCGGATGGCAACTATCATCATCTTTGCCCAAATATGACACATGTACCAACGAAAAAAGCCTCAGTCACTGTCGTG
>ERZ779852.3563-NODE-3563-length-11004-cov-2.176454_pt1 | contig 11004 bp, 7 predicted proteins | sample MGYA00511559_ERZ779852 | MGnify/ENA primary metagenome ERZ779852 (study PRJEB29588, sample SAMEA2157977) | human gut metagenome | biome: human gut; feature: human-associated habitat; material: faeces | place: Denmark | collected 2008/2010 ...
AAGTCGGGTGGTTTCACCTGCTCTCACCTCCGTTTCGGCGACGAGCCCATCCACTCGGCCTACCAGGTCAATACGCCTAACTTCGTGGCTTGCCACGTCCAGGCCTACCTCCACATGTATGATGTGACGCGCGGTCTCCGCGACGGTGGCACCTTCCTGCTCAACACCATCTTTGATGGCGAGGAGCTCGTCAACTTCATCCCCAACAAGGTGAAGCGCTATTTCGCCAAGCACAACATCAAGGTCTATTATATCAACGCCACGAAGATCGGCCAGGAGATCGGTCTCGGCAACCGCACGAACACCATCCTGCAGTCTGCCTTCTTCCGCATCACGCAGGTCATCCCGACCGACCTCGCCGTCACCCAGATGAAGGCCTTCATCGTCAAGTCCTATGGCAAGAAGGGCGAGGATGTCGTCAACCTCAACTACGCAGCCGTTGACCGCGGTGGCGAGTACAAGGAGCTGACGGTGGATCCCGCATGGGCCAACCTCGCCGACGACGCCGTTGTCGAGGACAACGCTCCCGCTTTCGTCAAGGAGATAGTCCGTCCGATGAACGCTCAGGCCGGCGACCTGCTGAAGGTCTCCGACTTCGTGAAGTTTGGCACGACCAACGGCCACTGGGATTCCGGCACCGCCGCCTACGACAAGCGTGGCGTCGAGGCTTTCGTCCCCGAGTGGAATCCTGAGAACTGTATCCAGTGCAACAAGTGTGCCTTCTGCTGTCCGCACGCTGCCATCCGTCCGTTCGTCCTCGACGACGAGGAGGCCGCCAAGTTTGAGGGCAAGACCATCGACATGCTGGCTCCGAAGGCCATGAAGGGTATGCACTTCCGCATTGAGCCCTCCGTGCTCGACTGTCTCGGCTGCGGCAACTGCGCCGATGTCTGCCCGGGAAAGAAGGGTGAGAAGGCCCTCAAGATGGTGCCGTTCAACGCCGACGCTCCCGAGATGAAGCTGGAGGCCAAGCACTGGGAGTACCTCGTCCACGAGGTGAAGTCAAAGCAGCATCTCGTCGATGTGAAGCAGAGTGCTAAGAACTCGCAGTTTGCCCAGCCGCTCTTCGAGTTCTCAGGTGCTTGCTCCGGTTGTGGTGAGACGCCCTACGTGAAGCTCATCTCTCAGCTCTTCGGTGATCGCGAGATGCTGGCCAACGCCACGGGTTGCTCTTCCATCTACTCTGCCAGTGTGCCCTCTATGCCTTACACGAAGAACGAGAAGGGTCAGGGTCCTGCCTTCAACAACTCCCTCTTCGAGGACTTCTGTGAGTTTGGTCTCGGTATGACGCTCGCCAACAAGAAGATGCGTGAGCGCATCTGCCACCTGCTGGCTGATGCCAAGGCCCAGGAGCACGTTCCCGCCGAGTTCATCGCTGCCGCCGACAACTGGGTGGCCAACATGAACGACGCCGAGGGTAGCAAGAAGGCTGCTGCCGAGCTCAAGCCCCTCATCGCCGCTGGCGCCGAGAAGGGTTGCCCGGTCTGCAAGGAGCTTCAGACGCTCGACCACTACCTCGTGAAGCGTTCACAGTGGATCATCGGCGGTGACGGTGCTTCCTACGATATCGGCTACGGCGGTCTCGACCACGTCCTCGCCCAGGGTCAGGACATCAACATCCTCGTCCTCGACACGGAGGTCTATTCCAACACCGGTGGCCAGTCTTCCAAGGCCACGCCGCTCGGCGCCATCGCTCAGTTTGCCGCCAGTGGCAAGCGCGTGAGCAAAAAGGACCTCGGTCTGATGGAGACCACCTACGGCTACGTCTATGTGGCCCAGATCGCCATGGGTGCCAACAACGAGCAGACGCTGAAGGCTATCCGCGAGGCTGAGGCCTACGATGGTCCGTCTCTCATCATCGCCTACGCTCCGTGTATCAACCACGGTATCAAGGGCACGGCCAAGGATCGCCGCAACATGGGTCGCAGCCAGCACGAGGAGGCTCTCGCCGTCGAGTGTGGCTACTGGCACTTGTGGCGCTACAACCCCAACAACGCCAAGGAGGGCAAGAACCCGTTCACGCTCGACTCCAAGGAGCCGCAGTGGGATAAGTTCCAGGATTACCTCATGGGCGAGGTTCGCTTCGCTTCGCTGAAGAAGGCGTTCAAGGATGAGGCCGACGAGCTCTTCGCCGAGACGGAGAAGAGTGCCAAGCGCCGCTACCAGAGCTACCTGCGCAAGTCACAGGAGGACTGGAGCGATATCATCTAATCCATCGACTTTCCACCTGTCGGCCTGCCGCCGTGCGGGCCGATAGCGTCTCATGACATAGGGCTTCCTCCACACCGCTGGGGGAAGCCTTTTGCGCTTGGCCGGAGAATGGCGTGACTGGGTTGTTTCCACACGGCCTGCTAAGCAGGAATAACCATTATACGGCCTTTTCAACTACATAGTCTTTGCAACTATACGGAAAAGGGGTGTGGCAATGGCGAAAGCCGTTGTCACACCCCTTGCGGATGTTGTTCCGATATTACTCCGTTAGAATGCGGAGGGTTGCTCCGAAAGGGAGCGGAGGATTAGCGCGTCAGTTCGATACCCGCCTCAAACTTCGTGGTCTGGTCCATGATGACGGGGAGCTGGTTGAGTACGCCCTTGATGATCTTGAAGGTCTTGATGTCATCATAGTCCCAGCCCGTGGTCGGGATCTTGTTGACGACGCCCACCATCGTGGCGATCAGCGGCTCCATGAAGGCCTTATCTACATAGAAGTAAGGATTGTCGGGACCATTCCAACGGATGTTGATGGGGATGGCGCTATACTTGATGAGGATTGCACGGACCTGCGCCTTGAGCTCGGGATCGTCCATACGCTCCGTAGCCTTGTCAGCATTGACGTGGAGCATGATGAGCTGGTCGTTGATCACGGTGTAGGAAGAATAGCCGTTGATCGATCTCCACAGCGTGTGGCCATCGTCGATATCGCCAGCCACCATGGCGTTGATCTGACCGTCGGCCGCGAAGGTGACACTCTTCAGCAGACTGGGCAGGAACTTGTTGGCCATACTGTTGGCGAGGGGCACAAGCGTCGTCTTGATGGGGATAGGCATCGCCGTACCCGTACCCAGGTCGATGTTGATCTTGGCGTCATCCACCACCTCCCAGGTGATCTGTGCGGAACCCTTGTAGCCATTGATGTCATCACCCGGGCTCCATACGTTCCATGTGCCCTCGATGGCCGGCAAACGCTTTCCGCTGGGTCCGCTGCCACCACCCTCTTCATCATCATCACCACCACAAGATGCCAGGAGGCCGATGGAGCAAACCATGGCCATCAAATAAAAAAACTTTTTCATTTTCATCTAAACTTTTTTGATTAATAATTATTGTTATAAGAATAGCTTCTTTTATTCTACACACTCTTGATTCTCCCTTCGGGTCCGAGGACATCACCACGGGCGGACCGGATGATATTGATTTCTCTGAACCCTTGGCCTGGCAGCGCAACGGCTGCAGGGAGGGGAGAAAATCTCTATTTCAGCTGATAGACCACGCCGATCGTGCCATAGATGGGATACATCGTCTGCTCGATGGTGTCGAAACCGTTGTGGAAGATGCCCGTCAGTCCCCATGACAGTCCGGCCTTCGCGCCCCAGCGCTTCGTGATATACCAGTCGGCGCCTATGTCTATGCCCATCTGCCAGGATCGCATGTCGTCGGAGAAATCATAGTTGCCCCGCTCGCCGTCGTTGTGGCCCAGCATCACCTTCTGTCCCGTGGGATCGTGCTTGTCGTGGCCCTCCTCGCGTCGGCGCAGGTAGCCGTCGTAGGCCCATCCCTCAAACTTCCGCGAGGTGACGTAGCTCACGTAGGGACCCGCCTTCAGTCGCACGTGCGGACTGAGGTCGTAGGCGATCTGCAGCGGCACGGTGATCAGGCTCATGTCCACCTTCGTCACCACGCTGCCCGTGAAGACGCCCTCCAGTTCCTCTCCCCCGCGCACGATCCTCATGTGGTAGCCCTTCACTCCCGCGTCCGTCCGCATCGCCTTCTCCTCGAAATGGAGTCCGCCGACGAATCCCCACCTGCCCGAGATGGCGTGGTAGGCATCGACGCCCAGGACGAAGTTGGGGCGCAGCCGATAGCTGTGGAGCGTGCGTATCGAGGCCGGCATTCCTATGGGCGCCGTGCCACCGATGTGGTAGCCGACGTGGGCGTAGTAGCGGTAGCCGTGGAGGAAGCGGTTCCATGCGCTCCCACCCACCTGGTCTTTCTCGCCTGCCCACGCGCCGAGACTGATCGTCGCCAGCAGGGCCCCAAGTATGATTTTTCTCATCGTAGTCTCTGTTCTTACATTTCCTATTTATAGTGGGTTCCCCAAATGGTGGATGCCCCCAATAGTCGATTCTAAAATAGTCGCTATTCGCAGACCACCCTAAACTGGTCCACCCACAGCGTGCTGCCGACGGCCCCCATAAACTCGGCACCGCTCGTGCTCGACGAGCAGACGATGGCCAGGCTATAGCCTCCCGTCCTGAGTTTCTGAGCGTCCACGGCCTTGCGATAGATGAAATTGAGCGTGAAGGGAGTCCACTCCGGCGTGTCGTCGATATTGTCGGGGCGAGCGCCACGACCCGGTCGCTGGTCTGCACGTTGTCGCCATAGAGGCAGATGGCCTCGCCCTGGGCGTTGTGATTGTCGTAGAGCACGGCGTAGATCGTGGCGTAGTCGCGCTGCTCCAGCACGTTCATGAAGCGGTCGGTAAACTGCGGGCCAGCCTTGTACTTATACCAGCCCGTGAAGACCTTGGGCGGCGTGTCGAAACTGAACGGGCGGCCAAACTTCGTGGCCGACATCGCGTCGCGCAGCGCGTTGGACGGGTCAAACTGGCCGATGAAGAGATTGCCAGCCGCAATGGGTTTCTGCACCATGTCGGCGAGCCCGCTTGTGCGGCAGGTCATGAGGCGCACGCCCTTGCCCTCGTGTCCCGCCTCGGTAGGCGCCGTGGGATAGTTTTCCGGCGCCGTCGAACTGTTGCTGATTTTGTAGCCCGGGTTGCCCGTGGCCCAAAGCGGCTCCTGCGTGACCTGTCCGTCCTGATCCTGCCACGGTTCGGTCCAAACATAAAATCCCTTGTCCAGGTGGCAGTGCTCAAAGTCGAAGTCATGGGCGCTGCTAAATTCGATCATCTTCTTGATACTGACGAGGTAGGTACGCGTCCACTGGCCGTCCTCCGATGTGACCGTGTATTCCACGGCGCCCTGGGAGAAGTCGTGTACGCTGCCGCTGGCTGGCGAGATCGTGGCGCCCGGACTGATACGGAAGTAGGGAGCCAGACGCGAAAGGTCCGCCTGCCCGCTCATGGTAAATTCTATCGTCGTCTGATCAGACTGCACGTTGCGCAGCGTGTCGGAATCGAAGAGAAACCAACTGCCCAGGTGGTTGCCCGCGCGCAGGTAGGCCTGCTCGATGTCGCATTCCGCGTTGAGCGGCTCATCCTTGAAGCAGGAGCTCAGGCAGAGCGCCAAGGACAAGGCCAAAAGGACCGTCAAGTATCTATATTTACTCATTTTACCGAATTATTTCATAAAATCAGGGGGTAAAGTTATGAAGAAAACACCAAACGACCATCACTCATTAAAGTATTTTAACGAGGAATGTGGCTTGCGGCCACAAACAAATATCCCTTTTGGCACAGTCCTTAGCCCCTCTGCGCAATACCTTATCCCCCTTGGCGCAGTCCTTAGCCCCACTTCGTCATGTGGTAGCCCAGCCGTTTCAGTTCCATCGCCATGCCCATGAGGTAGAGCTGGTGGAGCGCCGCCACATAGCCCCGGAAGGCTTCGGGCGTGCCTGGCTGAAGACTGCCGTGGCAGAGCTGGTGATAGGTGCGTGCGGCGCATTCGGCCACGACGTTGACCATCGCCTGTCGCTCCTCCTCCGTCAGCAGCAGCACCTTCTCGCAGATATGGTCGTCGAGGTGGTCGTAGTCGCGCTGGTCCCTTAGATAATGGTACAAATCCGCCACCTTGCTATAGAGTTCCCAGTCCGTGTCCCAGTATTTTGCTATCGCCATGCCCAGGAACATCATCCAGCCGAGCGAGACCGTCGGATAGTCGGCAAACTCCCGCATCCCGTCGGGCAGATAGCTCTCGCCGATCTTCGGCCACAGCCCCTCGATGTCCGGCGCCTCGGGCAGACGCTCATCCACCTTGTCGAGGGAGAGGAGATACTGGTGGAGGTCGGTGCGTAGCGCCTGTTCGAAGTCGTTGATGTCTTGCTTTGATTCCATATTTTATCAATGATTCTAAAAGTGACTATTGCAAATGTCGCTCTATATATAAATATATGACTATTGCGTTGCTTGTCCTACGTCCTTCGCCGAGCTGCTGCGTCGGCTGGGGGTGCAAAGTTACGACAATGGTTCGTGACGTGCAATAGTTGGTGGTGCGTTTTTCTGAGAAATCTCCCGCTTGCAGGGTTTCTTTTTCTCATTTTGCCCTCACCACCCCGGCCCCGGCCTATCATTTTGCCCTCAGAAATTATGTTTTTTTTAATGGGCGAGCAAGATATTTCCCCGTCCACTTGTCAAAGTGTTGACGTTTCGCCGATTTACCTTACTCGAAACGCCCTGCGCGGCCAAAAACGTTTCGCTTTGGACTGAATTTAAACCACTTAGGTTCAAAGTGATGGATTTAATGTTTTTAACGAAAAAACAAACCAAATAGTTTGTACCCTCAAAAATGTTTTTGTAATTTTGCGCTGAAATCAATAACGCAAAATAACTAAATAATTAAAGAAAGGATATAGTGATGAAAGAGACTTGTCTTCATGATAAGCATGTGGCTTTGGGAGCCCTGATGTCCCCGTTCGGCGGTTTTGACATGCCGATCCAGTATAGTGGCATTATTGACGAGCACAATGCCGTTCGCCAGCACGTCGGTATGTTCGACGTGAGCCACATGGGCGAGGTGCGCATCACCGGTCCCGAGGCCGAAAAGTACGTCAACTACATTTTCACCAACGACGTCCGTCCGATGGCTCCGGGCAAGGTGATCTACGGTATGTTCTGCTACGAGGACGGTGGCGTGGTCGATGACACCTGCATCTGCAAGTTGGAGGAGAACCACTACATCTTCACGATCAACGCCGCCAACATCGACAAGGACGTGGAGTGGTTCAAGAAGCAGACCGAGGGCTTCGACGTCGTGCTGAGCCACGAGAGCGACTACTACGGCCAGCTCGCCATCCAGGGTCCCGAGGCCGAGGCCACGATCGAGAAGGTGCTGGAGATAGCCTGCAGCGACCTGAAGTTCTACGAGGTGAAGACGCTGGAGAAGGACGGCGAGACCATCATCATCTCCCGCACGGGCTATACGGGCGAGGACGGTTTCGAGCTCTACGGTTCCCACGATTCCATCCGCCGCTGCTGGGACAAGCTGATCGAGGCCGGCGTGAAGCCCTGCGGTCTCGGTTGCCGCGACACCCTGCGCTTCGAGGTGGGCCTGCCCCTCTATGGCGACGAGCTGAGCGACAAGATCACCCCGGTGATGGCCGGTCTAAGCATGTTCGTGAAGTTTGACAAGGACGACTTCATCGGCAAGGAGGCCCTGCTGAAGCAGAAGACCGAGGGGCCTGCCCAGCGTCTGCGCGGCATCAAGCTCGACGGCAACGCCGTGCCCCGCCATGGCTACCAGGTGCTCAAGGACGGCCAGGAGGTCGGCGAGGTCACGACGGGCTACCGCCTCATCTCCGTCGAGGGCAGCTGCTGCGTGGCCCTGGTCGATGCTTCCGTCAAGATGGACGACCGCGTGGAGGTGCAGATCCGCAAGAAGACCTTCCCCGGCACCGTCGTCAAGAAGAAGTTCTACGACAAGCACTACAAGAAGTAATCTATCAAGAACATTTTTCCCAGATAACAATTTATAAATTCATGACCACATCCCCACTCCCCCACCCCTCCCGGGGCGCGGGCCGCGGGGGTGTCAATAACAAAAACTATGGCAAAAGTAATTGAAGGGCTCTACTACAGCGAGAGCCACGAGTATGTGAAGGTTGAGGGCGACGAGGCCTATGTAGGTATCACCGACTACGCACAGGAGAGCCTGGGCAATATCGTCTATGTCGATATGCCCGAGGTAGATGACGAGGTCGCCGCCGAGGACGATTTCGGCGCCGTGGAGAGCGTCAAGGCCGCCAGCGACCTGGTGAGCCCCGTCTCCGGTACGGTCGTTGAGGTCAACGAGGCCCTTGAGGACCAGCCCGAGCTGATCAACCAGGACGCCTTCGGCAACTGGATCATGAAGGTGAAGCTGAGCGACAAGAGCGAGCTCGACTCCCTCATGGACGCCAAGGCCTACGAGGAGTTCTGCGCCAAGGAGCACTAATCCCCGCCCCCTGATCCCACCTAACGCTTGTCTGGTGGAAGCCTTTCTTCTCATCAGGCAAGCGTTTTCACATTTACTCTTATACATATTACTATTTAAACTATGACCTATAAGTTTTTTCCACATACCGACGATGACATCCGCCAGATGCTGGCCAAGATTGGCATCGGAAGCCTCGAAGACCTCTACGCAGGTCTGCCCGAAGAGGTGAAGTTCAAGGGCGAATACGACATGCCGGAGGCCATGAGCGAGCAGGAAGTGCGCGACGTGCTCGGCAAGCTCGCCCAGAAGAACACCCAGTTCACCTGCTTCGCCGGCGCTGGCGTCTATGATCACTACACGCCCTCCGCCGTGCCCAACATCGTGGAGCGCAGCGAGTTTCTGACCTCCTACACGCCGTATCAGGCCGAGATCTCCCAGGGCACGCTCCACTACATCTTCGAGTTCCAGTCGATGATGGCCGAGATGACGGGCATGGCGATCAGCAACGCCTCCATGTACGACGGCACGACGGCCACGGCCGAGGCCATGATGATGGCCTACGCCAACTCGCGCAAGGCCGACACCGTGGCCTATAGCGCCACGCTCGACCCGAAGACGGTCGCCGTCCTCAAGACCTACGCCCACTTCCACGGCATCAAGCTCCAGGAAATCGCCCAGAAGGACGGCGTGACGGACAAGGAGGACCTCAAGAACCAGCTCGCCGAGGGCCACATCGCCGGCTTCATCGCCCAGCAGCCCAACTACTACGGCGTGGTCGAGGACTTCACGGGTGTGGCCGACGCCTGCCACGACAAGAAGGCCCTCTTCGTCATCAACAGCGTCATCGCCGACCTCGCCCTGATGAAGACGCCGGGCGAGTGGGGAGCCGACGTCGCCGTGGGCGATGTCCAGAGCCTCGGTCTGCCGATGGCCTTTGGTGGTCCCTACGCCGGCTACATGTGCTGCACGGAGAAGCTGATCCGCAAGATTCCCGGACGCATCGTCGGCAAGACCAAGGACAACCGCGGCCAGCGCGCCTTCGTCCTCACGCTCCAGGCCCGCGAGCAGCATATCCGCCGCCAGAAGGCCACGTCCAACATCTGCTCCAACGAGAGCCTGATGGCGCTCTTCGCCACCATCTATTGCTCCATCATGGGCAAGGAGGGCATCAAGGAGGCCGCCCAGATCGGCCTCGACGGTGCCCACACGCTCTGCGAGAAGCTCGTCGCCACGGGCAAGGCTGCGCTCGTCTATGAGCAGCCGTTCTTCAACGAGTTCCTCGTCCGCGTGGAGGACCGCGACGCTTTCTACGACCGCTGCCTCGCCCAGGGCATCCTGCCCGGCGTCAAGGTCGATGACGACAAGCTCCTCATCGCCGTCACCGAGAAGCGCACGCTGGAGGAGATCGATCAACTCACCGCTATCTTGAACAATAAATAAGGAGGACGAAAGATGAACAACAAATTATACGGAAATCTGATTTTTGAGCTTTCCCGCCCCGGCCGTCGTGCCTATTCGCTGCCGAAGAACCGCTTCGCCCATCACGAGCTGCCCGCCGGGCTGCGCCGCGAGCAGGACGCCGAGCTGCCCGAGTGCGACGAGATGACCGTCGTGCGCCACTACACCAACCATAGCGAGAACAACTTCGGTGTGCTCAACGGCTTCTATCCCCTGGGCTCCTGCACGATGAAGTACAACCCCATCATCAACGAGGAAATGGCCGCCCTGCCGGGCTTCAACAACCTCCACCCGCTGCAGCCCGTCGAGACGGCTCAGGGCGCCCTGGAGGTGGTCTATAACCTCCAGCGCAGCCTCGCCACGCTCGCTGGCCTCCACGACTTCACGCTCAATCCCTGCGCCGGTGCTCATGGCGAGCTGACGGGTCTGATGATCATCCGCAGCTACCATCAGAGCCGTGGCGACGTCAAGCGCACGAAGGTGATCGTCCCCGATTCGGCCCATGGCACCAACCCCGCCTCGGCTGCCGTCTGCGGACTGGATATCGTCGAGGGGAAGAGCACCGCCGAGGGCCTCGTCGATGTCGAGGACCTCAAGCCGCTCCTGGGCGATGACATCGCCGCCATCATGATGACCAACCCCAACACGCTGGGCCTCTTCGAGAAGGAGATTCCCGAGATCGCCAAGCTCGTCCACGCCTGCGGCGCGCTCCTCTATTATGATGGTGCCAACTTCAACCCGATCCTCGGTGTGGCCCGTCCGGGCGACATGGGCTTCGACGTGATGCACATCAACCTCCACAAGACCTTCTCCACGCCTCATGGCGGCGGTGGTCCTGGCGACGGTCCCGTCGGTGTGCGCAAGGGCCTGGAGCAGTTCCTGCCGAAGCCCCACGTCGTCAAGGATGGCGACCGCTTCGTCGTAGAGAATCCCGCCAGCGACGGCGAGTATTCCACGGAGGCCAACCACGTCGGTGCCTACCTCGGCAACTTCCTGGTCAACGTGCGCGCCTACACCTACCTGCTCACGCTCGGCCGCGACCAGGTCAAGAAGGTCGGCCCGCTCGCCACGCTCAACGCCAACTATATCAAGGAGTCGCTCAAGGACGACTTCGAACTCCCGATCCCGACGACCTGCATGCACGAGTTTGTCTTCAACGGCCTGCGCGACAAATCGACGGGCGTCACGACGATGGACGTGGCCAAGCGCCTGCTCGACTACGGCTACCACGCGCCGACGA
>ERZ779852.3565-NODE-3565-length-10984-cov-2.679660_pt1 | contig 10984 bp, 8 predicted proteins | sample MGYA00511559_ERZ779852 | MGnify/ENA primary metagenome ERZ779852 (study PRJEB29588, sample SAMEA2157977) | human gut metagenome | biome: human gut; feature: human-associated habitat; material: faeces | place: Denmark | collected 2008/2010 ...
AAAAAGCCACAGAAGCCACCGATACCTGCGCCCTTCTGGAGGAACTGCTGCTTGCCGAAATGGATGATATTTCATTCTATCGTGCTCTGCTCTTTGCCATGACGGAAGCAGACCTCCGGAACGCCTTTTTTGAAATCCTGACGGATAAGCAGAATCATGCCGTTGCCCTTTCCCATCTGTATGCAAAATACTTTGGCTAAACCCCTGTAAATTCTCATTTTTTCGTGTTATGATAGAGGAAAATTACACCAAAGAAAGGAAGATACCTATGAGCGACTGTATTTTTTGCAAAATCATTGCAGGAGAAATTCCTTCTGCAACCATATACGAAAATGATGAATTTAAGGTAATTCTGGACAGATTTCCTTCCGGCGAGGGGCATGCACTGATCCTGCCCAAAAACCATGTGCCAAATGTCTTTGAAATCGACCCTGCGCAGGCAGGCAGAGCGTACGCATTGGCGGCAAAGCTGGCAAGAGCCATGAAGGAAGTGCTTGGCTTCACCGATATGAATATTCTGCAGAATAACGGCCCCATTGCCGGACAGACAGTGTTCCATTTCCATATCCACCTGATTCCCAGACGTGAGGGCGACGGCATCAATGTGACATGGACACCCACAGAGCCGACAGATGAACAGATTGCGGCAGTACAGGCAAAGCTGACAAATCTTATCTAAGCTGACAAACAAAAAGGACATCGGAAAATCCGATGTCCTTTTTTATTTTAGCGTTTAATCTTCGATTTTAAAAGCAACCCGTTCCGCAGAATGGGGCTTTTTCAGCTTCTTTGTATTATGTTCATTTGCCTTTTCCAGATTTTTATTTGCGCTTGCCAGCATCAGCTTGATACGGTTCAGCTGGTTGACCTCACTTGCACCGGGGTCATAGTCAATCGCAACCACGTTGGACATGGGGTACTGCTTGCGCAGCTCCTTGATGACACCCTTGCCAACAACATGGTTCGGCAGACAACCGAAGGGCTGTGTGCAGACGATATTCGGCACACCGCTATGAATCAGTTCAATCATTTCCGCTGTCAGGAACCAACCCTCGCCCGTCTGGTTGCAGAGGGAAACAATCTTTTCCGCCTCCTTGCCAAGGCTTCTGATGTTTTCGGGCTTATCAAAGCGTTTGCTCTTTTCCAGTGCATCCATCATAGGCTTCTGATACCATTCGATGACCTTCGCCACCAAATTCCCGACAATGCGCGCCTTTCTGCTGCCGCCCAGATATTTTTCCTTCTGCACCTGATTATGACAGCAATACAACGCAAAGGTCAGCAAATCGGGTACAACCGCTTCTGCGCCTTCGCGTTCCAGAAGGTTGACCAGATCGTTATTTGCAGTAGGGTGGAATTTTACCAGAATTTCCCCAACCACGCCGACTCTGGGCTTCTTGATATCCAGCAAAGGCAGCTCCTCAAATTCCCTGATAATGTTGCGGATATTTTCAGAGTACGTTCTTCTGTCTGCCTTGAGCAGGTCTTTTTTCAGCTTTTCTACCCATTTTTCATGCAGGGCATTTGCAGAGCCCTTTACCTTTTCATAGGGTCTGGTGCGGTACAGCACACGCATGAACAAATCGCCGTATACAATCGCCTGCAATGCGCGATGCAGCAGGGCGGGCTCATATTTAAAGCCGGGGTTCTTTTCCAGCCCTGCAGGGTTGATGGAGATAACCGGAATATTGGGCATACCCATATTTTCCAGTGCCTTACGGATAAAGGCAATATAGTTTGTTGCACGACAGCCGCCGCCCGTCTGGGTGATGAGAAGCGCCGTACGGTTCAGGTCATATTTACCGGAAAGCAACGCATTCAGCAGCTGCCCGATAGAAATGAGTGCAGGATAGCAGGCATCATTATTGACATATTTCAACCCTGTTTCAATGGCATGCTTATCCATTGCCGCCATTACTTCGATTTTATACCCTGCCTGACGGAATGCAGGCTCCAGAAGCTCAAAATGAATGGGCGACATCTGCGGACAAATGATGGTATATTCCTTCTTCATTTCCTTTGTGAAAAGCACGCGGTGCAGGGAGGCATCCCCTTCCTTAATCTGCACATGCTTTTCCTTTCTGTCCTCAATCGCCGCAATCAGGGAGCGGATACGAATACGCGCCGCACCAAGGTTATTTACCTCATCAATCTTCAAGGCAGTATAAATCTTGCCGGCAGCTGTCAGAATCGATTTCACCTCATCGGTTGTTACGGCATCCAGACCGCAGCCAAAGGAGTTCAGCTGTACAAATTCGATATCCTTCTGCTTCTTTACAAATGCCGCCGCTTCATACAATCTGGAATGATACGTCCACTGGTCACGCACAACGGTGGGACGTTCCACATGTCCCAGATGCGCCACGCTGTCCTCCGTCAGAACGGCAATGCGGTAGCCTGCAATCAGTTCGGGAATCCCGTGGTTGATTTCAGGGTCTGCATGGTAGGGTCTGCCTGCCAGAACAATACCTGTCATGTTATTCTCACGGATATATTTCAGCGTTTCCTCGCCTTTTTTGCGCATATCTCTGCGGAAATTGCCCCATTCCTTCCAGCCGGCTTCCACTGCCGCCTTAATCTCCTTGGCATCACAGCCCATGGGTACAAATTCCTCCTGCATACGCTTAATGACGGTTTCAATTTTATCCAGCGCAAGGAAGGGATTCATGAATTTGATATTCTTTTCTCGCAAATCCTCCACGTTGTTTTTGATATTTTCATTATAGGATGCCACAATAGGGCAGTTATAGTTATTATCCGCCGCGGCGCTGTCCCGTCTTTCGTAAACCACACCGGGATAGAAGATAAAATCAACGCCTGCGTTAATCAGCCACATGATATGCCCATGCACCAGCTTTGCAGGGTAGCAGACAGATTCACTGGGGATGGATTCCATGCCCATCTCAAACACTGCCTTGGAGGAGAAGGGAGAAAGCACAACCCTGTATCCCAGCTTGGTAAAGAAGGTATACCAGAAGGGATAATCCTCAAACATATTCAGCACGCGAGGGATACCGACTGTTCCCTTCGTTGCCTTTTCTGCCGTCAAGGGTTCATAATCGAACAGTCTATGGCGTTTATAATCATACAGGTTAGGTGCAGGGTTTTCAATTTTTTCCTTGCCCAGACCTCTTTCACAGCGGTTGCCTGTGATGAAGCGTCTGCCGCCGCTGAACAGATTGACCGTCAGCAGGCAGTGGTTGGTACAGCCTTGACATCTTGCCATATTGGAATGTACTTCCAATGCGTTCATTTCATCGCGGCTGATGAGCGTGGTCTGATAGCCTGCGGTGTATTTATCTCTGGCAATCAGCCCTGCGCCGAAGGCCCCCATGATGCCTGCGATATCGGGGCGGACTGCTTCTCTGCCGCTAATCATTTCAAAGCTTTTCAGCACCGCATCATTGTAGAAGGTACCGCCCTGTACAACCATGGATTTCCCCATTGCCTTCGGGTCAGAAATCTTGATTACCTTAAGCAGTGCGTTTTTGATAACGGAATACGCCAGACCTGCGGAGATATCCGCAACCTCTGCGCCCTCCTTCTGTGCCTGCTTCACGCGGGAATTCATAAATACCGTACATCTGGAGCCAAGGTCGATGGGCTGCTTTGCGAACAGCGCAGCCTTTGCGAAATCCACAACGGTATAATTCAGAGATTTTGCGAAGGTTTCGATGAAGGAGCCGCAGCCGGAGGAGCATGCCTCATTCAGCAGAACGCTATCGATGACATTATCCTTAATGCGGATACATTTCATATCCTGTCCGCCGATGTCCAGAATAAAGTCCACATCAGGCTTGAAGAACTGCGCCGCCTTATAATGTGCAACGGTTTCAATATAGCCAAGGTCAATCATCAGGGCTTCCTTAATCAGCCCTTCGCCATAGCCCGTCACGCAGGAATTGCGAATCACAACATCCTCAGGCATCATATCATACATTTCATTCAGGCTCTTCATAACCACGTTCAGCGGATTGCCCTCATTGCCTGCATAGAAGGAATAGAGCAAATCACCATCCTTGGAAACCAGAGCCACCTTTGTTGTAGTGGAGCCTGCATCCACACCAAGGAAGGCATCCCCATGATAATTCGACAGGGGCACGCGTCTTACCTTATCTCTGTCATGACGTTCCTTGAAAGCGGCATAATCCGCTTCATCCTTAAACAACGGCTCCATACGGGAAACCTCTGCCGTCAGCTCCACGCCGTTATCCAGCTTATGCAGCAATGTATCAAAATCCAGTTCTGCTTCGTCCTTATTGGAAACGGCTGTGCCGTAAGCGGCGAACAGATGGGAATTTTCAGGAATAATCGTTGTTTCATCCGTCAGCTTCAGTGTTTCAATGAAACGCAGGCGCAGCTCGGAAAGGAAATGCAGCGGGCCGCCTAGGAAGGCAACATGTCCGCGGATAGGCTTGCCGCATGCCAGCCCTGCGATGGTCTGATTGACAACCGCCTGAAAAATAGAAGCCGCCAAATCCTCTTTTTTGGCACCCTCGTTAATCAAGGGCTGAATATCCGTCTTTGCGAATACACCGCAACGGGATGCAATGGGATAAATTACCTTATATCCCTTTGCCAGCTCATTCAGTCCTGTTGCATCTGTCTGCAAAAGACTTGCCATCTGGTCGATAAAGGAGCCTGTACCACCGGCACAAACACCGTTCATTCTCTGCTCTATGTTGCCACCTTCAAAATAGATAATCTTGGCATCCTCGCCGCCAAGCTCAATGGCAACATCTGTCTGGGGTGCGGTTGCTTCTACGGCATTTGCTGTCGCAACCACCTCCTGAATGAATTCCACACCAATCGCCTTTGCCAGAGCAACGCCACCGCTGCCGGTAATCATGGCAGAGAAAATGGCATTGCCGATTTCCTCCTTCGCTTCCTTCAGGATATCCTTTACTGTTTTTTTGATTTCCGAAAAATGTCTTCTGTATCTGCTGAAGGCAATTTTGTTTTCCTCATCGGCAAGTACAACTTTAACGGTCGTAGAGCCGATATCAATTCCCATTTTATATGTAGTATCGTTTTTATGAGACTGCACTTGTCACACCTCCGTCTTCATAATTCTGCATCTTTGCAGTGGAAATTTCCTTCCACATCTGATATTGAATTTTTGTATATTTTTCTTCCTCATCAATCGTTTCATCCAGCACACGGAGAGCTAAAATGCCATCCTGCATGGCTAAAATCATGGTTACATAGTTTTCCAGATCTATGCTTTTGAGGATTTCTCCTCTTTTCTGTCCTCTTTCCAGAATTCCATAGAGCAGTCTGCTCTTCTTTTTGTTGAATTCCTTAAAATATTCCTCCACCTCCGGAAATTTCTTCATCCCTTCATAAAGCAGGAAATAGAAATTCCGAAAGGCAATCTTTTTGCCGATTTTTTTCTGATAATTCGCAAAGCGCTGGGGCAGGAAAAACCCCTTCCACAGCAGCTCCGCCGTTGGCGTTTCCGCTCTGCTTTTTTCCCATGCCTGCTGCATTTCCTCTGTCTGACGAGAGAAAAAGGGTCTGATATATTTTTCCACCACCTGCTGATCCAGATCGTCTCGGCTTTTGAAGGAATAGTAAAAACCGCCCTTCGTCAGCCCTGCCGCACGAATCAGCTCATTTGTGGAAACCTCGGAAAAACCCTTTTCCAAAAACAACAAAAAGGCAATTTCCAAAATCTCATTTTCTGTTTTCAAATAGGATTCCTCCTCTCTGTTCTCTTTCTTTTTCTCAGATTTTTATGCCTGCGGCTTAACAAAAACTGCCGCCGTCTTCCTTTCACGAAAAAATCAGACCAGTCGGTCTGTACTATTTTATTATATGACTCTGCCCAAAAAATTCAATATTTTTGCCCGTTAAAATCCCGTTAAAGTTGTATACAAACAGGCAAAATAGACACTCGCGGAATGGAAATGCGGCAGTACAAATGCCGATTTGCCAAGGCAAAATGTTGGCATAGGTGCGGGCAAGAAAAAGCAACAGTGCTCCGCACTGATTGGGCGCAGATGCGCAAAAATAGAATGGTTCGCCAACATTAGCGGTTCGCCCGTTTGGAACCTTCTCGGCAAAACAAAGCATTCCACCCTTACTTTTTATGCTAAAAAGTAACAAAAACTTGGAACCCGTTTCGCAATGGGTTCCAAACCTCCGCAACCGAGGAAAGGGCAACAAAGTTTCCCTTTCCAATCCCTTCCCCACTATGCCGGAAAGGGCAAGGAGAAAAGCGGCGCGGTGCGCCTATGAAAAACCCATGATAAAAAGCACATACAAAAAAAGAGTGAAATCCAAAAGGGTTTCACTCTTTTTATTTTATGGATTACAAATCCAGTTTCAGGTCATTTTCCTTAATGAGGTTCTTTTTGCGCATAGGATATGCGAAAACGAGGGTCAGGACTGCAGGCAGGATGAAGCAAACCAAAACCAGACCGAGCCAGTCCATAGAGGTAATGCCTGCTTTTGTGCCGGCGGTGATATCGTTAATCCAACCGGTATAGACACCAATCTGTCCGACCAGACCGCAGGTACCCATGCCGGAGGCCACGGCATCCCCATTCATCTTCATGCGGAAAATACAGGTTGCGATAGGGCCTGTGACAGCGGATACCAGTGTAGGCGGAATCCAGATCAGCGGGTTTTTGACGATATTCCCGATTTGCAGCATGGAGGTACCGATTCCCTGCGCCAAAAGACCGCTCCATTTATTTTCCTTAAAGCTCATAACAGCAAAGCCGACCATCTGCGCACAGCAGCCTGCAACTGCCGCACCGCCTGCCAAGCCTGTCAGACCCAGAGCCGCACAAATTGCCGCACTGCTGATGGGGAGCGTCAGCGCGATGCCGACGATAACGGAAACCAGAATCCCCATGAAGAAGGGCTGCAGCTCCGTTGCCCACTTGATGGCGTTGCCGACTGCACTTGCCGCCGCACCGATGGAGGGTGCCCACCACATGGAAAGCAGCACGCCGACGCAGATGGTGACAGAGGGGGTCACAATGATATCGACCTTTGTTTCCTTGGAAACCAGCTTACCGAACTCTGCGGCAAAGATGGTGACAACGAAAACAGCCAGAGGACCGCCTGCACCGCCCAGCTGATTCGCCGCGCCGCCGACGGCAATCAATGAAAACAGCACCAGCGGGGGGCATTTCAGCGCATAGCCGATGGAAACTGCCATGGCAGGGCCTGTAACCGCCTGCGCAAAGGTACCGATATCCACCAGAATGGCAACGCCAAGCTGCTGCCCCAAGGTTTTTAAAATTGTCCCAATCAGCAGGGATGCAAACAAGCCCTGTGCCATTGCGCCCAAGGCATCAATGCCGTATCGCTTTGCTGAAAAAACGATATCCTTTTTTGCCAGAAAAGCGGCAAAGCCTTTTTGATTCTCGCTCATGTTCTTTCTCCTTTTTGTCTCTTCACTTGTTTTTACAGCTGTCTTGACAACTTATCGGTTTGATTATACGTTATCCGTCATGGAAAATCAATAAAAATCACGAAAACGGTCATACTAATTTCATCAAAGGAGGGATTTTATGAACAAATTTGCAACAGGGATGCTGCTTGGCGGCGCGGCGGCAATGGCAGGCATGGGATACCTGATGAAGGATAAGCGCACCTATCAGAGGCTTGCCAGAAAAGGGAAAAAGATGGTAGTGAAGGCGGAGGAGGCGATTGACGATATCATGGATGACATGATGCCTTAATCGCAACCATAAAAAACACCTACAGGCAGCGGAAGGGTTCGGGAAACGAAGCGTCTTCCCGAATGGGATCCGCAGACGGAATTCACTTCCGTCGAGGAAAACAGAAGGTTTCAAGGCTCGCCGTCGGAACCTAGCTGTTTATTCTTCTGTCCTAACAAGTCAAAATCCCCGATTTTGACTTAGAGCGTTGCTCCTGCAACGCTCTAGTAAAGCAAAAGAGCAAATCTTTCGATTTGCTCTTCTTGCTTTTACGTTTTATCATTTAAAAAGGGGAAGGGTATAATACTTATGTTCTCAAAAGGTGGTCCGTTCCTTTTGACACCTTTATGATATCATTCAAATTTGAATTCCATTTGTACAAAAACCAAAGAGTTTTTTAAGAATATTTGAATAATTTATGAACATAAAAGGAATCGATTTACTTACTCAATTTCTCAATCCCCTTGCGGATTCTGCGCAGAGCCTCCTCTTTGCCGAGGATATCCGCCAGCTCCATTGCACCGCCGGGAGAGGTCTGCTCACCGGAAAGGGCTGTTCTGACGGGCCAGAGCAGCTGACCGTTTTTGATGCCCAGCTCACCGACCAGTGCCATCAGGCTGTCATGGATGGCAGTTTCATTCCAATCGGACAGGTTCTCCAGAACGGGCAGAGCCGCCTGTAAGGAGGACAGTGCGATTTCATCGTTGGTTTTCATTTTCTTATGGGTATACAGCTCTGTGCTGTAATCGGGCAGCTCCTTGAAGAAATCCACCAGACGGGGGATATCGTTGAGGGTTTCCAGACGCTTCTGGAGCAGTGCCGCGATTTTTTTCAGGTCTAAATCGGTGCCTGCCAGTGCCTCCTCCAGCTTAGGTCTTGCCAGTTCAAAATATTTATCGAAGTCCATCGCCTTGAGGTATTCACTGTTCATCCATGTCAGCTTTTTGATATCAAAGATGGAGGGAGATTTGCTCAGCCCCGCCATATCAAATTTCTGTTCCAGCTCCTTAAGGGTGAAGATTTCCACATTATCGGAGGGACTCCAGCCAAGCAGTGCGATATAGTTCACGATGGCTTCCACCACATAGCCTTCATTTACCAAATCCTCGAAGGATTTATCGCCATGACGCTTGGACAGCTTATGGTGTGCGTCACGCATAACGGCGGGCAGGTGTACATAAATGGGAGGCTCCCATCCGAATGCTTTATAAAGCAGGTTATACTTGGGTGTGGAGGAAAGATATTCACTGCCGCGGACAACATGGGTGATGTGCATCAGGTGGTCATCCACAACATTGGCGAAGTTATAGGTCGGGAAGCCGTCTGCCTTCATCAGAATCTGGTCATCCAGCTCCGCATTATCCACGGTGATATCCCCATAAACCATGTCATGGAAGGAGGTTGTACCGCTTTCGGGCATTTTCTGGCGAATAACGAAGGGTTCGCCTGCGGCAAGCTTTGCCTGTACCTCCTCAGGGGACAGATGCAGACAATGGCGGTCATATTTTGCGAAGGAAACGCCCTCTGCATTGGCTTCCTTCAAGCTTTCCAGTCTTTCCTTGGTGCAGAAGCAGTAATACGCTTCGCCCTTTTCCACCAGTTCCTTTGCATAATCCATATACAGACCCATGCGTTCGCTCTGCACATAGGGGCCGTATTCGCCGCCGACATCGGGGCCTTCATCATGCTGAAGCCCTGTCATTTTCATGGTTTTATAAATGACATCCAGAGAGCCCTCCACCAGACGACCCTGATCGGTATCCTCAATACGCAGGATGAATTTCCCACCCTGAGATTTTGCAATGAGGTATTCATAAAGCGCGGTACGCAGGTTGCCGATATGCATATAGCCCGTAGGGGAAGGGGCAAATCTTGTTCTTACTTCCATTTTTTTCTTCCTTTCTGCTTCGATAAATTGACTTTTCTGAAAAAAGCCACATATTCCTTTGTATAGTTTATACGCAAATGCCCGCTGTGTAAAGGAAAAACAGAAGAAAATATTAAGAATTGTGCGCGCGTATTGCAAGAAAATTTACTTTTATGATATACTTTCTTCTAATATAAATAAAAATATACTGGGAGTTGATTGGATGCAGTTAGATAAGGATACGCTCCGCAAGCTGCGGGGCTTAATTATATTTACACTGGTGATTCTGGTGGGGCTTTGGCGGTTTAGCATTGTGCTGCAGGCGGTAAAAACGATTTTACACATCCTGTTCCCCTTCCTTCTGGGGGGCGCGATTGCATTTGTGCTGAGTGTGCCGATGAACCGCATCCGGAAGCGGCTGTTTGCAAACGCAAAGGAAAAGCCGAAAAAATTTGCCGCGCCCGTCAGCCTGATTCTGACGCTGATTTTTGTACTGGCACTATTGAGCCTTGTGACGATTGTGGTTGTGCCGGAACTGGGAAATACCATTGCTACGCTTGGGAAAACGCTGCCCGAAAAGGTGCCTGTGCTGATAAGAAAGGCAGAGCAGCTTGTTTCCAACCATCCTGAGCTGGTGGACTACATAGACGAGGTACAGGCACAGCTGAATTGGGAGGAAATTCTGAATCAGCTTGTGACATTCTTCCGCATAGGGGCAAATTCCATGCTGAGCTCTACCATCAGCGTAGCAACGGGAATTGTAAGCGGCGTGGGGACGTTTTTCATCGGCCTTGTTTTCGCCTGCTATATTCTGTTGCAACAGGAATTTCTGAAGCGACAGATGAAAAAGCTGATTTTCGCCTATCTGAAGGAAAAGCACGCAAATCGCTTTCTGCAAATCTGCGCGCTGACGTATCGCACGTTTTCAAATTTTCTGACAGGGCAATGCCTGGAGGCGGTGATTCTGGGGATGATGTTCTTCGTTTCCATGACGATTCTGCGGTTCCCCTTCGCCATTCTGGTTGGGGTGCTGATTGCATTTACGGCACTGATTCCCATTTTCGGGGCGTTTATCGGCTGTGTCGTAGGGGCGTTTCTGATTCTGACGGTCAGCCCCTCGCAGGCAGCGGCATTTATCGTGCTGTTCCTTGTGCTGCAGCAGATTGAAGGAAATCTGATTTATCCGAAGGTAGTCGGCGGCTCGATTGGACTGCCTGCAATCTGGGTGCTGGTTGCGGTGACACTGGGCGGCAGTCTGTTCGGGATTGTCGGGATGCTGGTGTTTATCCCGATTGTTTCGGTGGTGTATACACTGCTGAAGGAGGATGTGAATAAACGGCTGATTGAAAAGGATATAACTATTGAGTAATTAAAAAGTCCCCTTTTGGTGTGTCCCAATAAGAAAACATGAAGAAAATGAAATAGCTGAAAGACTGCGGAT
>ERZ779852.3575-NODE-3575-length-10940-cov-3.706017_pt1 | contig 10940 bp, 14 predicted proteins | sample MGYA00511559_ERZ779852 | MGnify/ENA primary metagenome ERZ779852 (study PRJEB29588, sample SAMEA2157977) | human gut metagenome | biome: human gut; feature: human-associated habitat; material: faeces | place: Denmark | collected 2008/2010 ...
GTTAAGAAAAATTTCTTGAAATTAACTCTTGACAAAAGTCACTTCATAACAGAAATGATAACTGGCGAAAAGTGGAATTTTAGGTGGAAGAAATATCTGGGAAATGAGCATGACAATGTAGAGCGTTTTATTTTTGCTGCAACATCGTATTGGAGAACTGATTTAACAGCGTTTGTTAATCTTTGGGACACTATTGATGATAGGATGCTGTCAGTTGTAACAACTCTACATACAGAGTTAGGGGGATATACGCTGGGACAAATTGGAGGTATTAAGCAAAGTAGAAGAATGCCAGCATATATACCTTTGTATCATAAAATGGCGATGGATATTCATGATATGAGGTTACATTCATACTTATCCCATTCAAAGGTTCAGGCAACAGGTGAATATACAGGTCCGATACCATATAGAGATAAAGGTAGAATTCGAAAGCTAATAATTGATGGAATGCGAGAATTGGAAGGATTCTTGTAATGCTTGTAATCTGTAAGCGTGTGGCAATCATAGACAGTGGAAATCTTGTAGAAGAGGGATTGGTTGAAAAGATTTTTGAAAATCCACAGTCTGACGCAGCGAAAGAATTGATATCCGGTAAAGCCATTCGTTATACGCCGGTTGAGAATCTGGATGTAGAACGAAAGATTCGAATTGTATTTCAGGAAAATTCCGCATTTGAGCCAGTGATCTCGAATATTATTTTACAATACCAGGTGCCGGTCAATATTTTGAAGGCAGATACCAGGAATGTAAGCGGAAAAGCCGTTGGTGAGATGATCCTTGGCTTGCCGACAGGAAAAGAAACACAGGATGAAATTATCGCTCATCTGAGAGAGCGTGGGTTAATAGTGACGGAGGTGACAGAAAATGTTTGATAAACAAGTAATACAAATGATTGCAGAAGGTATTCGTGACACATTGTATATGACACTGTTTTCGACTATTATAGGATATGTGATCGGATTACCGTTCGGCGTGCTGCTTCACGTCACAAGTGAAAAGGGACTGCATCCGAACCGGATCATTTACCGGATCGGAGATTTTATCTGTAATATCATTCGAAGCATTCCGTTCCTGATTCTGTTGATTCTGCTGATTCCATTCACACGACTCATTGTAGGAAAAAGCTATGGTTCGACTGCAACCATCGTGCCGCTTGTTATCTGTGCAACACCATACATTGCAAGAGTTGTAGAATCCTCTTTAAACGAAGTGGATGCTGGTGTCATCGAGGCGGCAAAAGCCATGGGCGCAAGCAATATGCAGATCATTTTTAAGGTACTTCTTGTGGAGGCAAGAACTTCACTGATCAATGGAGCAACCATCACAACCGGACTGCTCCTTGGATATTCAGCAATGTCAGGAACCGTCGGTGGAGGCGGACTTGGAGATATTGCAGTACGATATGGTTATTATCGTTGGCAGACCGATATCATGATTGTTACGGTCGTGCTGCTGATTGTTATTTTCCAGATTATCCAGAATCTCGGAACAAGGTTGTCCGGTCGATTAGATCATAGAAAGCGTTAGGATGCGATAGCATGAATTTTGATGTAATATTTAATTATATGCCGATGTATACAAAGGCATTTTTGTTGACAATAAAGATAGGATGGATAGGAATTGCACTTTCAATCGGAATTGGAATTGTTGCAGCTTTTATTCTGCATTTTAAGATTCCAGTTCTGTCACAGATTGTTAAAGTGTACGTGGAATTGTTCCGCAATACGCCACTTCTGGTGCAGTTGTTCTTTATCTATTTTGGACTTCCGAAGATTGGTCTTTCCATATCCGCAGAAGTATGCGGAGCCGTGGGATTAGGCCTTCTGGGTGGAAGTTATATGGCAGAGAGTTTCCGAAGCGGACTGGAGGCCGTGCCGCTTTCGCAGACGGAATCTGCGCTGGCATTGGGAATGAACCGGCTGCAGATGTTTGAATCGGTAATTCTTCCGCAGGCTTTTTTTATCAGTGTACCGGCAATTGTGGCGAATATCATCTTTCTGCTGAAAGAAACCAGTGTATTTTCTGCAATCAGTCTGATGGACCTCATGTTTACTGCAAAAGACCTGATTGGACAGTATTATAATACAACGGAATGCCTGGTTATGCTTGTTGGATTCTATATTGTCATGCTGCTTCCGGTATCTATTTTAGGAAGTCTGGTCGAGCATAAAGCAAGATATCGTATGTTTGGAGATTAACGAGATGGGATTTGAAATTTTACTAAAAGGAAATAATATGATCCGGCTTTTGCAGGGACTCTGGGTGGCACTTCGAATCAGCTTGATCTCTGTTGTGCTCAGCATGGTGCTTGGAATTTTACTTGGAATGCTTATGACATCAAAGAACAAAGCCGTTCAGGTGATCACAAGAATTTATCTGGAGATTGTGCGTATCATGCCACAGCTCGTACTTTTGTTCATTGTATATTTTGGAGCAACCAAAGCGATGGGCATCAATATGTCGGCAGAGACTGCGTCCATCATTGTTTTTGTATTCTGGGGAACTGCAGAGATGGCAGATCTGGTCAGAGGTTCTCTGATCAGCATTCCAAAGATTCAGTATGAAAGCAGTGAGTCACTTGGCCTTAGCCGCGGACAGACATATCAGTATGTGATCATTCCGCAGATCATTCGAAGAATGATTCCACTTTCCATCAACCTGATCACCCGTATGATCAAGACAACGAGCCTTGTTATGATGATCGGAATTGTGGAAGTGTTAAAAGTGGGACAGCAGATTATAGAGGCAAACCGAAAGACCGCTCCAAATGCTGCATTTGCTATATTTGCAACGGTCCTTCTTTTATATTTTATTGCCTGCTGGCCGATAAGCTGCCTTTCAAAATATCTTGAAAAACGATGGGAGAACTGATATGGACGAAATATTGTGCATCAAAAATTTAAGCAAACGATATGACGATATAAGTGTTTTGGAAAACATAGATCTTTCTGTGAAAAAGGGAGAAGTGGTCGTGATTGTCGGACCATCCGGCTGTGGAAAAAGTACTTTGCTCCGCTGCCTGAATGGATTAGAGGAGATCCAGGAGGGAGAGGTTTGGCTTGATGACGAGGTCGTGAATCCAAACAAGAAGAACTTAAGCAAAAACAGGGAAAAAATCGGCATGGTATTCCAGAGTTATGACCTCTTTCCGCATCTGACAATTCTGCAGAATGTGACACTTGCACCGATCAAGGTCAAAAAAAGAAAACGTGCGGAAGTGGAGAAAGAGGCGCTTGAACTGTTAGAGCGCGTAGGTCTGGTCTCCAAGAAGGATAATTATCCAAGACAGCTTTCCGGTGGACAAAAGCAGAGAGTTGCTATCGTGCGTGCGCTGATCATGCACCCGGAGGTGCTGCTTCTTGACGAGATTACCGCAGCACTGGACCCGGAGATGGTGCGGGAGGTTCTCGACGTTGTGCTGGCTTTGGCACAGGAGGGAAGAACCATGGTCATTGTCACACATGAGATGCAGTTTGCCAAAGCGGTAGCAGACCGTATGGTATTCCTTGAGGGCGGAAAAATCGTGGAAGAGGGAAATCCAAAAGAGTTTTTTGAAGATCCGAAAACAGACCGACTCCGGAAGTTTTTACAGACTTTTACTTATGAAAAAGGTGGAGAAGCCGGTGTGTTAGTAAAACGCTAGTTTTTTCTCCACCAGCAGATCCCCTTCATATACGAGTTTCAGAGTAAAAAAGCGAGGTTCATCTTCCAGAAGGAGACGTAAAAAGATTGCGTCACCTTCCCAGGTAGGAAGGTTGGGAACCTCGCTTTTGTCTACCCATTTTAAGTCCCCTTCGTTGCAGGTAATAAGGTCGCCGGTAAATGCATCTGCGGTAAAAAGGCACATCATCTCAGGTTCCTGCTGGTCACTCACAAATGTGATCAGGGCACGAAAGCGGTACGAGGTAAGGGTGAGTCCGGTCTCTTCTTTTACTTCACGCAAAAGACAGTCTTCCGGGGATTCGCTTCCCTCGGCATGTCCACCCACACCAATCCATTTCCCTTCATTGATATCATTTTTCTTTTTGGTGCGATGGAGCATCAGATATTTTCCATCCTGTTCGATGTAGCAGAGTGTTGTCATTTTCATAATAAAATTCTCCAGGTTGTGTATTGTTACAAGTTCGTTTAACGTTTATTATAATTCATAGATAAACAAACAGCAATAGACCATTGTAGGAGCACAGTGTATGAATCAGATTTGCAGAGACATTTTCAGGGCCATCCATGAAGGAAAATGGTTAAAAATAGAATACCGGAACAAAGCGGATCAGATTACAAAATACTGGATCGGTATTCGTGACCTGGATCCGGTAAAACGTACCCTGAAAGTGGACGGCCTGCATCTTGGCTTGTATACACTGGGGGAATACGACAAAATATATATTGATTCCATTTTGTCGACAGAGGTTATTGAGGGAACATATTGTCCGGAAAATAAGCGGCTGATCGAAGATATCGAGATGCATCCGGAACGGTACAAAACGCTCTTTTCGAGTGCAGCAAATCTAAAAATTCTGAATTACCTGGAACTTTGTAACCGGCTCGACACAACGCCATATATTACGGATTACGAGCTGATTCATTATGTTGATGGAGACCGTGTGAAAAGCGGACAGTATGTGCTTACGGATGAGCAGTTTCAGGAAGTTGTGTCAAATTTCCAATATACGTTGTCGCGGGAAAAGCGCAAAAGTGGGAATCTGAAAATCAAAAAGCTTGCTTTGAACGTGTTAAGCATTCACACGGCAAAGGGATTGTATGTACTCGCATATCGCAATCTGAATCTGGACGTGAAAAACAGAGTGTTTCAGCCGGACGAAGATATTACGGTCTGCACACAGTTTACGGTTGACGGGCAGCAGGAAAATGCGCGCAGATTTCTGGACGCGGATGAGTATGAATTACTGGAAGACTTTGAGAAAAATCTGGAAAAGATCAAAGATGCAATTACCGGGCATGGCGGTGCGAGAGCCGTCGTGGATGATATGCCTTATGTGCTTGGCCTTGGTATGGATGTGGTGCTGAATCTGCACGACGAATACAAAGCGATACTGGATATGTTCGAAAAGCAGCAGATTACCTATCCAATCAAAGCTTTTTTTGGAGAACTGCTGGAGCGACCACGCCGGACGAAAGCCTATCCGATCGCGTTGATCAACCAGAATATCAATCTCGATCAGTTGCTGGCAATCAACAATGCTATGAAATATCCGCTTGCCTATATACAGGGACCGCCGGGCACAGGAAAAACAAATACGATAATAAACACGATAGTAACGGCTTTTTTCAATAATGCGACCGTTTTATTTGCGTCTTACAATAATGTTCCCATCGATAATGTGTTTGAGAAACTATCGACGTTGAAGTACCATGGAAAGAATATTCCGTTCCCAGTGCTTCGGCTTGGAAATATGGAAAAAGTCGAAGAGGCAATCCGCTACATTAATCGCTTGCGCAACCAGGTACAGTCTTTGAAGGTATTTGCTTCCACGCTGGACAAACGCAAAGATGATCGTATCGACCGCGCAAAAAGGCTTTCTGCGCGTCTGAAAGATTATGAGGAAATTCTGGATCTGAAGGAGCGGAAAGAGACGCTTTCTCATCTGATGGAATATCAGGAACATATCAAAAATGCAATGAATCTGATTCCGTTTCAAACGGACTTGCAGGGATATCAGATGCAGAAAATTGATGAGCGTATCCGGCAGATCGGGGAAATGTCCGATGAGGATGCCATGCTGTTGCTCGACCGGAATGAAGAAGAATTTTATCAATATCTGTTCTATACATCTGCACGCTATATCAAGACAATCGAAGAACCGAAATATCAGGAACTGCGTGAAATTTTAGACGCTGGGGATGATCCGTTGGCACAGGCACAGGCGTTCAATAAGTACATGCAGAAATCCGAAAATGTGAAGAAATTGCAGCGAGTGTTTCCAATCATCATTACTACCTGCATTTCGGCGCACAAGGTAGGACAGCCGGAGCCGTTGTTTGATATGACTATCATGGACGAAGCCAGTCAGTGCAATGTGGCAATCTCACTTGTCCCGATCATTCGTGGAGAAAAGCTGATGCTGGTGGGAGATCCGCAGCAGCTCAACCCGGTCATTTTGCTTGGGGAGCTGACGAATCAGAAACTGCGCCGGAAGTATCATGTGGCCGATGAATACGATTACCGGAAGAATTCGATTTACAAAACATATCTCGCCTGCGATGCCGTAAGCGATGAAGTGCTTTTGCGCAATCACTATCGTTGCAACAAAGAAATTATAGGGTTCAATAATAAAAAATATTACAATTCCAAATTGCAGATTCAGTCGAAAAGCCGGGAAACGCATCCACTTGTGTATGTTGATGTAAAAAGTAATCAGCCACAAATCAAGAATACTTCCCCGGCAGAGGTGGACGAGGTTGTAGCGTATGCGCAGCAGAATCCGGACAAAAGCATTGCGGTCATCACACCGTTTGTAAACCAGAAGACATTGATCGAACAGGCAATCAAAGAGAATGAATTGGAGAATCTGGTCTGTGGAACTGTTCATGCTTTTCAGGGTGATGAGAAGGATGTAGTGCTTTTTTCTACGGCCCTGTCGGATCGCACGAATACAGGAACATATCAGTGGCTGAAAAACAACAAGGAGCTTATCAATGTTGCAACCTCGCGGGCGAAGGACAAGCTGGTGCTGCTCGCGGATAGTAATGAGCTTGAGCGCCTGCATGCCGGGCAGTTGGATGACGATCTCTATGAACTGGCGCAGTATATCAAAACGAACGGACAGTCAAAGATTACCGAGAAGCATATCAGTTCCAGAGCTTTAGGGATACAGCCTTTTTCTACCGCCACGGAAAATGCGTTTCTGGAAAATCTGACGCATGCGTTGGAGAACATCTGGCTTTCTCAAAGTAAGTATGTGATTCACAAGGAAGTGGCAATATCACAGGTGTTTCATGATAATATTACGTATGATGATCTGTTTTACATGGGGCGTTTTGATTTTGTGGTATACGAAAAACAGGGGAAAAGCGAGCTTCCGGTTCTTGCAATCGAACTGGATGGGAAAGAACATTTTGAGGATGCGGTCGTGCAGGAGCGGGATCGAAAGAAGAATGCAATCTGTCAGGCACACAATATGGAAATCATCAGGGTGGAGAATTCTTATGCCAGAAGGTATAACCATATTAAAGGAATCCTGATGGATTATTTTTCAAGGGTGCATTAATGGGAATAATAAAAAATTGGAAATTGTTCTCAAATGCAATTTCCGTATTTGAAATACGCTTGTTTCCAATCGGTTTAGCGTTTATTATAGTGATAGAGATAAAAGGAGGTCGCTATGTTTTTTATCATGGGAATTACGGATGGCAGGAAAGATTTTGATTTTACCCAGACGATCATCTGTAATCTATGCGGAAAGTACGGAAGGTATCAGGTTTTTATGACGTACACAGTGCTTTCAATGTTTTTCATACCGTGCTTCAAGTGGAATAAGCATTATTATGTGCAGACGAGTTGCTGCAACACGTTGTATGAACTTGTCCCGGAGATCGGGAAAGCGATTGCCCGTGGGCAGCAGGTCGAAATTCAGCCGGAACATTTGACAAGGGTTTCGAGAGGCAGCAGTAGCTTTATGTATAAACATTGTTCGCAGTGTGGGTACGAGACTGCTGAGGATTTTGAGTTTTGCCCGAAGTGCGGGAAACGGTTTTAGAGGAGTTGTGAGAGTATGAAAGAAATTACAGGAAAAGAGCGTGATATTGCTAAGTTTCAGATGAAAATGCATCATGCAGTTCGAGAAGATCTGTTACGTTATTTTCAGAGCAGTATTATGACAGCGGAGGAATATGCAGGATGAAAACAATCAGAGTTGTTGCGGCTGTGATTAAAAGTAAAAATAATGAAGAAACCCCAATTATTTTTGCGACCCAGCGAGGGTATGGAGATTTCAAAGGCGGCTGGGAGTTTCCTGGAGGAAAGATCGAAACAGGGGAAACACCTCAGGAAGCATTAAAAAGATAAATTATGAGAGAGAGGTTTACACAATGGACGTAAGAAAAATGAGAAATGAAGTACTGGGAAAGCGTGTGGTTGCAGCACTGGAATCCCGAAATATGGAAGCTTATTATGTGGAGACAAAAGAAGAGGCAGTTCAGAAAGCGCTTGAACTGATTCCAAAGGGCAGCAGTATCAATATGGGTGGAGCATCTTCGGTCAAGGAGTGTGGTCTCTATGATGCGGTTTGCAATGGAGATTATCAATTCTATGATAGGGATAAGGTAGAAACACCGGAGGAAAAAGCAGAAATTGCACTGAAAGCATTCAGTAGTGATTATTTTCTGGGCAGTGTGAATGCCATGAGTGAGGATGGCGTTTTTATTAATATTGATGGAAATGCGAATCGTGTAGCTGCATATGCGTATGGACCAAAACATGTATTGCTGATCGTGGGCATGAACAAAATTGTGAAATCGGAGGAGGATGCTTTGCACCGTGCGCGAAATGAGGCCGCTCCGATCAATGCGCAAAGATTTGGAATCGATACACCATGTTCGAAAAATGGAAGCTGCTTTGACTGCAAAAGCCCGCAATGTATCTGCTGCCAGATTTTGACAACCCGGTTCAGCAGAGTAAAAGGACGTTTTCAAATTATTTTAGTGGATGAAAATCTTGGATTTTAAGAAGCAGAGTGGAAAGGAAAACTGAAATGAGAAAATATGCAGGGATGAGAAGTATTGCATGTCTGGCAATCTGTGGAGTTTTGATGACCTCCATGGTAAGTCCGGAAGCAGCAACACTTAAGGTACAAAAAACAAATCAAAAGCACAATATTGCAACTGCAAAAGGATCGTATGCGAACTGGGATGGCGTATCGGATGGCACGCAGTTTTTGGATAATCAGGGCAATGTGTGCATTGCATATAATACCAAAAGCAACATTGTAATTGTGAAGACAAAAAATGGAAAGCCTGTCAAAAAGACGATTACATTGAAGAAGAAATCCTCTGTTTTTGGCGATGTTACATGCGATTCTGACGGAAATTTTTATGTAGTTACGGGAAAGACAAATAAAACAAATAATACAGAGACAAAAACGATTTTTGTTTCCAAGTATGATGCCAATGGAAAGCTTCTTGCAAGTGTGGGGGACAATGGTTCCTCGAGTCTGGCGTATTATTATGGTGATAGTTTTTATACCCAAACTCCTTTTGATGGAGGAAATTGTGATATTGCAGTAAATGGTGATTATGTTGCTGTCAACTATGCGAGAAAAATGTATAGTGGTCATCAGAGCAATTCGGTTTTTCTTGTGAACCGGAAGACGATGCAGAAGGAAAGTGTGGAAAGATACTATAATTCCCATTCCTTTGCGCAGCGTGTGGTTCCGTGGGGAGAAGGATTTCTTCTTGCCAGTGAGGGCGATTGTTATGACCGCGCATTTACCGTTTCAGAGTTAAAGATGCCGGGAACCGGTGATGGAATAAGTGATGATCTAATCAACAATACAGATTTTCCGGATGACTGGGAAATCATTTATGATAATACATATTCGGACGAGGCATCGAAAACATGGACATGTGATTCACAAAATATTTTCTCATTCTGGATCAGCAAAGGTGCATTTGACCGTTATGACATGTATGAGGTAAATGATAACTTTGCCCGCATGGGTGGTATTGCGACGGGAGATGTACATAACGCGGCTATGGTGGCGATATCAGCACCGTCTTTGAGCAGCAAGGCCAAAAAGGAAAATCAGCAGTTGTTTATTCAGATTTTTGACCCGAATGCGGATCTAACCACAGCGAATGGATATATTACATCCGGCACGCGCAGTGGCTTAAGTGGAAAAAATGGTGATGAAAATGTAACGGATTATGGTGTAAAATGGCTCACAAATTATGACAAAACATATACCATCGAAAATCCGCAGGTTGTAGCTACAGATGCGGGAAATTATGTGATTTTGTTTGAACGTTATAAAAAATACAGTTATCAGGGCGTGTATGCAATTGTTGTTGATGCCAAAGGAAATGTGATACAGAAGACGAAGAAACTTGCCTCTTCCGCTTATCTGACCCCAAGCAGAATGCCGGTTTATTCCAAAGGAAAAGTATGGTGGGCTGGAAACAAAACGAAGGGAACAGATATTTATATTTATTCTTATGCAGTTAGATAGTATCAAGCTTTCCATGAAAATTTGATGTTCAAAGTAAAGGAGTGCACATGAAGATAGCAGTATATTGTGGTTCTGATTTTGGAAACAATGAGGAATATACAAAAGCCGCCAGAGAACTGGGACAATGGATTGGAAAAGGCAAACATACACTTGTATATGGCGGTGGAGAATCCGGATTGATGGGAGCTGTTGCAAAGGAAGTTCATGCGGCAGGCAGCGAGGTCATTGGTGTGATTCCGGGGAATGTGGAGTTTATTAAGTCACGCCCACAACCATATGTGACCAAATTGATTACGACAACGAATATGAGTGAGCGAAAGCAGAAAATGCTGGATCTCGCAGATATGTTTATCGCTTTGCCGGGAGGTATCGGAACGCTTGATGAAATTTCAGAGGCAATAACACTTACGAAAATCGGTGTATTCCAGAAACCATGCGTTTTGTTCAACCGAAACAGTTTTTATGCACCGCTGAAAACTATGTTTGAGCAGATGGAGCAGGAGGGATTCTGGTGGAAAGAAAGTATGCGCCATGTCCTGTTTTCGGATGACTTGGAGGAGCTTGAAGCGTTTATAAAAATGTGGTTTGGTTGAGTTATTGAAAATAATGAAATAGTATGTTATTGTTTTTATGCGATAAACAAATTTGAATTTTGAGGAGACCAGCTATGAAAAGTCAACCATAAATTAGCAAAAAAATTCTTTTTCATATCGGTGGTAAAAAAGGGTAACTTTAATAGAGCTCCCTTAGGGT
>ERZ779852.3577-NODE-3577-length-10935-cov-5.388971_pt1 | contig 10935 bp, 6 predicted proteins | sample MGYA00511559_ERZ779852 | MGnify/ENA primary metagenome ERZ779852 (study PRJEB29588, sample SAMEA2157977) | human gut metagenome | biome: human gut; feature: human-associated habitat; material: faeces | place: Denmark | collected 2008/2010 ...
CTGTCGAATTTTTCAAACATTTTCGCTAATATTGCATTTGCCCTTGGACTCTGCATAATAAATATGCATGTATAAAAAAACCGCTCAAAATTGCGCCACTAAAAAATAATTTTGTACATTTGCCAAAAATAGCGGTTGAGAAAAAATCCATACGGCCAACTCTTACCGCTAATTTGCAACGAGTCTTAGCTATAAGCGGCTCAAACGTCCATTGATACAGTCCAATTAATTATTATACCAAGATGAAGGAAGCAGATATTAACTGGTCGAGCATAGGGTTCGGATACGTTCCTACCGACTACAACGTCCGCTGCTATTTCCGCAACGGGAAATGGGGCGAGATAGAGGTATCGTCGTCAGAGACGATTGAAATGCATATCGCTGCCACAGCTCTCCATTACGGTCAGGAAATCTTCGAAGGTCTCAAGGCCTTCCGCGGCAAAGATGGCAAAGTGCGAGTATTCCGCCCCGAAGCCAACGCCAAGCGCATTCAGGACTCGGCTCGCGGCATCAAGATGGAGCCTATCCCCACCGACATCTTCATGAAGATGACCGACATGGCCATCAAGCTCAACGAGCGCTTCATTCCCCCTTACGGTTCGGGAGCTTCGCTCTACATTCGCCCGCTTGAGATCGGCATGACAGCCCGCGTGGGTGTGAAACCGGCCGACGAATACTGCTTTATCATACTTGTCACCCCTGTCGGCCCCTACTTCAAGACAGGCTTCAAGCCCACCAACATCTGCATCATGCGCGAATACGACCGCGTGGCTCCCAAGGGCACCGGCCGATTCAAGGTGGGAGGCAACTACGCCGCAAGCCTCGTGGCCGGCGAGAAGGCTCACGAACTCGGCTACTCGGCTGTGCTCTATCTCGACCCGAAAGAGAAGAAATATCTCGACGAGTGCGGCCCGGCCAACTTCTACGCCATCAAGGATGGCAAATACATCACTCCCGCATCCGAGTCGATCCTCCCCTCCATCACCAACGAATCGCTGATGCAGCTCGCACGCGACATGGGTATGGAGGTAGAGTGCCGTCACATTCCTGTGGAGGAGATCGCCACCTTCGAGGAGGCTGCCGCATGCGGCACCGCCGCCGTCTGCTCGCCCGTAGGCGAGATCCACGACCTCGACACCGGCGAAAAGTTCGTCATCGCCAAGGACGGCAAGCCCGGCCCCGTGACCCAGAAGCTCTATGACACTCTCAGCGGCATCCGCCTCGGCGAGATAGAGGACAAGCACGGCTGGAACCACATCCTCGACCTCTGAGACCTCACTTCTCCCGGGCGTCGGACTTAAAAAAGCGTTAGATTTATAAAAGTCGGACTTTAAATAGGTCTATCCCGGAGAAGCATCCTCTCTCAAAGCACCTTAGACAAGCGCAGGGAAGGGAACAACTGTGACCAATGTACGATTATCAGAGAATCATTGACAAATATTATCCCGCAGGGTCGCCTCTGCGGGATATTTACATGCGCCATTGCCGCTCGGTGGCAAATTTGGCGCTTGACATCGCCCGGCGCAAGGGTCTCGACCTCTCCCCTGCCGACATCGAGGCTGCGGCGATGCTCCACGACATAGGAATAGTGCGCACCGATGCCCCCGGCATCCATTGCCACGGTTCGGAGCCGTATTTGGCCCACGGACGCATCGGCGCCGACCTCCTCCGCGCCGAGGGCGCTCCCGAGGAGTATGCCCGCGTGGCTGAGCGACACACCGGCGCCGGACTCACGCCCGAAGATGTGGCCAGAATGTCGCCGATGCTCCCGCCCGACCGCAGCTACATGCCGCAGACACTGCTGGAGCGCCTGGTGTGCTACGCCGACAAGTTCTACTCCAAGAGCGGCGACATGAAGATCAAGCCGCTGGAGCGCGTGAGAGCCTCGCTGACCAAGTTTGGAGAGGGTGCATCGGAGCGTTTCGAGCGCCTTCACCAGGAATTTGGCTGAAAGCCGCCATAGGGCTTACACATGTTTTAACAATTCGTTGGCAGATTCCGAATTAATTTGTAATTTTGCCATCGGTTCTGCACGCCTTGCGCTGCCCTACCGCCTTTTATCATCAGACTACAATCGTAAGAACAGATACATCCACGTTTATGGAAAGGAAAGTCAGGGTTCGTTTCGCCCCGTCACCCACAGGTCCTCTGCACATTGGAGGAGTGCGCACAGCGCTTTACAACTATCTTTTTGCCCGTCAGCACGGCGGCGACATGATACTCCGCATCGAGGACACCGACTCCAACCGCTTTGTGCCCGGAGCTGAGGACTACATCAACGAGGCTCTCGCCTGGCTCGGCATCGGCATCGACGAAGGCGTGCGCGAGGGTGGCAAATACGGCCCCTACAAGCAGAGCGAGCGCCGCGACATCTATCGCGCCCACGTGAAGCAGCTCCTTGACGCCGGCAAAGCCTACATCGCCTTCGACACCCCGCAGGAGCTGGAGCAGGCACGCGCCTCGCACCCCAACTTCCAGTACGATGCTTCCACCCGCCTGAGCATGCGCAATTCGCTCTCCATGCCCAAGGAGGAGGTGGACCGCCTCATCGCCGAAGGCACCCCCTACGTGGTGCGTTTCCTTATCGAACCCGGTCGCGACGTGGAGGTCAACGACCTCATCCGCGGCAAAGTGACCATCAACTCGTCGATTCTCGACGACAAAGTGCTCTACAAGAGCGCCGATGACCTCCCCACATATCATCTCGCCAACATCGTCGACGACCACCTCATGGAGGTGAGTCATGTGATCCGCGGCGAGGAGTGGCTCCCCTCGGCACCGCTCCACGTGCTTCTTTACGAAGCCTTCGGATGGGCCGACACGCGTCCCGAGTTCGTGCATCTGCCTCTGCTGCTCAAACCCGACGGCAAAGGCAAGCTGAGCAAGCGCGACGGCGACCGCCTCGGCTTCCCGGTGTTCCCCCTCGAGTGGCACGACCCCAAGAGCGGCGAGATCTCCTCGGGATACCGCGAAAAAGGCTACCTGCCTCAGGCCGTGGTCAATTTCCTCGCCCTCCTCGGCTGGAATCCCGGCGACGACACCGAGATAATGAGCATGGATGAGCTCATCAGCAAATTCTCGCTCGAACACTGCTCCAAAGCCGGCGCCCGCTTCGCCTTCGAGAAGGGCAAGTGGTTCAACCACGAGTATCTCATGGCCATGCCGGGCAGCGAACTGGTGCGCCTGTTCAAGCCGGTCATGGAAGCCAACGGCGTCGACCCCTCGGCCTTCACCGACGAGTATATTGCGAAAGCACTTGATCTGGTCAAGAGCCGCGCCAACTTCGTCAACGACCTCTGGGAGCAGAGCCGCTTCTTCTTCAAAGCTCCCGACACCTATGCCGAGAAGGATATCAAGAAACGCTGGAAAGCCGGCATGCCCGAAATCATGCAGGAGCTCACCGGAGTGCTCGAAGGGCTCCCCGACTTCTCCTCGGCCGCCGCAGAGCCTGTGGTGCTCGGATGGATCGCCGACAAGGGCTACCACCTGGGCAATGTGATGAATGCCTTCCGCCTCGCTGTGGTGGGCGAATGTAAAGGTCCCCACATGTTCGACATCACCGAGCTTATCGGACGAGACGAGACACTGGCACGCCTCCGCAAAGCCATAAAAGAGATTCCCGTAGCAGAATAATCAATCACACCGGGCCTTCACCGCAGTTCGCATCGGGCACTCCCCTCTCCGGCCCATCCGGGATTACAGCTCAGTCCACCCCTCACACCTCCTCATCAACCAAGTGAACCCTCTATACAACACCGGAATACGGCTTTACAGCACCGCCGCACGCATCGCATCGCTGCGGAGCCCCAAAGTGCGCAAGATGATCAAAGGTCAGCACCGCACGCTCGAAGTGCTCAAGCGTAAACTCGCCGACCGCCCGGGATGCATATGGTTTCACGCCTCGTCGCTCGGCGAGTTCGAGCAGGGGCGACCGATGATAGAGCGTCTGCGCCGCGAGCACCCCGAAAAAACGATTCTCCTCAGCTTTTTCTCCCCCTCGGGCTACGAGGTGAGGAAAAACTACCCCTTTGTCGACGCCGTGGTCTACCTGCCGTTCGACACCCCCAAGCGGGTGAAGAAATTTCTCGACGCAGCACGCCCCTCGATGGCCATATTCATCAAATATGAGTTCTGGGGCAACTATCTGCAGGAATTGCGCCGCCGCGGCATCCCCACCTACATCATTTCGAGCATCTTCCGCCCCGGACAGCGTTTCTTCCGCAGCATCGGAGGCATGTTCCGCAAGATGCTCCGCTGCTTCGACCATCTTTACGTGCAGGATGAGCGCTCGCGCCGTCTGCTGAAGGTGATCGGAGTGGAAAACGTCACCGTGGCCGGCGACACCCGCTTCGACCGCGTCACCGATGTGATGCGCTCCACCGTCGAAATCCCCGGATTCCCCGGTTTTGGCGAAGGTGCACCCCTGCGCTTCATCGCCGGATCGTCGTGGGAGGCTGACGAAGACGTATATGTGCCCTGGCTCAACGCCCATCCGGAGGTGAAATTTATCATCGCTCCTCACGAGTTCAACGAGACGCGCCTCGAACGCCTCCGCAACCGCTTCAACAAGCCGGCCATACTCCTCTCCGAGTGGGTGCGCCTGATCAAGCGCGCCGGTCTGCCCGCAGGGCAGCTCCCTCCGGAGCTCAAGAAGGTAAGCGGCATCATCATTGACTCCTTCGGCAAACTGTCCTCGCTCTACCGCTATGCCGACATCGCCTACATAGGCGGCGGATTCGGAGCCGGGATTCACAACATCAACGAGGCCGCCGTCTACGGCATCCCCGTCATCTTCGGGCCCAACCACTCCAAATTTAAGGAAGCCGACGACATGATTCGCTGCGGAGGCGGGTTCTCCATCACAGGCCGTCACGACTTCAACGGCACCATCAACGCACTCTATCAAAACCGGGCATCTTTGCTCCAGTCCGGCGAGGCTGCGGGCAAATACATCAAAGACCACCTCGGCGCCACCGATAAAATCTACGCCGACCTCTTCTCCCCCAAAGAATAGCCGCGCAATAGCCGCCGGTTCCTCCGGCGTTGTCGCCCCCGGTTCCTCCAGGCGTCGTCGCCACGGTTCCTCCAGGAGTTGCCGGCCCCGCTTCGCCAGGCGTTGCCGGTCCCGCTTCTCCAGACGTCGTCACCCTCGGTTCTCCAGGCTTCGTCTGCCCCCATCCTCTCAAGCCGGATTACTCCAATGCATAAAGCCCTGTAAAAAACACAAAAAATGCATTGCACATACTGTAGACAGCCCCGCCACAAGTTAAAAATTGTAAAAGTTCCCGCTTTTCCAGCAATTATGCCCCCTTTTCATGCATAATTTGATTTTTATGCGTACATTCACACGCTGAATAACTTCTTCGAGTCAATACAAAGCAGGAAATCTGTAGCGAATGTTTCTTCAGCGACGCTTACCACATAGCGTTCTACCATAGAATTACACGCTTTTCAGAGCCGCAACTTTGCACCGATATACAAGAGGTATTGCACATTCATTCATTAACTAACATCCTTATTAGCACACAAGCTTTTACCTGTGATGCCTCAAACAAACTCCGATCTATGAACAGCCGAAAAACCCGCCTTCCCGAGATTATAGACATTCTCACTCATCAGGTGATCTCATCACAGGAAGATCTCTCACGTCAGCTCGCCGTACGCGGCCATTTCATCACACAGGCCACCCTCTCGCGCGACCTCAAGCTCCTTAAAGCCAACAAAATCTCCGACGACCGCGGCAGCTACCGCTACATCATCGGCGACTCCAAACTCAATGGCCGCTCGCGCGGACGACGCAAGGACGGATCGCACGGCGGCGGCGACCCCGATACCACCGACGGCAATCACAACTCCGTGCTCTCCATCAGCATCACCGGCAATATCGTGGTCATCAAGACCCGCAACGGCTATGCCTCCGGGCTCGCATACGACATCGACACCCTCGGGTCGGCTCTGGTGCTCGGCACCATCCCCGGCGCCGACACCGTGTTCGTGGCCATGCGCGAAGGCACACCCAAGATCGACATCTACAACCTCTTCAGCACCTTCATCCCGGGCCAGATCATGATCGACGCCCGAGGCTTCTTCAACGAATAATACCCCCTCCTCATTCTTTTTAATCATCTCTCCTCTCTCCGTGTTGCATAAATAATCAAATGCCGTTGTGGCTCCGTGGTTTAAATCACCTGCCACAACGGCATATATGTTTCTCGCTATAACATATACCTGAAAGCATAGCTGCTTTGAGGCGTAGTATCCGAGCGAAATCTACGATTTATGGCGATTTATGAGGCTATTTATACACTCATTTTTGGAGGGCAAAAATTTGCTTTAAAGCATATTTTTCATTAATTTTGTAACGTAAAAGCGCCACGGAAGTCTCGCTGCTTCTGCGGGCGCGAAGCGCTTGATGTGCACCGCTGTGCCGATGCCCGCATGGGGCCAGACCACTCGATGTCACAGGACGGCAGAGATGCCGCCAAGACGCTTAATATTAATGAATTATATGCACTTATGCAACAGGATTTATTCGACATTGATGACACAATGACCCCTTCGTCGACCGCCGAGGGGGCGAAAGAGTACGGAGCGAACAGCATCCAGGTGCTCGAAGGCCTGGAGGCCGTGCGCAAGCGCCCTGCCATGTATATCGGTGACATCAGCACCAAAGGTCTGCATCATCTGGTATATGAGGTAGTGGACAACTCCATCGACGAGGCTCTTGCCGGGTACTGCACCCACATAGAGGTCACCATCAACGAAGACAACTCAATCACCGTCGTCGACAACGGCCGCGGCATCCCCGTAGACATGCACGAGAAGGAGCACAAGAGCGCTCTCGAAGTGGTGCTCACCGTGCTTCACGCCGGCGGTAAATTCGACAAAGGATCATATAAAGTGTCGGGCGGCCTCCACGGCGTGGGTGTCAGCTGCGTCAACGCCCTTTCCGACTATCTGCGCGCCGAGGTGCGCCGCGACGGCAAGGTGTACATGCAGGAATACAGCCAGGGCAAACCCACCTGCAAACTTCAGGTGATCGGCGAGACAGATACCACCGGCACATCTATCACTTTCCACCCCGACAACTCCATCTTCACCGTCGATGTATACGACTACGAGACGCTCGCCAACCGTCTGCGCGACCTCGCATTCCTTAATGCCGGCATCACCCTCACGCTCACCGATATACGTGTGCGCGACGAGGCCGGCAACCCCCACAAGGAGATATTCTACTCGGCCAAGGGCCTGAGCGAATTTGTGGAGTATATCGACTCCAACAAAGAGTCGCTCATCAACGATGTGATCCATCTCAACACCGAGCGCCAGGGTATCCCCGTGGAAGTGGCTCTGACCTACAACAACACCTTCAACGAGAATATCTACTCCTTCGTCAACAACATCAACACCATAGAGGGCGGCACACACCTCACCGGATTCCGCCGCGGTCTCACCTCCACCCTCAAAAAGTATGCCGACGACAACAAGCTGCTCGAGAAGTGCAAGGTAGAGATCTCCAGCGACGACTTCCGCGAGGGTCTCACCGCCGTAATCTCCGTCAAGGTGATGGAGCCTCAGTTTGAGGGCCAGACCAAGACCAAACTCGGCAACAACGAGGTGATCGGCGCCGTGCAGACCGCCGTCTCCGACGCTCTGCGCACCTACCTTGAGGAGCATCCCAAGGAAGCCAAAACCATTGTGGAGAAGGTGGTGCTCGCCGCCCAGGCCCGCAAAGCCGCCTACGATGCCCGCACCAAGGTGCAGCGCAAATCGCCTCTGGCAAGCGGCGGACTCCCCGGCAAGCTTGCCGACTGCTCCAGCAAGGATCCCGCCGAATGTGAGATCTTCCTCGTGGAGGGTGACTCGGCAGGCGGCACCGCCAAGAGCGGCCGCGACCGCCGCACTCAGGCCATCCTCCCTCTGCGCGGTAAGGTGCTCAATGTGGAGAAAGCCATGGAGCACAAGGTGTTCGACTCCGAGCAGATCACCAATATCTTCCGCGCGCTGCGTGTCACCATCGGCACCGAAGGCGACTCCAAGGAGGTGAACCTCAGCCGTCTGGCCTATCACAAGGTGATCATCATGACCGATGCCGATGTCGACGGTGCCCACATCGCCACTCTGCTGATGACCCTCTTCTACCGCCGCATGCGCCCCATCATCGAGCAGGGCTACCTCTATCTGGCCACTCCGCCGCTCTACAAAGTGTCGAAGGGCAAATTTGAGGAGTATTGCTGGAACGATGCCCAGCTGCAGGCCTTCATCGCCGAGCATGGCGACAAAGTGAAGGTGCAGCGCTACAAAGGTCTGGGCGAGATGAGCGACAAGGAGCTGCGCGACACCACCATGTCGCCCGAACACCGTCTGCTCAAACAGGTGCACATCAACGACTGCGCCGAAGCCGACCGCATCTTCTCGATGCTCATGGGTGAGGACGTAGGACCCCGCCGCGACTTCATCGAAGCCAACGCCAACTACGCCAACATCGACGCCTGATATATCCCGGGCAGAGATCCTCGCTTCGGAGGTCTCTGCACGGGATTCCCTATATGGGTACCGCACACGGATATGAGCTCCCCCTCAGCGGGAGACCCCGGCACGGTACCCGTTTTTTCAAATTAACTTTACAGGAGGGATGGTTGTTATAGTGTAATAACAACGTTTTTTTAAGAAAAAACATGCAAAAGAAATCTAACAAGCCGTCAGCCGCCGAGATCCGCACCCTCGTGCAAGATTTCACGGCCACACAGAAAAACAATACTTTCAACTATAAGCAGGTATCTCACGCCATCGGCATCACCGACGGCCCCTCGCAGCGCGCCGTGGCCCTCTGCCTGGCAGAGATGGCCTTCGACGGCGACATCATTGAGATAGAGCCCGGCAAATACAAGACACCCCAGCGCACCAACACCGCCACCGGCACCTTCATCCGCCGCTCCAACGGCAAAAACTCGGTGGTAACCGACGAGGACGACGAGGTGATCTTCGTGGCCGAGCGCAACTCCATGCACGCCCTCAACGGCGACCGCGTGCGCGTCAACATCTCTGCCAGCCGTCCCGGCCTCGAGCCTGAGGCGCAGGTCATCGAGATCCTCGAGCAGAAAGAGCAGACCTTTATCGGCACCCTGCAGGTAGACCGCAACATCGCCTTCCTCAAGACCGACTCGAAATATCTCGCCTGCGACATCTTCATCCCCAAAGCCAAACTCAAAGGGGGTGTCACCAACGATAAAGCCATCGTCCGCATCACCGACTGGCCCGAAGATGCCAAAAATCCGCGCGGTGCCGTGGTCGACATCCTCGGCAAGACCGGCGAAAACAACGCCGAGATCCATGCCATCCTCGCCGAGTACGGACTCCCTTACAAATATCCCGAGGCCGTGGAGAAAGCCGCCGACAAAATCGAGGCAGGTATCACCCCCGAGGAGATAGCCAAGAGGGTCGACTGCCGTCAGGAGCCCACCTTCACCATCGACCCCAAGGACGCCAAGGACTTCGACGACGCCCTCTCCATCAGCCGGCTGCCCAACGGCAACTGGCGCGTGGGAGTGCATATCGCCGACGTCACCCACTACGTCACTCCCAACTCTATCATCGACAAGGAGGCCCAGAGCCGCGCCACTTCGGTCTATCTCGTTGACCGCGTAGTGCCTATGCTTCCCGAGCATCTCTGCAACGGCATCTGCTCACTGCGCCCCAACGAGGAGAAACTCGCATTCTCCTGCATCTTCGAGATGGACGACAATGCCAACGTCATCTCCAGCCAGATAGCCCGTACTGTGATAGAGAGCGACCGCCGCTTCACCTACGAGGAGGCTCAGGACGTCATCGAGACCGGCAAGGGCGACTTTGCCGACGAGATTCTCACTCTCGACCGTCTGGCCAAGACGCTGCGCGAGCGCCGCTTCGAAAACGGGTCGGTGGACTTCGACCGCGAGGAGGTGAAATTTGATATCGACGAGAACGGTCACCCCGTGGGTGTCTACTTCAAGGTATCGAAAGATGCCAACAAACTCATCGAGGAGTTCATGCTTCTGGCCAACCGCACCGTGGCCACCGCCATCGGCAAGCCCGAGAAGCGCCGCAAGGGGAAAGCATTCGTATATCGTGTGCACGATCAGCCCGACGCCACCAAGCTCTCCGAGCTGGCCACCATCTGCCGCACATTCGGCTACAAGATCAAGACCAACGGCTCGCCCAACGAGATCAACCGCTCCATCAACAAGATGCTGCGCGATGTCAAAGGGATGGGAGAGGAGAACTATCTCTCCGTGCTCGCCATCCGCTCCATGGCCAAGGCCATCTACACCACCGAAAATATCGGCCACTACGGCCTCGGATTCGACTATTACACCCACTTCACCTCCCCCATCCGCCGCTACCCCGACATGATGGTACACCGTCTGCTCGACCGCTATCTGGCCGGAGGGCGCAGCGTGAATGTGGAGAAACTCGAAGACCTCTGCAAGCACTCCTCCGCTCAGGAGCAGCTGGCTGCCAACGCCGAGCGCTCCTCCATCAAATACAAGCAGGTGGAATATATGCGCGACCACCTCGGCGAGGAGTACGATGGCATGATCTCCGGCGTCACCGAGTGGGGGCTCTATGTAGAGCTCGATGAGAACAAGTGCGAAGGCCTCGTGCCCATGCGCGATCTCGCCGACGACTACTACGACTTCGATGAGAAAAACTACTGTCTGCGCGGTCGGCGTCGCGGCAATGTCTATCGCCTCGGCGACAAAGTGCGCATCCGCGTAGCTAATGCCAACCTCGACCGCAAGCAGCTCGACTTTATCATCGTCGACCAGCGCACCGCCGGTGCCACCGACGGCAAGAAGGCTCAGCGCCCCGCTACCGACGACATGGGCACAGTGGTAGGCGCCCGTCAGGCCCTCTCCGGCTCCGGCAGCCGTCCCACACGCCACGAGCGTGCCA
>ERZ779852.3582-NODE-3582-length-10926-cov-2.578512_pt1 | contig 10926 bp, 8 predicted proteins | sample MGYA00511559_ERZ779852 | MGnify/ENA primary metagenome ERZ779852 (study PRJEB29588, sample SAMEA2157977) | human gut metagenome | biome: human gut; feature: human-associated habitat; material: faeces | place: Denmark | collected 2008/2010 ...
ATTGCATTGTATCTGGAAGGGGTAAAGAATCCGCATAAGTTTGAAGCTTGTTTGCAAAAGGCGATGGAAAAGAAGAAGCCTGTAGTTATTTTGAAGGCAGGCAGAAGCCCGAAGGGGCAGGCAACCGCAGCCTCTCATACAGGCAGTATGGCAGGCAGTGATAAGACCTACGATGCAGTGTTTGAAAAATTCGGCGTAATTCGTGCAGATGATATGCAGGATTTGCGCAGCACAGCCTCTCTGCTGGCAACACTGCGGGTATTGCCGAAAAAGCCTGCATTCTCTGCAATGTGCTTATCCGGTGGGGAAACAGCGGTTTCCGCAGATACCGGCTTCCTGCATGGCATTGAATATCCCGATTTTTCTGAGGTAACCTTGAAAAAGCTGAATGATATGCTGCCGGATTTTGCAACACCCAGAAACCCTCTGGATATGACAGCAGCCCTGTGCTATGATGCAGATGCGTTTGCATCGGGGATTACAACCGTTATGTCCGATCCTTCGATTGAAATGGGCTTGGTTGGTTTGACAATTTCCGATAAAGTAACGGTTTCTAATGACATCATGTTTGAAGGGATTCGCAGAGCCTTTGAGCAGATTCCCGATAAGCCTTTGGCTGTGATGAGCTTCATGGAGGCAGCAAGAAATAAGGAATTGGTGGAACGCTTCCAGAATGCAGGTATTCCTGTTTTGCCGACAACAAAATATGGTTTCCGTGCATTACAGCATTTACAGGATTTTATTTCGCATGATACTATAAAGCGTGAGGCGCGTCTGGCAATTCCGGAAGCCCATTCTGCAAACACAAGGGCGTTGAGTGAATATGAAAGCAAAAAGCTTTTGGCAGATAATGGTGTTCCTGTAGATTTGGGATATATTGCAAAAACAAAGGCAGAGATAAAAGAGTATGCGGAAAAGATTGGCTATCCTTTGGTTATGAAGGTTGAATCCAATGATATCCTGCATAAATCCGACGTTGGCGGTGTTATGCTGAACATCAAATCTCTGGAGCAGGCAGAAGAAGCCTATGACAAGATTTTAGCAAATGCTGCACAGCATGCACCGAATGCGAAAATCAACGGTATTCTGATGCAGAAGATGTTAAAAGCCGGTACAGAAATGATTATTGGCTTGAATAGCGATCCTCAGTTTGGACCAATGCTGCTGGTAGGCATGGGTGGTGTCTTTGTAGAAGTATTCAAGGATGCTGCTTTGTATCCGGTACCGCTGAATCATGATGAGGCATTGCACATGCTGCAGTCCTTAAAATCCTTTAAGCTGTTGAACGGCTATCGTGGGAATCCGCCCGCTGATATTGAGGCCTTGACAGATATGATGGTAAAAATCTCTGATTTTGCATATCGCAAGAAGGATACCTTAAAAGAATTGGATATGAACCCGTTGTTTGTTTATCCAAAAGGCGAAGGCGTTGCCATTGCGGATGCCCTTGCTGTAATGTATGAAGAAGAAAAATAAAGAGGTTGGAGGATACGGTTCATAGCGGTGAATCGTATCCCTCCCCTCAAAATAACCGAATGAAAATATGGAGGGATGCACAATGACAGAACAAGGGAAGGTAAAAAGGAAACCAACGTTAGCGGAATCTTTAATGGCTGTTCTGTTCCTAATCATAATTATTGTTGTGGGGAATGTGTTCTTCGGGTTATCAGTAGAGTTGATGTTTGTTGTAGCCATCTTCTTTGTAGGCTATATTGGCAAAAGATGTGGCTTTACTTATAAAGAAATCAAAGACGGGATGATTGGCTGTGTTGCAGAAAATGCAGAAATGATGGTAATTATGCTGGGCATCGGCTTTGTTATTGGCACATGGGTGTTTGCCGGTACGGTTCCTGTTATGATTGGCTGGTTGGCTGAATTGATTAGTGTAAAATATGTTTTGGTTTTATCATTTGTTTTTTGCGGCATTATCGCTATGATTATCGGTACCTCCAGTGCAACGATGGGTACCATCGGTGTTATCATGCTGGGTGTTGCAACCATTCAGGGTATAAACCCCGGTATCGCAGCGGCTCCTTCATCGGGCAGGTTTGTTCTCTGCTGGCAGATATGGTTAACTACAATGCCTCCATCACAGGCAATACACCGTCTTCGGCAATCAAGCTTTGTATGCCGGCAGAAGCGATTGGTGCAATCGTATCTATTGCATTTTTCTTCTTTATCGGGATGCGGATGAATGCAGAAACCACACCCGAATCCTTGGAGGAAATCAATCGTTTGGTGGAAACCGTTTTCACTTGTTTTAAAAATTCTCCGATCGTTTTACTTCCGGCTGTTGTTCTGTTCCTTCTGGTTATTAAGAAGGTCGATGTTATCCCGACGCTCTTTACCTCCGGTATCGTAGCTCTTTTGGTAGGGATTTTCTATCAGGGCTTCTCTATTCAGGCGGCATTTTCTTCTGCCTATTCCGGATTTAACACCTCCATGCTCAATCTTCCGGAGGGCACAGAATTGATGCCTCAGTTTGTCAGTTTGGTGAGCCGTGGCGGCATGTTCTCCATGGCAGATTTCTTGATTTCCATTCCAATCATGATGGCATATTGCGGTGTGCTGCAAACGATTGGCGTAGCACAGGTAATTTCCGAAACATTGCTGAAGGATATCAAAAAGGCAGGCAATGCAATTGCAGTTAACACCTTTGCATCTATGTTCCTGTGTGCAGCAACCGGCAGTGTTATGGCTCCCGGCGTGCTTGCCTCCAAGATGTTTACAGGCGTTTATGAAAGAAGCGGCATCAGCAGAAGAAATATGGTTACTTCGTTCCAGTTCTCCTGTACAATGGGCGTACTGCTCTTCCCCTGGTGTGCGGTTACGGTATACGCACAGAGTATTGTAGGCGTGAGGGCAATTCAATTTATTCCTTATCTGACATTGGTATATGTGCCGATTATTATGAACATCATCTTTGGCTATTTGGGAATTGGCGTTGTAAAGCTGAAGGATGATAAGCTGACGGAGCCTTTGACGGTTCCTCCCGTGGCAGATACCGTAGGAGAATAATGCAGGAGTATAAAAGTGATAGAAAACAGAATACATAAACAGCGTTTGAGATAAAAAGAAACCGGAACTGAGCGAGTGGAAAGAAGGCGTGTCTATGAAACGGAAAGATATAAAACATACTGCTTTATTCTCGGCATTTGTGCTAATCAGTATTGCTTTGATCTTCATAGCAGGCCTTTCTTTTCATTTTCCTACAGCATCTATCCTCGTTGTTGTTTTGATTTGGCTTTTCGCAGTGGCAGTTTTTTCCGGCATGAGCAGTCAGGAAATTGAAAATGCCTTTGTCAATGGGGCGAAGAAGGGGAGTGCGGCAATTCTGTTGCTGCTCTGTGTTGGCGTAATTGTATCCATGTGGATTCAGAGCGGCATGGTACCGATGATTATTTATTATGGACTGGGTTTGTTTTCTCCCCAAATTTTGCTTCTTTGCACCTTCCTGCTGTGTGTGCTGCTATCTGTTTGTACCGGTTCCTCATGGGGTGCCTGCGGTACCATCGGCATTGCCTGTGTCAGCATTGGGGAAGGCATGGGGATTCCTGCTTATATCACAGCGGGCGCTGCGATTTCCGGAGCAACTGTTGGGGATAAGCTTTCTCCCTTTTCAGATACAACGGTATTTACCTCTTATATCACCCGTGTGAATATTTACGATCACATTCGTTCTATGATGAAAACAACAATCCCAACCGTGATTTTGACAATGATTATTTATATTGTTATCGGGCAGCATTTAGAATCGCATGTTATACAGGATTCCTTCATACCTGAAATGAGGGCGGCTTTGAAGGCGGGCTACACATTTCACTGGGGACTGTTCCTATTGCCGACAGCCATCATTTTAATGAGCATCAAAAAGGTGCCGGCAACCTTATCCCTTCTCTTAGTCGGGCTTTTGGGTGGGGTTTTGTCAATAGGATTGCAGGGAAACAGCATCACACAGGTAATGGAAGCTGTTTATGGCGGCGTGGACAGCTCTTTGGGAATTGAGCTTTTGGATACAATGCTTTCCAAGGGCGGCTTGATTTCGATGCTGCCAACCGTTTGCATTGTGCTTTTGGCACTGGCGATTGGCGGCTTGATTGGAGAAATGGGGATTTTGGATGTATTGGTTGTCAGCATGAGGGAACGCTTTCAGAGTGAACGGGCGGTTGTCCTGTTTACCATACTTTGCGGCATTGTCATGGTTCTGCTGCTGTCCTCTCTGTATGTATCTGCTGTATTGATTGCAGAGTTGTTTGCGGCATACTACGATGAAAGGGGGATCGACCGCAGTATCCTATCCCGAACGATAGAGGAAACCACAACAATTACAACACCGCTTATTCCATGGCATTCCAGTTATTTATACTACACAAGCCTGTTTCAGTTGAATGGGATGCAGTTCATCCCGTATACAGTTTTCTGTTGGCTAAATTTAATTGTAAGCATAGTATTGACCATATTTGGTGAAAAATATTTTTTGAATAACAAGCATAATGGCAAAAAGGAGGAATTGGTATGTTGAAATTTGCGCAGAGAGTCAATTCTATGAAGGGTTCCGCAGCAAGAGCAATGCTGAATATTACAAGAAAACCCGGTGTCATCTCTTTTGCGGGCGGTTTGCCTGCACCGGAGCTGTTTCCGGTGGAGGAATATGCGAAGGTAGCACAGAGCGTAATTCAGGATAATGGCAGTGATGCCTTGCAGTATGGGCCTACCTTGGGCTATATCCCTCTTCGTACAAAAATTGCAGAACGTATGCAAAAATCAGGGGTTCAGACAAGGATGGAAGAAGTTATGGTAACCAGTGGTTCTCAGCAGGGCTTGGAATTTATGGCAAAGCTGTTTATTGACCCCGGTGATATTATCGTTTGTGAAAGCCCAAGCTACCTTGGTGCAATGACAGCCTTCAGTTCCTATGAACCCAGATATATTGATATCCGTACAGATGATGACGGGATGGATATGGAAGAATTGGAAAAAGCCTTGTCCTCCAATGATAGAATTAAATTTATCTATGTGATTCCCGATTTTCAGAATCCCTCCGGTAAAACATGGTCGGAGGAACGCCGTATTCGTTTGGTAGAGCTGGCGAATCAATATGATGTTGCCATTCTTGAGGATAACCCTTATGGAGAGCTTCGCTTTGAGGGCGAAATGCTTCCGGCGGTAAAGCATTATGATACGGAAGGCAGAGTTGTATTTTTGGGAACCTTCTCCAAGATTTTTTCTCCCGGCCTGCGTCTAGGCTGGATTAACGCATCTGAGGAAATTATTGATAAATTTAATTTGATTAAGCAGGGCGCAGATTTGCAGTCCAGCACCATTTCTCAGATGGAAATTGTGAAATTTATGGAGATGTATGATCTTGAAAAGCATATTGATAAGATTAAAGAGGTTTATAAAAAGAGAAAAGATTTGATGCTGGCAGAGATGGAAAAAGAATTCCCTGCAAGCGTAACCTATACCAATCCTAAGGGTGGCTTGTTTGTTTGGGTAACCCTGCCTGAGGGCGTAGATGCCGCAGATATTTCCGAAAAAGCCTTAGATGAAAAGGTTGCATTTATTATTGGTGATGCTTTTTATCCCAATGGCGGCGGCAAAAATCATTTTCGTATGAATTTCTCGAATATGGATGAAGAACGAATCGTAGAGGGGATTCGCCGTCTGGGTAAGGTTCTTCGCGACACATTGCAGTAAAAAAGGAGGGAGGCAGTTGTTTACTTTTGAACATCTCGTGATTATGGAGCCCTCCAATGTTTCATCTGAAATGATGGAGACGCTTAAAAAAACGGCAAAACAGATTACTGCCTATGATACCGTACCAAAGGGTGATACAGAGATTTTGAAGCGTATTCAGGATGCAGATGGGATTTTGATGAGTTACACCAGCAGCATTAGCAGAGAGGTTTTGGAAAATTGCCCGAAGCTGCACTATATCGGACTGTGCTGTAGTCTTTATTCTCCGGAAAGTGCCAATGTGGATATGCAGGCGGCAAAGGAGTTGGGGATTACTGTAACAGGTGTGAGGGAATATGGTGACAATGGTGTTGTGGAATTTGTATTATATGAAATCATCGGTCTCTTTCATGGATACGGTAAACACATTTTTGAATCCTATGCAAAGGAAATGACAGGAGTCAAAATGGGAATCATCGGTTTGGGGGATACAGGTAGAAAAATTGCGCATGCTTTGCAGGCGCTGGGAGCAGATGTGTGCTATTACAGCAGAACCAGAAAACCGGAGCAGGAGGCAAGGGGGATTCAATATTTGCCATTGCATGAGCTTTTGATGGAAGCTGAGGTTGTATGCACCTGCTTGAATAAGAATGTTGTTCTCTTGGGGGCGGAGGAATTTGCGGCGCTGGGAGAGCATAAGCTGCTCATCAATACCGGACTGAGTCCTTCCTATGAGATTTCGGCTGTGCGGGAGTGGTTAAAACGCCCCAATACATATCTTTCCTGTGATTCGGATTTGGCTCTGGGGGATTTAACCCTATTGGATTTTGATAATGTATATTTTAAGAATAAAGCCTCCGGTGGGACAACACAGGCATTAGAGCGATTGCAAGAAAAGGTATTGGAAAATCTGTTTCATTATTTGGAAGGGCAGGGCGGCGCAGAAGCATAAACGGATACCTAAAAAATGAATGATAGCAAGGGAAATAGGTCGGCAAATGTCGGCCTGTTTCTTTGGGAAAAACCTGCTTTATACTACAAAGGGCAGAAGCCGAAAATTCGGTTCTGCCCGGTGGGGTCGAAATGTATATCGTATTTTTGGATTTATCTGAGTAAAATCAAAGACTTTCTTTTAAAATTTCGATGATTTCCGCTCGATTGGGAACGTGATAGCCGCCCTTCAGAATCAATGTGACATCTGCGATGCTCTCCAGCATATCCTCGGTTACGCCAAGCTCTGCAAGATGCAGCACTACGCCGATTTCACGCATCCAGTCTTCCATAGCAGAGAGACCCTCCTGTGCTACTTGCTCTGTTGCCTTGCCCTCTGCATTGATGTTCCAGACATTCACAGCAAAACGCTTGAATTTCGGGATGGCATAGGGCAGTATATGGCGATAATATGGCAGGGATACCGCAGAAAGCGTCATGCCGTGGGTCGCATCAGTATAGCCTCCGACTGCCTGCCCAAGCATGTGTACCATCCAGTCGGTATGCTTTCCTTTGTCAATGAGCGTATTCAGCGCCCATGTGGCTGTCCACATGAGATTGCTGCGCGCTTCATAATCCAGTGGATTTTGTACGGCTATGCGGCTGGAATGAATTACAGAGCGCATTAAGCCTTCGCTGATGTAATCACTGGTGTTGTCATCTTCATCCGAAAAATATTGCTCGCAGATGTGATTGAAAATATCATATATACCGGAAACCATCTGATATTTCGGCAGTGTAAACGTATATTCAGGATTCAATATCGTAAACCGAGGCATGATTTTTTCATCGGCAAAAACATGAGCAATTTTCTGATGTGTTTCTGTGTTGGTAATCACGCTGCCTGCGTTCATTTCGGAGCCGGTGCCGACCATAGTAAGGACGCAGCCGACGGGGACGATTTCGCAGCTCGGTTCTTCAAAGCGAACAAAATATTTCTCCCAAGGCTCCTCCTCACAATGAACGGAAACAGAGACAGCCTTGGAATAATCGCAGACAGAGCCGCCGCCTACAGCAAGCAGTAAATCTGCCTTATGCGCACGGGCAATTTCAATTCCCTCATGCAGCTTTGCAACGGTGGGATTGGGCATAACACCGCTAATCTCTGCAACAGTTTTATTATTTTTCTTTAAAAGAGCAGTTACGGCATCATAAATTCCATTTTTCTTAATGGAGCCGCCGCCGTATATCAGCACAACATTTTTGCCGTACTTGGATAGTTCGTCATTGAGGTAGTTCAAGGATTTTTTCCCGAAATACAGCTTGGTTGGATTGCAGTAAGAAAAGTTACCTAACATAATTGCTCACCCATGCCTTTCTTTTTAATTCTTATAAAAATCATGCACCTTTTGATGACTGCTCTTATTTTAGTCGTATTTATTCTGTGGGTTGTGCGAGGGGATTTTGGCGGTATCCCTCCAGCAGATTGTCATTTTCCATGATGAACGGCCGTGTTGTATCCTGCTCCCACGCAACATTATATTTTTCCATGAGATAATCACTCAGCTCTGTCCGATTTTTTAATTTTACCAGACGATATGGCTCCTGGAAGGCGACCTTCTCGATAAAATAAAGCTCTCCGTTTTCTGCGGGAAGCAAAATGCCGACATGACCGATAAAAAGCGTATTATCCGTATCCGAAAATTTGTCATGCAGAACGACGGAGATCAGGCGTGCCTTGTCGTCTGTAAACGAAATGCCGCGTTCCCTCCAGCCTGCCTGCAGAGCCTTGACCTGCTCGGTTACATCGGTACTGTTTGCAGCATTTACAGGTGCGAACAGAGCACAGAATTTGGCGGTACTGTCTCCGCAGAGAACAGAGGAATCCGCAGAAAGCGTTTCAAGATCCAGAAAAAGCGCATCCTCGCCTTGGGTATTCGGCTGATTAGCTCCCACTGTGACAAAGTCGCCGAATAGACTGAAGGCTGTGATCCTGCAATTATATCCGGGAAAGCTGCCGTTTTTTTTCATCCAAGCATCCTGCATTTCATAGGGATCATATTTGGTTTCAGTTGGTGCCGCGCTTTCAAAGCCATTCGTCAGCCACTCACTTTTTACATCTGCACGAAAGGCATCGACCTTGGCAAAAAGGGTATCAATTCTGTTTTCCTTTACCCCTGCATCCGAGAGACCTTGGCGAAGCAGGCTGCGAGATTCTTCATCCGTCAGATTGGAATATACAGCGGTTTGCAGTGGCAGCTGTTGGTTGTCCGCTTTTGTTGCTGCACAGCCGCAAAAGCCGCTTAGGGTTAGGTTTGCAGTCAGCAACAGGGTGGCATATTTTTTCAAGTTCATGCGCATTTACCTTCCTTATAATGGATTTATAATGGATTCGGGCGGAGCATATTTCTTTCAAGGTGTTAGCCAAGAATGTGCCGGTCGAAATGTTGCAAGACTGACGCAAACAGGATAAATATTGGATTTTTACGGTAGTTCGGATTATTCCCATTCAATCGTACCGGTGGGCTTGGGTGTCAAATCGAACAGCACGCGATTTATGCCCTTAACCTCATGTGTGATACGGTCGGTGATATGCTGCAGCAGCTCAAAGGGTACATTTTCTACGGTTGCGGTCATAGCATCGATTGTATTTACGGCACGGATGATGGCGCACCATTCATCCACGCGCTTATTATCCTTCACGCCAACGGATTTCAAATCGGGGATAGCGGTGAAATACTGCCAAACCTTGCCCTCCAGACCGTTCTTTGCAAATTCCTCACGCAGGATGGCATCGGATTCGCGCACAGCCTCCAATCTGTCTCTTGTGATGGCACCCAGACAGCGCACGCCCAGACCGGGACCGGGGAAGGGCTGTCTGTAAACCATGCTGTCGGGCAGACCCAGAGCCTTGCCGCAGGCACGCACCTCGTCCTTAAACAGCATTTTCAGAGGCTCTACCAGTGCAAAATCCAGATCCTCAGGCAGACCGCCGACGTTATGGTGAGATTTGATTACCTTTACGGTTTTTGTGCCGGATTCGATGATATCGGGGTAAATCGTTCCCTGACCGAGGAATTCAATGCCTTCCAGCTTTCTTGCTTCCTCCTCGAATACGCGAATAAATTCCGCGCCGATGATTTTACGCTTCTGTTCGGGGTCGGCAACGCCTGCCAGCTTATCCAGGAAGCGGTCAACGGCATCTACATAAATCAGGTTTGCATCCATTTCATCGCGGAACACCTGAACCACCTGTTCGGGCTCGCCCTTGCGCAGCAGACCGTGGTTTACATGCACGCAGGTCAGCTGCTTGCCGATGGCACGAATCAAAAGCGCCGCAACAACAGAGGAATCCACGCCGCCGGAGAGCGCCAGCAGAACCTTTTTATCGCCAACCTGACGCTTGATGAGTTCAATCTGGTCGGCAATGAAGTTTTCCATGTTCCAGTTGGCTTCTGCCTTGCAGGTATCGAATACGAAATGCTTCAGAACTGTTTCTCTTTCTGCATCATCCGCAGGGAAAGCCGCGCCGCCCTTATGGTCTGCCTTTAAAATAGGAAGGCCTGCGTTGTAAACCGCCTCGGATGCATCAATTTCCACGCCATCCACCACGCGGTTCACGCCGCCGTTTAAGATAATCCCCTTTACGCCGGGCAGCTTTGCCAGCTCCTCTGCGGTAATATCGTGGGGATGAATTTCCGTATAAACTCCTAATGCACGAATCTCGCGGGCAATCTTGGGATTTTCCTCACTGCCCAGATCCAGAATCAAAATCATGTCCTGCTTCATAAGTACCTCCTAATGCTGATAACCATGTAACTGTTCTGTATGATATTTACTATGATATTTTATTGTACCATAGCGAAGGGAATCGGAAAACAGAAAATCGATATTTTCCGAAAAATTATTTTGCTGCCTTCACCGCGCGGATAATTGCCTGCTCCGCTACCCTTGCGGCAAGGATACCGACCGTATCTACGGGGTTTTCGGGGAATTCCAGCTCGCCTGTGGAAAGGCAGAAAATCGTATCTCCGTCAAGGGAGGTATGAATCGGGCGGATGCAGCGTGCCAGTCCGTCATGCGCCATGCCTGCCACCTTTGTTGCCTGTGCCTTTGTCAGCTTCACATTGGTTGCGACTACGCCGATGGTGGTGTTTTTGCCGCTGATGGAAAAATTGGATGCCATCTGCAAAAAGCCCTCCTCTGTAGAGGTAAAGCTGCCGTCATCTGCCCTTGTGCCTGCGATGATGCTGCCGTTTTCGTAAACATCCCCGATGGCATTGACCGCAATCAGCGCTGCCACGCGAATCCCGTTTGGCG
>ERZ779852.3583-NODE-3583-length-10925-cov-2.590800_pt1 | contig 10925 bp, 11 predicted proteins | sample MGYA00511559_ERZ779852 | MGnify/ENA primary metagenome ERZ779852 (study PRJEB29588, sample SAMEA2157977) | human gut metagenome | biome: human gut; feature: human-associated habitat; material: faeces | place: Denmark | collected 2008/2010 ...
CCCGATTCCATTCGGTGCAGAGCCTTAAGCCGAACCGCACGGCGGGGCGCGAAAAATCAATAATATCAGCCGAACAGGGAAAGAAATACGCCGGCAGCAATTGCAGAGCCGATTACACCCGCAACGTTAGGACCCATTGCGTGCATAAGCAGGAAATTGCCGGGATTCTCTTTTTGCCCTACAACCTGCGAAACTCGTGCCGCCATCGGGACTGCGGAAACACCTGCCGAACCGATAAGCGGATTGATTTTCCCGCCGGAGAGGAAGTTCATGAGCTTTGCAAGCAGAATGCCGCCGATAGTGCCGAATATGAATGCGCAGATGCCCATTGCAAGGATGCCGAGAGTTTCAAACGACAGGAAAGCAGTGGCCGTTGCTGTCGCTCCGACACTTGTGCCGAGAAAAATCGTGACAATGTTGCAAAGTTCGTTCTGTGCGGTCTTGGAAAGTCTTTCCGTGACGCCGCATTCGCGCAGAAGGTTGCCGAGCATAAGCATACCGACGAGGGAAGCTGCGGACGGAACAAGGAGCGCAACCGCGATGGTGACAACGATCGGGAACACAATGCGTTCGGTTTTGCTGACCGGGCGAAGCTGTTCCATTACGATGGAGCGTTCCTTGCGGGTTGTCAGCAGTTTCATGAACGGAGGCTGAATAACGGGAACGAGTGCCATGTAAGAATAAGCCGCAATGGCAATCGGCCCGAGCTTATCCGGAGCAAGACGGGATGTTACAAAAATTGCAATAGGACCGTCCGCACCGCCGATGATGCCGATGGAGGCCGCAAGGTTATCATCAAAACCGAAAATCAGCCTTGCGCCGAGGTAAGCGACAAATATGCCGAGCTGAGCTGCCGCACCGAGGAGCAGACTCTTGGGATTTGCGATCAACGGACCGAAATCCGTCATTGCACCGACGCCGAGGAAGATGAGCGACGGGTAAATGCCGAGCTTGACTCCGAGATAGAGGTAGTCGATTAAGCCGCCTTTTTGTGTGAGCATCTGCCAATTGACATGTCCGCCGGAAAATATTTCGGCATTATACAGTCCTGCACCGGGAAGGTTTGTTAAGAGCATTCCGAATGCAATGGGAAGCAGCAGCAAAGGCTCGAATTTTTTAACGATTGCAAGATAGAGCAGGAAACAGGCAACAACGATCATAACAGCGTATTTCCAGGCACCCGGTTGGGTGAAGAAAGCAGCAAAACCCGTTTCAAGCGCAAAATCGGTAAAAACCTTTATGATGGATTGCATGATTCACACCGCCTTTTCGAATGTGACGGCTTAATGTCAAACGTATGCGATGAGAACATCGCCGGAGTTTACGGATGTTCCGCTCTGCACGGAAACAGAGACAACTTTGCCGTCGCAGGGAGCCATGATTTCGTTTTCCATTTTCATAGCTTCGAGGATAAGCAGAACCTGTCCGCTGCGGAAACTGTCGCCGGGTTTGACATTAACGGCAAGAATGCTGCCCGGCATGGGCGCGGTGATGGTTTTTTCGCTGCCGTTCAGCTGTGCGGCTTTAGGTGCAGCCTTTTTGGGAGCGGATGCTGTCTCGCCCGCAGCGGCGGAATCGATTTCCTCAACTTCAACTTCATAGCTCGTTCCGTTTACATTAACAATGAATTTATGCATAGTGTTCAATGCCCCTTTCGAATATCTGCAAGTATATAATGCATCAAAGCGATGCAGCCGGTTTTGTTCGCTCCGAACATAATGCTTCGGAGAAAGCGGTGCGGCTCAACCGATTTTTTTGATGGATTTGATACGAAGCCCTGCGGCATCCGTGCCGATGGTTTCAGCAATTGCTGCGGAGATAACTGCGATAAGTTCGCGGCGCGATTCTCCGGTAAGCTTCTGCGCATTGCCGTCGGCTGCAACTTTTTCGGCTTCAATACCGGATGAGGAGACAGAGCCTGAAGTTTCGGCACGCCGTCCTGTTACAAATCCGCATATTATGCCCATAAGCTTAACAATGGCAATGAGAACAACCAGCCCGACGAATACAACAGCAAGTCCGACCAGCGGAACTATCAAGGTGTTCATGCAAAATACCGGTCCTTTCCAAATATTAGGGGGATTGCGAAGGATGCGTTAATCGAATAAACAATATATCGCAGAACGAACATTCTTTCATCCTCCCCCATTTATCGTTATTATTCATCGAATCCTTTTTTCCTGCAAACAAAAAACATATATTATCAATTCTGCAAAAACATGATACTAAGCAATGAATTTTCATTAAGCGATGAGGAGTGATTGAATTGAACCGAAAAACATGCCTGAGAACGCTGATTTCGGAGCACTCTGAATGATTTGAATTCGGCAAAAAGACCTGAAATCACATTTTTGCCAAAATGATGCGGAAACAGAATCCTCTTAAGAAAAGGCGAACGCAGGCATATACTTTGTGTTGAAAAAAGAGAACGAGAGTTTTACGGACTGCATACAGCGCAGCAAACGGACAGCTGCCCGCTGCGGCATCGGCCGCAAATGTTCTCAACCGCAAGCATACTGCAATTGGTTTACTTTAAAAGCATTTCAAGCTCTTCCTGTGTTATGTAACGCCACTGCCCGGGCTTGAGTCCGTTGAGAGTTAAAACACCTATGCCAACGCGCTGCAGGCGCAGAGTATCATGACCGAGAGCTGCAAGCATTCGGCGAACCTGTCGGTTCCGCCCTTCGTGAATCATCAACAACAGCTCCGTTTTTTCATCATGCGAACGCAGTATGCGCACACGGGCAGGTGCGGTGAGTCCGTCGTCAAGCTGAATTCCGCGTTCGAGGGCGCGACATTCACTGCGGCTGAGTTCACCTGTGCAGAGCACGCGGTAGGTTTTGTTTGCACCGTATCGCGGATGCATAAGCCGATTGGCTGTTTCGCCGTCGTTGGTAACAAGAATCAGCCCTTCGGAGTCATAGTCCAGCCGACCGATCGTGTACAGTCTGTACGGCAATTCGCTGAAAAAGTCGGTGACTTTAACCCTGTCTTCGCTGTCCGCATTGGAACATATGACATTTTTAGGCTTATTAAACGCAATAACAATGCGCTCCTCGGCAGGATGAACGGGCTTGTCATCAAGCGTTACCGAATCTTCCGGTTCAACGCTGCTGCCTAAAACGGCGACATGTCCGTTAACCTTTACACGTCCGGCAGAAATAATCTCTTCGCATTTGCGGCGTGAAGCAATGCCTGCATCGGCAAGGTATTTTTGAAGTCTCATTCAACGGTTTTCCTTTCGAAGCCTGCAAAAAACCTTTCCGATAATCCCAAATTGATAACAAAGAGCAGTGTCAGCCGTGGGGCAGTGCAAGCTCCGGAATCAACAGCATCAGCGGCGGAATAAGTGCAGGATGTAGTTAAAGTAGAACAGGAAGCTTCTTTCGGCTATGCTTTCCGAAGCAACAAGGGATGTTTGCCCTATGCACAGATCGTCACAGAATAATTCGGCCGTGCCGAGTTCACATGATTCATGTACGGGTGCGCAAACATCCGAATCAAGGCGTACATGCACCGAAGCCGAAAGTTCGGTTCCCTTCTTTACAGGTATGATTATATCCTCTTTTGCCGCTAATGCCAATATACTTTTTTCACCGTTGAGTACGGTGCAGCGAGCCAACACGGTTCCCTTTTCAATGATTTTGCACATGGAATAGTTCTCAAAGCCGAAATTGAGCATTTCGGGCGCAACGTCGAACATTGGCCTGCAGTTCAATACGGCCCCAACAAGCAGCATACCGTCGCGTTCCGCAGCGAACAGCAAACAGCGTCCCGCCGCAGATGTATAACCGGTCTTGATGCCGACAGCATTGCCATAATCCCAGAGCAGCGCATTTTTATTTTTCATGGTTCGAACCCTGTCTCCGGTTTCTGCGGTGTAATACTGCGTCGAAACGATTTGACGGAAAGTTTCATTCTTCAACGCTTCGGCACCTATGAGAGCAAGCTCATATGCTGTCGTGTAATGCTCTGCATCATGCAGTCCGTTCGGAGTTACAAAATGTGTATTAGTGAGCCCGAGTTTCGCTGCTCTGTCATTCATAATGCGGACAAAGCTTTCCACTGTTCCGCCGACATGCACGGCGAGTGCAACCGCGGCATCGTTGCCGGAGAGCAGCATCAGCCCGTACAGTAAATCTCTCACGGAAAGTCTTTCGCCGCAGCTGAGATACATGCTTGAACCTTCCGTTCCGGCGGCATCGGCAGTTACTTCAACCGTCTCATCGAGATCGCAGTTTTCAATGACAACAAGCGCGGTCATGGCTTTTGTGGTGCTTGCCATAGGCAGGCGTGAATTGCTGTTGCCGGACAACAGAAGTTTGCCGCTGTTTGCTTCGATCAGCGCAGCTGCGGCTGCTGTTTTCATGCAGTCTATGAAATCAGCTTTATTGCTGTCGGCATCATCAAAATCCGCAACTTGAGATATGCATGAACTTCCGCTGTTGTCAGCTGCTGCCTGCGCAATTGCGGATACGGATGACGGAAGAGCACTGCAGGCAATCAGCGCAATGCTGAGCAGAAGAAACGGAATCGTGCGCCGTTTCATACCGAAGCCTCGGTTCCGCCGGTACAGCCGCAGCTGGAACTGTTTCCGCTTGAACCTGTATTTGAAACCCCGTTGCCCGTATTCTCGGTGCTGTTCCCGTCGGTACAGCCGCAGCCGCAATTTGAATTTGTTTTTTGATTCTGCTTCTTTTCGCTGTCGGCGCATGCGCACTTTTTATTGATGCAATCAATTCCCGTGTTGATAAGCTTTTCAACGCACTTCAAAACCTGAGGTATCATGTCCACAAGCCTGTCTGTCGAGCTCTTTCTGTCGGCAGGCATAACACGAACATTTCCCTGTTCCTCGGTGATAAATGCCAGCGGCGTGATGCACATACCGACGGCGCTTGTTCCTGCAAACGGGAAACGGGAATCACGGTTTGCTTCATCAGCTGCCTTTTTAGCGCTGCACATATGACCGTATTCTCCTCCGCCGACAAGGAAAGCAAGACTGAGCTTGGAAACGGGCAGTATCATTGTGTTGCCTGCGGTTACAATCGGATTGCCTACGACGGTGTTAACGTCCACCATTCGCTTGATTTGCTCCATTGAGGTCTGCATAATGTTTTCGATGGGATGCATTCTGTAAGCTCCTTTGTTTTTATTCTGCTTTATCCTTTCGGATAAATACATTCAAAAATAGTTTAATCAGGTTGACCCGCACTATTCCTGCCATATTAAGGTTAAAAGTGCTTCGGTTCGGTGCAGGAAAAATATTAATAACGCAGTTTTCGGATCGCTTGACTTTAATCAGAACGTTTAGTATAAATCGAAAAAGAGCGTCCATAAAAACAGAAACGATTCCGCAGATTAAAACGCTCAGGAATGCGTCGTCGCGTCTTCCGATTTCACCCGCAACTTCAATTTTTTTTACCGACAGCGAACGCGGCAATGCTTTAACGATTTTTCTGAAAAGGCTGCCTCTCCTTTTTTTGCGCGGACGAACGGGTTTCAGCTGTCTGTTGTTAACCTGAAAAACAGTGATGCCGTTAAACGGCTCATATTCGAGACAGTAACGAAGCTTAATTCGGATAATTCCGAAGAGAAGAATCACTTTGATTTTTATTTCACAGAAATATCCGCGCAGCAGCACCTTTGCATCAAGTCGAATTCCGTAAAACAACATAAGCAGTATAACGAAAAAAACGAAGGCTCCGAGCCGGGGCAAAGGCATGCGAACAGCAAAAAAACACCTAATCGATTGTAATGCGAACTTGAATCGCTCCATGCTGTCTTTCCTCTTTTCCTGTTTATTGTCGTCGAACGCAAAACATGTCCGCACGGATTCACCGGGCATATTTTGCCCGAAATGCCGTTGATTATGTGAGCATTCGGACAGGCTATCGGTCTTTCGACAAAAAAAGCTATACAAAATGAGCCGGATACGGTATAATTTAGCGGTGAATAAAACGACCGCGTACACACGCTCGGCTGTGAGCTTGAGAATTAATTTGCTTTTGCGCGCGGGAGTAAACTTTCAAAAAGAAGTACAGAAAGAAATATACAAATGAAACAGGTTCTCGGCTGCATCAGACGTGCAGATGAACGATACAATATGATACAGGACGGCGACAAGATTTGCGTCGGTGTGAGCGGAGGCAAGGACAGCCTTCTGCTGATGTACGGACTTAAGCTTTATCAGCTTTTTTCAAAGAAGAAGTATGATTTATGCGCTGTTATGCTTGACCTTGGAATTGTTGAACAGGACACAAGCGGAATCGAAATGTTCGCAAAGGAACACGATATTGATTTTGAAGTGCGCAAAACGGATATTGGAGATGTTGTTTTCAACATACGCAAAGAAAAGAATCCATGCGCTATGTGTGCGAAAATGCGGCGCGGGGCATTGAACGACATTGCACTTGAAAAGGGCTGCAACCTTGTTGCACTCGGACATAACCGTGAAGATGTTCTTGAGACTTTTTTGCTGAGTTTGTTTTTTGAAGCCAGATTGAACACGTTTGCACCCGTCACATACCTTGGCAGAACGGGTATCACGGTAATCCGTCCGCTCGTTTTCTTCCCGGAAAAGGATGCTGTTTCCGCTTCGCGCAGGCTCCGGCTGCCGGTTTTGCGTGCAAACTGCCCTGCTGCGGGCCATACAAAGCGTGAAGATATGCGCCTGCTGCTTCAAGACTTCAGGAAAATCGTTCCCGATGTCGAAACGAAGTTTATGAAAGCAATCGTGGACACGCATAAATACGGCATGTGGGACAGAATGAAGCTCCCTCCGCGGCAAACGGGAGGAATAAGGCTCGGAGAGATTGACCCGCTCGCACTTCCTGCCATAAAATCCTGCATGAAATGTGACGGAACATCGAGTGACGAGTTGCAGCCGGATGAAACGGCGATTGAATTCACAGAACAGTAACGTTGGTATTTGAGCTTAAAAATCAGAAAGGAATTCCCGCGGAACGGGATACGGAATGAAGGATGGACAACAGTATTCACAACGATGAGCAGATTGTGCAGCGACAGGTGATCAAAAAGTATAACGGCGCACGGCCGTGGCAGGTTGCGGTTTTGATGCTGATGAGTGCGGCGGTTGCGGCTATGGTGCTTTTTGTGACTCTGCTCGGCGGAAAAGGTCGATATCGGCTGATAGACGGCGGAGCAAAATATGACTCATCCCTTATCAGCACGCTCCTGAGCGATATAGACAAGTATTATTATTTTCATGATGATGCGCCGGACACAGAAAAACTGCTTGAAGATGCAGCACATGATATCGTTAACTCGATTGGTGATCCTTATGCAGCGTATTATACGAATGAGGAATACGAGGCGTTTGAAAACTCAATCAACGGCAGCTACAAGGGCATCGGTGTACTGCTTGGCGTGACGGACGGAAACGGTGCAGAGATAGTTCGTGTTTATGAAGGGAATCCCGCAGCGAAAGCAGGCATACGGGAAGGCGACACCGTCATTGCTGTCGACGGAAAATCAACTTTGGGGCTTCCTCATGAAGAGGTCAGTGATTTAATCAGCGGTTTGGACGGCACGACCGTTGCACTCACGATTAAACGCGGAGAAGAGACCCTCGAAATTGACGTTGAACGCGGCGACGTATATATTAAACGTGTTTATACGGAAATCCTGGAAAACAGCATTGGTTATATCCGAATTGAATCGTTTACAGGCAATGCCGCCGAAGAGTTCAACGAAGGCCTTGACGGTTTGCTTGGGCAGGGTATTGAGTCACTGATCATCGATTTGCGAAACAATCCCGGGGGTTCGCTGGACGTTGTTGTTGCAATTTGCGACCGCATTTTGCCGGAATGCACAATTACAACCCTTGAAGGAAAGCTTGTTGATCCTCCGCAAAGCTTCGAATCAACGGCAGAACAGTCACTGGAGATCCCCTACGCTGTTTTGATTAATGAAAACTCCGCATCCTCAAGCGAGATTTTTGCTTCCGCCGTTCAGGACAACAAATGCGCGGCACTGATAGGCAAAAACACGTACGGCAAGGGTATTGTGCAGTCAAGCTGGGCTTTGCGGAACGGTCAGGGATACATAAAGCTCACAACCGACGTTTATCGCACACCGAACGGCAAGCTTATTCACGAAATCGGAGTTGCACCGGATATTGAGGTTGAACAAGATGCCGAGCTTGTCAACTATGACATATTTTTCGTTATGCGTGATTTCGCGAATCGGGACCTGCAGCTGAATGCAGCGATCGATTATCTTAATAATAAATAAGAAAACGACACCGAACGGCAAAAGACGTAATTTACATTTTCTTCCGTTTGTGGTATACTTTCGAGATAAATCGAAAGGAGGGCTCTTTCGCGGCGGGAGCTTATACTTCGGCAAGAAAAAACTATCAATAAATATGGCAGAATTCATTCACGGCAATCAATCAATTCACTACGAACTTGCCGGGGTGCGGGAGTTCAGGCTCCGTACACCGGTTTTGTTGCTGCACGGCAATGGTGAAGATATGCATATCTTCGATAACATGATCGCACCGCTCCTCGGTGCAAAGGGCTTTGTGCTTATGGACAGCAGGATGCAGGGGGAGTCATTCTCGCTTGACGGCGGGGGGGAAATATCGTATTCAGCAATGGTGGATGATGCCGCTGCGCTGATGGACGAACTCGGAATCAACGAATATGATATCGTCGGTTATTCCGACGGTGGGATTATTGCGCTGCTTATGGCAATGAAAAGTTTCAAAGTTCGAAGATTCTTCACGATCGGCGCGAATACAGATCCATCCGGGTTAACCGCAAAGGCGGTTCGGGAAATTAAAACCGCATTGCGGCGGGCGAATCACAAGGGCGATGAGCGTACTGCGGCGTTGCTTTCAATGATGCTGAATGAACCGCATATAACCTCGCACCAGCTTGCAGGCATTATTGCCGAGGCGACGATTATACTCGGCAAAAAAGATACGGTTATTGACAGAAAGCATTCCGAACGAATTGCAGATGCTATTCCGCACGGCACTCATGTTTTGATTGAAGGCGCGGGGCACGATGTTCCCGTAACACATCCCGGAGTATTATCCGACCTTGTGCGCACGTTGCTGTAGCAGCCGAACTGCCGATTTGTGATGGAGTAAGTTTTTTAAAAATTTCCAAAAAATTTCCAAAAACAGGCAACCAAAAAGCGCGTTCGTGCGTTATATAGGTAGAAGAGGAACGGCAAGGGGTTCCGATTCATGAGTTTCCTTCCTGTTTTGTTTTGTTGGTGCAAAAGACCGTGCGCAACGGTCTTTTGTATTTTTATAACTCTGAATCCATAAATGCAAATGCAAATTGATATATCTTGACAAAAAAGAAAAAACGGGGTATCCTTTATAAAAATCATACCGGAAAGGTGAATTGAATATGATACGAAAACTTACAGCGAAAGATAAAAATATATTTATGGAATTGACGGGTGAGTTTTACTCTTCGGCAGCAGTTATGCACCCGATACCGGAAAAAAACCGCAGCGCGATGTTTGATGAGCTGATGCGGTCGAATGTTTATGCGGAGTGTTTCATGCTCGAATGCGAGGATGGCACCCCGGCAGGTTATGTTTTGACGGCAAAAACTTTTTCACAGGAAGCAGGCGGGCTTGTTGTTTGGCTTGAAGAAGGATACATTCGTGAACCGTATCGTTCAATGGGTTTGATGTCTGAGTTTTTCCTCTACATTGAGCAGCATTGTCCTGCCGCAAGGTATAGGCTTGAAGTTGAACCGGATAACCCGCGCGCAATTGCACTGTACGAACGCAGAGGCTTTCGCTTCATTCCGTACCTTCAGATGATAAAGGGCGAATGACGGCAAAACGAATTAAAAACTAAGGAAAAATTAAAGGATATTTACCCGCTGCGGATAAATATCCTTTTTCGTTTCCGTCTGAACGGAAATTGAAACTAAAAATTACTCTTCAGCGAAATAGTGAGCAACCAGTTCGTTAAGTGAATCTTGGTCGCGAACGCCCATTGTTTCGCGGCAGGAATGCATTGCAAGCATGGGAACGCCGACATCGGCCGTGCTCATGCCGAGTTGACTTGCCGCAAAGGAGCCGAGCGTTCCGCCGCCGCGCAGGTCGGGGCGGTTCATAAACCGCTGATAGGGAATACTGTATTTTGCGCAAATGCCTTCAATCATGCCTATGCCGACGGCTTCGGTTGCATAACGCTGTTCGTAATTCATTTTCAGCGCAGTGCCTTTGTTCATTACGGCATTGCAGGAAGCATCGGAAAGCTCCGCATGGTTGGGGTGCTTTGCGTGTGCAACATCACAGGAAAGCATGAATCCGGATGCGAGAGAATCGATGTATTCGCTGCGGGAGGAACCGAGAGCACAGGCGATTTTTTCAAGCATCAAGCCGAGAGTTGCACTGTCAGCTCCCTGCTTTGTTCCGGAGCCGACTTCTTCATTGTCGAAAAGCACTGCGGCCGTAACGCCGTGGGCACGGTTGCAGTTAACAATTCCGTAAAGCACCGCAAATGCGGATGTGATGTTGTCAAGCCTGGGCGAAGTGAGAAAATCCTCGTCAAAGCCGCAGAGCATGGGCTTTTCGGCGTTGTAAATGCAGAGATCGTAGCTCAGAATCTGCTCCGGAGCGACTCCCGCCAATTCTGCCAGCTTAGATACAAAATATCCGTCCTTGTTGAAATCCTGCTCAACAGACTTGCAAATCGGGAGCATGTCCTTATTGGGATTCAATTCAACACCCTTGTTAACACTGCGGTTCATATGAATCGCAAGGTTGGGAATTGTGAGGATAGGTTTTTCAAAATCCACAAGGCGGCGTTCGGGAGCAAGCACATTGTCACTCTTAAGTGTGATCATGCCGGCAGCGGAGAGCGGTCTGTCAAGCCATGTGTTGTGAATCATGCCGCCGTAGGGCTCGATGCTGAGCTTTGCGCAGCC
>ERZ779852.3588-NODE-3588-length-10906-cov-2.291863_pt1 | contig 10906 bp, 4 predicted proteins | sample MGYA00511559_ERZ779852 | MGnify/ENA primary metagenome ERZ779852 (study PRJEB29588, sample SAMEA2157977) | human gut metagenome | biome: human gut; feature: human-associated habitat; material: faeces | place: Denmark | collected 2008/2010 ...
TTCAAATCAAATTTTGGCCTACGATCGTAGAAGAAGATTCCATTCTGCTCCTGCTCCACATCAGTCAATTGCGTATAACAATATCCCCAAACATATTCTTTTAAACTCAATATAGCATCTATCTGCCCTTCAAGACGTTGTAGAAACTCCTCTTGAGTTGCAGGCGGAGTGCTATACCCCCAAGAACTGTCCGAATTACTTTTATCCTTTGCTTCTACCCACTTGATACCTCCTACCTCGTCAATCAAGTAAGGCATCTTACCATCATATTGCGGAAAAGGATAAGGACTATTTACTGCAAGCCCGTTAAATCCGACGTTTGTCGGCTGTACACCTTGCGGATTATTAGGCGTCTGAAAGAACTTTCCATCCTTATATAGCAAATTCTTCAATGACTTCGGGTCTTGTTCATAACTATGTACGGTCCAGATATCCGTCTTTATATGACAGCCTCCACTAGCATCATTCACCGGACGGGTAGGGTCCAATGCCTTAGTCAAATCGTATAAATCTGTTGTAAAACGCGGATACTGTACATGGTCAGGCCACCATTCCTCATTCATCGGAGTCCAAATCAACAAAGAAGGATGATTGCGGTCACGCAAGACGAGTTCTGACCATTCTTGCAGAAAATTGCGTGCAACCTCAACGCTGTTTGCATCCATGCCCCAACTCGGTGCCTCTCCCCAGGTAATATATCCCAATTTATCAGCCCAATAATAAAAGCGTTCTTCAAAAGCTTTCTGATGCAGACGGGCTCCATTGAAACCTGCCGCCAATGACAATTCTATATCATTCTTCAGTGCCTCGTCTGAAGGTGCTGTCCAAATTCCATCCGGGTAAAAACCCTGGTCGAGAACCAAACGCTGATAACAAGGCTCATTATTGAGATAAATTCGGTTCCCTTCAATATGGACTTTCCTCATTCCTACATAAGACACCACCTCGTCCACCACTGTTCCATCTCTATCCAGTACCTGATACACGACATCGTACAAGAAAGGCGATTCCGGAGACCATAATTTAACATTCTTCAGAGAGAATACAGCAACTGAACTATTAGCGGCTTTTACACATACCGTCCCAACCGTCTTTTTACCTTCCTGCAAGGCAATCCGCAACATATGCCCAGAGTTCTCTGTATAAAAACGAGGGTGGATAACCAGCTGTTTCTGGTCTATATCCGTAAGCACATGGACAGACTGTAATCCTGTCGGTGCCACGGCTTCCAGCCATACTGTCTGCCAAATTCCGGTAGTACGTGTATATTGACAGCCATGGGAGTTCAATAAAAGACTCTGCTTACCGGCACTTTGCATGGTAGACCTTAGGTCACTGCTTGCACGTACTGTCAAATGGTGTTCCAGTCCATCCTCCACAAATCTGGTAATATCAAAGCTAAAAGAAGAACTGCCTCCAAAATGTCTTCCAACCAATATCCCATCCAAATAAACCTCTGAATTAAAATAGACAGCACCAAAATTCAGCATAACTTTCTTTCCAGCCCATTCCTCTGGCCTCTGTATAGTTCGACGATACCAGATATGATTAATAAAGTCTTTGTATCCTACTCCGGACAATTTACTTTCCGGCGGGAAAGGAACAGTAATCTTGCCATCAAAGGCAATGGCTTTATGAAAGCCTTTTTCCATTCCGATGTTTGTAAAATCAAAAGTATAATCCCATTCCCCATTCAAGTTGAGCCATGCTTTACGTTCAAACTGGGGACGAGGATACTCTTTCCGTGGAATTTCATCAGCATTCCCTTGAAGCCCCCACACAACAAGCGCAAGGAATGTCACAAATAGTTTTTTCAATATCATATAGCTACTGTTTTAATCAATATCCAGTACAAAACCTCCGTGAGGCAATACATCAATCTCCATCGTATCTTTCTCACTCATCTCCGAAAAAGTTTCAATCCGCACATCGTGCAATTCATTCCCTTCCTTATCAGCATATAAAGTAATGGTATGCTCTCCTGCCCCCAAGAAAGACAAAGGTACCTTAATCTTACGCCCTTGTTCACTGTTCATTCCTGCAACAAACCATTTTCCGGCTTTACAACGAGCCACACAGAAGTACTCACCAGGATAGCCGTCTATAAAACGGATATCGTCCCAAGCAGCCTCAATCTTCTCAAGTAAAGGGCGGGCGGGAGAGTTCAAATAAGCAGCCGGCCGGTCTGCCATGCAGACCCATCCGGACTCAAATGCAAACGCCAGAGCCAATTCATGCGCATACGTTGTTGTACGAGGATTTTCGTCACGAATGGTGAAGGTTACGGGGGTATAGTCCATAGAACCGACCACATTACGTGTGAAAGGCAGAGTACAATTGTGTCGGCTATCGGGGCAACGGGCACCCTTGAATGTATAATATTCAGCTCCGCGCACACCTTCATTCGTCATGATGTTGGGGTAACGCCTCCGATGTCCCCTGGGTAAAGTCTCCCCATGGAAACTCACCATCATCTTACGTTTGGCAGCTTCGGCACAAGCCGTATCACGAAACATCATTGCATATTTCGAATCCGAATCAATATAGTCAATCTTTATCCCGTCCAATCCCATCTCCTTGTAACGGTCAAAAACAAAGTCTCGGCCAGCCTTGTTGTCCAATACCTTTATTTCATCCCAACCATACACACGTATGTTCTTTTCTTTGGCATAAGCTGTCAGTTCCGGTATCCAAGTAACGTCCTTCCATTCCTTTGAGGAATGAAATGGTGTGTTAATCAAGGAAACATCGAACTCCAACCACTCCCATTTCATCTCAGCAGCCAAATCGACATACATTTTCAGAGTGTCTATATAACTGTTTGCCAAATAGTTTCCCCACCATGGGAAGGCAGCGACACCAGGCTTTATCCAGTCCATATCAGAAAAGTCCGCAGACGGATTCAAATTCTCTACCAACGAAGACTCCACGACATCACCCAAATTCCGTCCCATAATAAAAGTCTTCCATGAAGTCTTGAAAGCGGCATCAACCGTAAACACAGAATCTTCGTGTGCATATTCATAACGGAATACAGTAGATTCCGGCTCTTTCGACAAATGCATGGCAGGCATTGAATACACTTCGGCTTCCGTCATCAGCATCCACTGCTCATCCTGCAGGGTCAAAACAGGAAATAGGAATTCAGCAGGCCGGGTAATGGTATCGAGTACGCGTTCCGGATAGAAATTCTCATAGTCCTTAATCCAGTCCATCATCCAAGTATGGGTACCTGCTGACAAATTACACTCTGTCAGCTCATGTCGGATGGTCAACGACTCCTGATTGTCCAGCTCATAACGGAATGCCACTCCATCATCATAGGCACGGCAAATGACCTTCAGTAACCGATCATCTGCATTCCGGTAGACGAAGGTATTCTCATTGGCCTTGTTCACATATTTCGAGCGTTTACCTACCGGCAAGGTATATGTTTCGTTTATACTTCGACCTACTTGGTCTATATATACCAATCCCCTATTGAAACTATATCTTTCATTCTCAGATTCAATTCCCATCAGCGATTTATGAACAACTTCATTTTTGCCGGAAAAAATCTGATAATACAATGAACCGGATTCATCCAACATCAATACCAACTTGTTTTTGCCGTCAGGTGAAGTAACTTCTGTTTTTTGTCCGCATGCGGAACATAGGAATAACAGTAACCCATAGATAATTGCAGTATATTTCATACTTTATGTCTCTTATTTATCCTATTTATAAATGTTGCGGTCATTTCTTGAAAGAGAACTTCCAAAAGACCTTTCCACCACACGCACTCTCCAAAGAAAGTTTCACAATATCCTCAGAATTTTTCTCCGAAGAACATTTTACTTCAGCATCGGAAACGCTGCACGATTGGGGATTCCAGCCATTACTCGCTATGGCAATACGCATAGGTTCACCAGCAACCAACTCTGCATAACCAGCCAGTTCCTTTGTTTCCTCATTCCAGGAAACCTCAGAAAGCTCCAGTAAGCCTTGTAACAGATGTCTGTCGGTAGACAGCACCTGAGGATTACTCTCCATTTCACGGACAGCCATCTGTCGGGCCTCTCCTTTACGCAGTTCCTGCTCCAGCACATCACTACCTTTGAAAATACCAATCAGTCTATCATTCCAAAAATCATAGACATAATACCGCTTGTCAGCTTGCAAACCAGCACCACCACGTCCTTCTATTCCCGAAAGCCTGACAGCAATCTTCTGTGAATGTTCCTCATCTTCATTGAAAAACGTCAGCGAGCTCCACTTGTCTGTGAGCTTCATCCCATACACCCTTGGATAATCAGCAGTAAAAGCATCCAAAGGACGGGCACTTCTAGCGAATTGATGGAAAGGATAGATGCGTGACAACTTATAGACATGAGCGGAATCCAATGTACCGAAGCTATTGGCCAATAACAGACGGGAAGCGGTTACATAAGACATTGTCAACAACTTGTTAATTCCATCTTCCGAATCCGACGGTTGCGCCTTCAGCAGATTTTTAGCATCCATGTCATAATTCACCACAACACGATTCTTATACCATCGCAATCCACTTCGGGTAACCATCTCCGGAGTAATAACATCCGTATCTCCCCAAGTACGCTGGGAAGCGACATATCCCAGTGCTATATCAGAGCCATATTTCAAATTACGTTCATGAATGTATGCCTCGTCTCCCAACCCTTCTGAAGCCAACTTAAAAATCGTACGGTAAGCACTGGCCGCTGTACTGTATTTGTCGTCCATTCCACCATAAACCGGCCATCCTGTATATGGATAGTCAAACATCATACCTGTAATGCCAGCATCATGCAGATTACGGTATACATCACGCATATGCGCCACAAACCCCTCATCCGTAAAATCATAAGTCGTATAATTCTTGTTCAACCAGTCAAATGTATCAATCTCATGGAAAGACTCATTGAAAAGCATATGCTCCGGGTAAGCTTCGGCATAATCTTTAGAACGAACAGCCGTCTGGAAATAAGTGAACGGCAAACCACCTAAGTCCAAAATCGCCTGCGCCCATTTTTTGGAACTATCATAAGGAGAACGGTAATGTCCCGATTTCAACTTCATACCCTCTCCCTGCGGACCACTGCCATGCAGACGCCAATGCTCATCATCCCACCAGCCATTCTCATTGTTCTCATCATAACAATCAGGAACCAAACGAATACCCATTGTCGTATATTTCAAGAATCCGCTCGACTTTACACGTTCCATTTCCTCTACTGCACCAACAGTGTCATTTGTTCCCATTACAATATTTCCTCCATAAATTGGCATCATGGCATACCACATACAAATTGTCGGGAAATAGTAATAATTCAGCTTTATTTGTTGTAGAGTCCGTAATGTCTGTGCATACTTTTCAGCCGAGTATACCGGATTCCTTGTAATGAAGTCCAAATAGAATCTGTCGTTTTCGGCAATGTAACCGGATTTTGCATCCACTCGTTTACCAACAACATCGGAGGCATATAGATTGAATGTACACTCTTTAAAATCAGCCTCAAGTATTTCAACTTTCTGAGGAATATTCAAACAATCCGCAGAGAGTTTCCCCTCATAAATAACGACTTCACTGATAACAACATTGTCACCGCCAGCCTGCTTCACCAATAATTGCGGTTCCTGCACATTGGCCGCTACCGGAATTTCAAAATACACAATTTCCGCATCTTCATTATTCTTTAAAGAAGGAAGCCGGCAGTTTTCAATACAAGCAATCTCTTCATTCCCGTATTTAAGGCTTACAGTTTGTCTGCGTCTATCTGCATCATCACACCATGACAGACCGACAACATAGGATTTATCCTTTTTCAAATTATGGAGCTTTACTCCGATCTCCCTATCAGCCCATACGACAGTTCTGGCTTCCTTGTAAGCAACATTTCCCTCAAACTTGTAGGGAGCTACCGCAGAGAATGTCGCGTAAGGCAGAACAGTATCCGCATCAACGGCATCTTCTCCCAAGTCCATATAGGATACCAGACGCAAACCATCCAACGGATGATTTTCCAAATCTGCTTTCCTTCGTTCTTTTTCCCCCATCAAAGCATATTTAGCAAATTCACTATAAGAAACACCTCCAGCTACTAAAGAATGGAAATCATCATCTGTCCCGAAATGGAGTATCATATTGTTTTGTGACAATAAGGAAGGGGTTTCACGAACATACGTCGGACAGCCTCCACCTTCACCGTCTATGAGTCTGAAATTCTTCGAGATATCTATTCCCTGAAACAGACGGGCATTTACAACCGGTGAGATTTCCTTTATCTGCACATCAGAAGATGTCTGATTACGAACACCTCCATACATGACGACAAAAGGCTCCTTATCGTACAAATTAAAATTGAACACCAAATCCGGCTGTCCCTTTTTTACCGAAACAATCTGTATAGACTGCCCCTTGCCTAATGAATCCCGGATTGCCTCTATCTGATAATAGATAGAATCCGCATCCGTAGAGGTATAATCGTCCACCCGCCAGGAAGCATCATAAATACAAGTCTGTCCCGTCGCCATATCTATCCCCTTGTAGGTTCCTTTTTGTAAATCAAATTCCAGCTTTACAATGTCATTGTCCACAGAAACCCGGTTCTTATCTGTACAGCCTCACAGAGAAATGCAACAAAAGCCCATCCTAACAACAATCTGTTCATAGTTTGTATCTTTATAATTTTATTTATATCCCTCGTTTTGGTCTTCCGGACCTATTCCATCATTCATATTGATTTCATTGGTCGGAATCGGATAGAAAGCATGATATGCCTGCACATTCCCTTTTGCAAAGGGATTGTACTTGTCAACTTGTTCTACGAAATAATCTGCTCCACGACGTATCAAGTCCATCCTTCTCCAACCTTCCATACCCAATTCACGCATACGCTCTTCGTAGATGAAATCGAGCATTTCTTGCTTGTTTGAGGCAGTAATTGGCGTAGCGACCTTCGCACGGTCTCGTACACGCTCCACCTGTTTCTTAGCACCAGCCAAATCATTGTCTGCCAAAAGACACTCAGCATACAGTAGTATCAAATCTGCATACCGAATAAAATAAATATTTTTGGAACTGGCTCCAGCATCCATTACACGGTCATAATCTTCATATTTCTTGCAGTGGGGAGCTATATATTCCGGATCGGCAGCCGAAGTCAGCAGATTACCGTTTTTATCGTAGAATTTTGTCCGGACACTGGTATCAAACCGTTCGTCAGCATCATCGAACAAGCTTAGATATCTATCACTCGGTAGGAATATACCAAACCCTCCTCCTACTGTAAATTGGTCAAGGGCACGGCTACCACAGAAATATTGGAATTGGTTCTGTTCATCAGGATATTCAAACTGGAATTCATATACAGATTCTACACCATTCTCAAATTCCGGTTTGAACAAATCAGCATAAGACGGCTGTAAAGAGTACACTCCCAAATCTTCTATTTCCTCAAACAGGCGTTTTGCTTTAGAGTAGTCTCGTATTCCAATAGACTCTGGAGCATACATGTACACTTTCATCAACATTGCCTTGGCCGCACCGACAGTAGGTCTCCCTACCCGATAGTCAGTTTTCAAGTTTTGTTCGCAGAATTCCAGGTCCTGTATGATATACCTATAAATTTCTGCTATATCAACGCGAGGGTAATTGGGAGTGGCAGAAAGAGCTGTCTCCTCGGTTATCAAAGGAACACCACCAAAATTCTGTGCCAGCATGAAGTAATCGAATGCACGTACAAAACGTGCTTCCGCTTCCTTGCTAAGTCTCCATTCCTCGGTATTACCCGTAAAACTACGGCAAGCCTTTATTGCCGTATTAGAACGCGATATTCCAAAATAACTGGAATCCCATAACCATTTGGTAAGCCAATTGTCCGCATTCAATGAAGTGTTATAACGGTCTATAGCTCCTTGTTCAGCCCAATAGTTCACTTCAACAGTTTTTCCTCTGGCCTCATCTGTTCCGGAAATCCCGATGAAACCCTGACGCCCATTCTTAAACCATAACGTAGCCTTATAAGCTCCTTGTATTTCCGCCTCTATCAAAGCTTCATCCACAGTTTCAGACTCAGCAGACATAAAATCTTCCGGTTCCTCTCTTAAGAAATGATCACATGATGATAAGGCAACCACTCCCACCAATGCCAATATATATATCTTTTTCATATTTCATTTTTTTTACTAGTACAACTTAAAAACTAACATTCAATCCCACTGTGAAAGAGCGTGCATTCGGATACGTTTCATCATATCCTGTACCGACAGATTCCGGATCAGCTCCTTTGAATTTGGTCCAGGTCAGCAGGTTCTCACCAGAGACATAGATATTCAAATTACTTAACCCTGCTTTGCTAATCCATTTGGAAGGGAATTGATAATTTAGCGTCACATTCTTCATACGCAAATAGGAACCATTCTGTACCAGTCTACTGGATATCAGCATTCTGTCCAAATTATTGGAATGGGCTCTGGGTATAGAACCATTTGTATTGTCTACACTCCAACGGTCCAACTCATCATCAAACATGTTCAAAGTTCCATATCCGGCACCTAATGTATATTCATGATACGACCGGTTGAAGACATCATTGCCATACACATAATTGAATATTGCATTCAGCGTCCAATTCTTATAAGTCAAGGTTGTAGAAATACCTCCATAACCCTTAGGATCCGTATAGCCTACAATCTCCCTATCATTTGTCGTAATCTGTCCGTCTTCATCCAAATCTGCAATCTTATTCTCACCGGGATAATAAGTGTCACCACCTTCACGTCCATCTTTCATCTTATCCATCAAGGCTCTATCATCATCCCACTGCCAAATGCCCTCATAACGGTAAGTATAAATCGTACCCAACGGTTTTCCTACCCACCAACCGGCATTCAACGGATTGGAAGCATCGTTCATCCTTTCCTTGATGCCTCCATACAATGATTTTAGTTTATTCTTGTTCGTCGCCCAATTTACATCCAGATCCCATGAGAAATCTTTAGTTGATATAATCCGTCCTCCTAAAGAGATTTCAATACCTTTATTTTCCAGTTCACCGACATTGGAATAGATATTCAGATAACCTGTAGTAACCGGCAGAGGAGTTTGCAAGACCAAATCCTTGCTGTTCTTTTTGTACACATCCAAAGTAAACCGCAGACGATTGTTGAAAGCAGACAAATCAACACCGGCATTAATTTGCTCCTGACGTTCCCAACGCAGATCTTGATTACCCATAAACTGGTCTGAATTCTGGATTGTATTCACAGAATTTCCTTGATAATCAACCGTAATCCCCGGAGAAAGCTTTGTAAATGACGAATAGAGCGCCACATTACTATTACCCAACTGTCCCCAACCAACACGTAGTTTCAAATCGTCAATCCAATGAGCCTCTTTCATGAATTTCTCTCCGGAGATGCGCCAAGCACCGGCTACAGATGGGAAGAACCCCCACTTATGACCTTCTGCATAACGGGAATTACCATCATAACGTCCTGTAAAAGTGAAAATATAGTTATCCTTATAGGCATAATTCAATCTTCCAATAAAAGATGCCAATGCCCACCTTGTTTTACTTGAGCTTTGTCTACCTGCCGGGAATTCTGATGCTGAACTAATGTTATTATATCCCATTACATTGGTTGCAAAACCATTACCGTATTGGGTATTGCCAAAATAGTTGTTTACTTGTACCGTATTACCCAACATTACATTTATCCGGTGTACTTCTTTGAATAATTTAGAATAATTCAATGAATTCTCCTGCATAATATCCGTCCATCTGTCATTCTTAATCTGTGCCTCTCCTTTCACACTCTGTCCTTGCTTGATATTGGAAGGAGCAAAATATCCTGCAAAATTATTCACCTGATCCAAAGACACACTGCTCTTCAAGAACAAATCCTTTGTAAAATCAATCTTCAGATAAGCATTCATAGAAAAACGGCTGGACTTTGCATCGTTGTCTATCTGCTTAGACAGTACAGGATTACTCTGTCCTGGATTCGTATAATAGGGCAGTTCCAAAGGAGCCTCACCATCTATTTCAAAAGGATACATAGGGTTGGCACCCAAACCATTTCCAATATTAGCTCCCCCGTACGTGGTTTTTCCATCATAATACGTTGAATTCACACCCACTTTCAACCAAGACTTTATCTGCTGTTCCAGATTCACGCGAAAGCTAAAACGGCGATGTCCAGTTCCTTGGATAATACCTTTTTGGTCATAATAATTCGCACTGATATAATAATTTGTTTTATTGGTACCACCAGACAAGGATAAAGTATAATCCTGTACAATACCGGTTTGTGATATCTGATCATACCAATCATAGGTCTCACCTGCCAGCAGAGTCTGTCTTTCAATATCCGAAAACATGGAAGAGGGCAATTCCTTCGCATACTGCTGTTTTAATGCATTAAATTCACTACGGTACTCTTCAATGCTCATTTGAGGATTAGCCAGAAACTTCGCATCCATCTGTGAGTTCACATTCCCTTCTATTCTAATTTCTGCCAATTCTTGCGCTGTCAGCATTTTAGGCAAATTAGAGGGTGTTTGGAATGAGGTTCTAGCACTGAACGATACCCGTGCTTTGCCTTCCTCCCCTTTCTTTGTGGTTACAATCACTACGCCATTAGCTGCTCTCGAACCATAGATTGCAGCAGCGGAGGCATCTTTCAGAATGTCGATGGAAGCAATATCATTCACATTGATATTATTCAATGTACCTTCCATTATAATGCCGTCCACAACATATATTGGAGCATTAGACTGATTGATGGAACCTTTTCCACGGATAAGTACATTTACGCCACCACCAGGAGAATTATCACTTAATTGTACCTGCACACCCGCACTTTTACCTTGAAGAGCCTGATTCAAACTGACAGCCGGAGTCTC
>ERZ779852.3595-NODE-3595-length-10895-cov-10.444926_pt1 | contig 10895 bp, 9 predicted proteins | sample MGYA00511559_ERZ779852 | MGnify/ENA primary metagenome ERZ779852 (study PRJEB29588, sample SAMEA2157977) | human gut metagenome | biome: human gut; feature: human-associated habitat; material: faeces | place: Denmark | collected 2008/2010 ...
GTGCCATTACAGCGCACCTCCTGCCAGTTCGATGGATTTTTTCAGAGCGCGGCGGGCAAGGGCGTTTACCTGTCGATCTTGCTGCGTCCGAAGCTTGCGCCGTCGCAGCTGATGCCGCTCACGGGTCTCATCGCCGTTGCGATGAGCCGCGCGGTCGACCGCGTGGCGGGGACGCACTCGCAGATCAAGTGGACAAACGATCTCATCCTGAACGGCAGAAAGCTCTGCGGCATTTTGACCGAGCTGAGCGTCGAGGGTGAGACCGGCGAGCTCCAGTACGTCGTGGCGGGCATCGGCTTCAACGTCAGCCAGCGCGAGGAGGACTTCATCGGCGAGGTCTCGAAGATCGCAACGTCCATCCTGCGCGAGACGGGCAGGCTCATTTCGCGCGCGGAGCTGTCCGCGGCGATGATCGAGGAGCTCGATGCGCTTTATACGGCGCTCAGATCCGGAGAGACGAGCGGGTATCTCGACGAATACCGCCGCCGCTGCGTGACCATCGGGCGCGAGGTGCAGCTTTTGTGGCAGGATACGAAGGAAAAAGTCACGGCGCTTGACGTGGACGAGGAGTTCGGCCTCATCGTGCGCCGCGAAAACGGGACGGTCGAGACCGTCCGCACAGGTGAGGTGTCCGTGCGCGGCCTTTACGGATATGTGGAGTAAGGAGAAAGTGTTTTGAAGGAACTTTTGGAACTGTTTCTCACCTTTGCCAAGATCGGCGTGATGACCTTTGGCGGAGGTATGGCGATGCTGCCGATCCTCGAGCGCGAGGTGGTGCAGAATAAGCACTGGGCAACGGAAGAAGAGCTGGTGGACTATTTTGCCATCGGTCAGTGCACACCGGGTATCATCGCCGTCAACACGGCGACATTTGTCGGGCAGAAGAGAAAAGGCGCGATGGGCGGCATCACCGCGACGCTCGGCGTGGTATTCCCCTCGCTCGTCATTATCACGATCCTGGCGGGACTCATTACGAACTTTGCCCACCTTGCCTGGGTGCAGAACGCCTTTGCAGGCATTCAGGTGTGTGTATGCGTGCTCATCCTGAACGCTGTGCTCAAGCTGCTGAAAAAGTCGGTCGTGGATAAGCGCACGGCGGTCATCTTTGTTATCGTGCTGCTGGGGAATATGCTGCTGAGCGTTTCGCCGGTGTGGTTCGTGCTGCTCTCGGCGATGTCCGGCATCGTGCTGAAAAATCTTGAGGGGAGGGCGGCAAAATGACCTTGTATCTTCGCTTATACTGGGAATTTTTCAAAACGGGCCTGTTTGCCATCGGCGGCGGCATGGCGACGCTGCCGTTCCTCAAGGATATCGGGGCGACCACGGGCTGGTTTTCGCAGACGGACCTGATGAACATGCTGGCTGTGTCGGAATCGACGCCGGGTCCTGTCGGCATCAACATGGCGACCTATGTCGGCTACACGGTCGGCGGCGTGCCGGGCGCGATCGTCGCCACCATCGGCGAGGTGACGCCGTCGATCATCGTCATTTTGATCGTTGCGGCGATGCTCGCCAAATTCCGCGACAGCCAGTATGTCGCCAACGCGTTCTACGGCCTTCGTCCCGCCTCCACCGGCCTGATCGGCGCGGCCTGCGCGGGCGTGATGCTTCAGGTGATCGCCGGGATCACGAGCGCGTCGCAGGCGGATTCCATCCTGATGAAATTTTCGTGGGACGGCGCGATCAGCTGGCGCGGCATCATCCTTGCGCTGGTGCTGCTCGTCTTCACGCGCTACATCAAAAAGACCAAGGACCTGCACCCGATCGTCTTTATCGGAGTCTCCGCGGTGATCGGTGTCGTGTTCCACTTCGCGGGAGTGTAAAAGATATTCAAAAAAGAGGGACGCAGCTGAAAGCTACGTCCCTCTTTTTTGAGAAAGATGCGTTCCGCTTCGTGCCTTGCCGCCCGTAGGGCGGCTGCGACACGTGCGGAGCGAGAAGTGTTTTTCCGGCGTACACGCCGCCGGAAAAACGGATTCCAATTTATTTCGCGTCTGCAGACGCCTGGGCGGCCGTTGGCGGCTCTGCCGCCTTACGGATGCCGCGTACCCCTTGCGGGTAAAACTCTGCGAGGCTTTTTTAACCGCTGCGTTAGTCGGCGGAGGCGATGTGGCTGGCGATGCGCTGCATGATCATGTCGAGGGCGACTAAGTTGTGGCCGCCTTCAAGCACAATGATATCGGCATACTTGCGGCTCGGCTCGACGAACTGCTCGTGCATGGGCTTGACGGTCGTCAAATACTGCGTGATGACGCTCTCGAGCGTGCGGCCGCGGTCGCGCACGTCGCGCAGCGCGCGGCGCAGAATGCGCACATCGGCGTCGGTCTCGACAAAAATTTTGATGTCAAGCATTTCGCGCAGCCGCGGGTCCTGGAAAATGAGGATGCCCTCGACGATGACGACCTTGCTCGGCCGGATGAGCTCGGTCTCACTTGTGCGCTGGTGGTCTGCGTAGGAGTAGACAGGGCAGCGGATGGCCTTGCCCGCCTTGAGCTCCTTGAGCTGCTCGACCATCAGATCGGTCTCGAAAGCGTCGGGGTGGTCGTAGTTCTGTTTGCAGCGCTCTTCAAAGGGCCTGTCCTGATATTTATAATAGCTGTCGTGGTGCACGACGCTGATATCGTCGCCGAAGTGCTGCTTCAGATGCTCGGTGAGCGTCGTTTTGCCCGAACCGGTGCCGCCTGCAATGCCAATGAAGATGGTGTTCATCGCCAGACCCTCCATGAATCGTTTGTTGTTAAGTCGATTATAGGAAGACTTTGGCAAAAAAGCAAGGCCGCGCGGCGGAATGCGGCAAAAATTTGCGTGTTTCGGTTGACGCGGGACAAAAAAGCAAGTATTATGTAAAGGAACGCGGCACCGTGTGTGCTCGCGCGCAGAGACTCTATTTTGACAAAAGAAAGGAGCGTCGGCATGAATCTTCTCAAGTGCCCGCGCTGCGGCGAAGAATATTCCCCCAGCTATCGCAGATGCCCGTTCTGCGAGGAGGGAGACCATCCCCGCAAGATCAAGTACAACTCCAGCAAACAGAGCGGCGGCCGGCGCGTTTCGGATAAAAAGCAGACGCAGTCCGTCCGCGGTGCGATGGCGGCGGTGCTCGTCGTCGTGCTGCTGCTTCTGAGCTGGTCGCTCTTTGGTGACAAGATCGTCGCAAAGATCACGCCCGCCGACGACGGCAATACCCCCGGCGTGCAGGACGATGTCAATACGCCCGACGACAGCAATACGAACACGGACGATCCGAACGCGAACAACGGCGACACCACTGACCCGAACACCGGTGATGAGCCGAACGCAAATGATCCTGCAAACGGCAGCGACACAACTGCCACCAATCCCGGCACCACGACAACCCCGTCCACCCCGACGGTGGATGCCTCGGCCCTGAGCATCAAGACGAACGTCGGCACGACGCTGCCCAAGGACGCGAACGGCAACTTTGACTGCACGATCAAGCCGAGCGAGACCATCCGCCTGAGCGTTTCCGGCACGGACGCGGCCGCGACCTGGGCGGTGGCGGACGCGAGCGTCCTGTCCATCTCGGCGGACGGCTTGATCACGCCTGCCAAGGTGGGTACCACGACCGTGACGGCCACCGTTGGCGGCGCGGTGCTGACCATCACGGTGCGCATCAAGTAAAGAGAAAAAGAACGGTCAAAAGACCGTTCTTTTTTTGCGCAAAAAGGGGCGGCTTTCCTTGCAAGCACTGCCCGCCTGTGCTACAATTACCTTGAAAAAGTATTTGCAGGAGCTATCGACCATATGACGACCCGTGAATTTCAGCAGAAAAAGCCGCTTTCCATTCTCTTCACCTACTTCAAGCCGCACCGCGGCCTGTTTATCCTGGATCTTGTCTGCGCGACGGTCGTTGCGCTCATCGATCTCGCCTTCCCGCTCGTGACGCGCAAGTCGATGTACGACCTTTTGCCGAATCAGCAGTACCGCACGTTTTTTATCGTGATGGGCGTGATGATGGCGGCGTTCATTGTGCGCGCGCTTTTATACTATGTCATTTCCTACTGGGGACACACATTCGGCATTCTGGTGGAGGCGGACATCCGCCGCGACCTTTTCACGCACGTGCAGGAGCTGGACGTCAGCTTCTTTGACCACAACCGCACGGGCCAGCTCATGAGCAGGCTGACGAGCGATCTCTTCGAGATCACGGAGCTCGCCCACCACGGCCCCGAGGATCTGCTCATTTCGACGCTGACGATCGTCGGCGCGCTCGCCATCCTGTTTTCCATCGAGTGGCGGCTCGCGCTGGTCGTGGCGTGCATCCTGCCGGTGTTCATCGCGGTCATCATGTCGCGCCGCAGCAAGATGACGGCAGCCTCGCGCGGCGAGAAGCAGAAGACTGCTGCCATCAATGTTGGCATCGAGTCGTCGCTCTCCGGCATCCGCACGGCGCGCGCCTTTGCCAACGAGGAAGAGGAGATCGACAAATTCAACGCGGCGAACGAGGAATTCAAGGTCTCCAAGCGCAAATTCCACCACGAGATGGGTGTGTTCAACGCGACGATGGAGTTTTTTATGACGCTGCTCTCTGCCGCCGTCATCACGGTGGGCGGCTATCTCATCATGCGCGGCGAAATGAACTACATTGACCTCATCACGTTTTCCCTTTACATCGCAACGTTCATCAACCCCGTGCGAAAGCTCGCGAATTTCTCTGAGATTTTTGCTCGTGGCTTTGCAGGTCTTGAGCGCTTCACGGCGCTCATGCGCGTCGAGCCCGCGCTCAAGGACGCACCGGACGCGAAGGAGCTCGAACACTGCCGCGGCGAGATCGACGTCGACCATGTGAGCTTTTCTTACGAGGGCGAGGAGAATGAAGGCGTGCTCCACGACGTGAGCGTGCATATAAGGCCTGGCGAGATGCTCGCCATCGTCGGCCCCTCCGGCGGAGGCAAGTCGACGCTCTGCCAGCTCATCCCGCGCTTTTACGAGGTGAGCGAGGGCGCGATCCGCATCGACGGGGAAGATGTGCGCTCTCTTACGCAGTCGTCCCTTCACCGCGCCATCGGCATCGTGCAGCAGGATGTGTTCCTCTTTGCCGACACGGTGCGCGAGAATATCCGCTATGGCCGCCCCGACGCGACGGACGAGGAGATCGTCGAAGCGGCGAAGCGCGCGGAGATTTACGATGATATCATGGCCATGCCGCACGGCTTCGACACCTATGTCGGCGAGCGCGGCACGATGCTCTCCGGCGGACAGAAGCAGCGCGTGTCCATCGCGCGCATCTTCCTCAAAAACCCGCCCATCCTCATTCTGGACGAGGCGACGAGCGCGCTCGACAGCGTGACGGAGGTCAAAATTCAGCACGCTTTCGACGAGCTCGCGCGTGGGCGCACGACGCTTGTGATCGCGCACCGCCTCTCGACCATCCGCTCGGCGGACCGCATCCTCGTCGTCGAGAATGGCCGCATCGCCGAGCAGGGCAGCCACGAGGCGCTGCTCGCGCAAAACGGCGAGTATGCGTCCCTCTGGCGCACGCAGAATGGGAAAGCATGATGGACAGACGGCAGCTTTTGGATCGCGCCGCGCGCAATGGCGATGAGCGCGTGCTGCTGGCGCACATTCTGGACAAGTGTGAGCAGAGCAGAAACCGCAATATCCCGTCGGCGACAGACTTTTTGAGCCCCGCTGAGCAGCGCAGCGCGCAGGACCTACTGCACGCCGCGGCCATCCACGACGGCTGCGCCTTCTGCGGTGGATTTGAGCGCGCGGAGCGGAGAATGCTCCTCTTTCTGCCCGACTGGCAGGAGGAGGCCGACGAGAGCGAGTACATGACGGCGCTCCGCTGCACGTATCGCAAGGAAGATACGCTGACGCACCGCGACTTTCTCGGCTCGCTGATGGCGCAGGGCGTCACGCGCGAAAAGCTCGGCGACATTTTGGTGTCGGAGGGCTCGTGCGATTTGATCGTCTCGCGCGATATCGCGCCGTATCTGCTGCAAAACGTGACGAGCGCGGGGCGCGTGAAGCTCTCGGTCAGCGAGATCGAGCTTTCAGACTTGAGCGTCCCCGAGCTCAAGGTCAAGGAGATTCGCGACACGGTCTCGACACTGCGGCTCGACGCCGTGGCGGCGAGCGGCTTTTCGATGAGCCGCGGCAAGGCGCAGGAGCTCATTTCCTCGGGCCGCGTGCAGCTCAACTACCGCGAAACGCTCAAGAGCGACGCCCCCGTCGCGCAGGGGGATGTGATCTCCGCCCGCGGCCTCGGCAAGTTCGAGGTCGCCGAGGTCGGCGGCCTGAGTAAAAAAGGAAGAACGGCGCTGCTTCTGCACCGATACCTGTAAGGAGAATCAAACAATGACGATGGATGAAAAGATTGCGCGCATCAACGCGCTGGCGCACAAGGCCAAAGCTGAAGGCTTGACCGACGAGGAGAAGGAGGAGCAGGCGCAGCTGCGCCGCGACTACATCGACTCGGTGAAGGCAAACCTAAAATCCCAGCTCAATACGCTCTATGTGCTGGACGAAAAGACAGGTAAAAAGACGAAGATCGTCGACTTTGAGCGCGAGCGCGCCGCGAGAGCGGGCAAGAAAAAGGAGAACAGGTAAATGAGCAAGGATTTTGAATACGATCCCGAGACCGGTTCGTTCCGCTTTGACGAGAGCGGCGGAAAAACGAAGAAAAAGAACGATGTCGACGTCGGCGGCTGGATTTTGATCGCGGCGCTGTTTGCCTTCGGCCTGTGGCCCATCGGCCTCATCGCGCTCATCTCCAAGCTCTCGGACAAGCCGAAAAAGGTGAGTTCGCCGCGCAGTGGCACGCGCACGAGCACCAGTCCGAACGCGAACGTTACGGCGCGCAGTACGAACAAGGTAGAAAAGACCGTTGTGCAGACAGCGAAAAAGATGAACCGCGCGCCGAAGACTTCCGACAAGACCGCGCGCACGCTGATGATCATCGGCGGCATTATCGCCTTGGCTGCCGGCAGCGGGCTGATCTCGAACATCGGCGAGATCATCGGCTACGGCTGGTATTCCTACATGGCCGAGTACATGCTGTCCAAGTGCGGCTTCCTCGCCGGCGGTATCGCGATGTTTGCTGCCGGTCAGCGCATGAAGCGCCGCAGTGCACGCATCGCGCGCTATCTCGCCGTGATGGGCGAGCGCGGCTACATCAGCGTGGAGGAGCTCTGCACCGTGACGGGCAAGAGCCGCAAAAAGATCGAGAGTGACCTTGACTACATGGTCGAAAAGGGTCTGCTCGGCACGGGCGCGTACTTAGACAGCGGCCGCGGCATCTTCTTCCGCAGCGCCGACGCCTTTGCCGACTACGCGAATGCGACCGCGAAAAAGGAAAACGTCACGCCCAAGGAGGCCAACGAGGGCTATGCGGGCGCACTGCGCGCCATCCGCTCGGCCAACGACCGCATCGCCGACGCCGTGCTGAGCGAGAAGATCGACCATCTCGAGACCGTCGCGGGCAAAATTTTCCGCGAGGTCGAGGAGCATCCCGAAAAGCAGCAGCAGGCCGCGACGTTCCTCAATTACTACCTGCCCACGACGCTCAAGCTGCTTGACAGCTACGCCAAGTTTGAAGAGGCGGGCATCGAGGGCGAGAATCTCTCCCGCGCGCAGGAGCGCATCGAAGAGACGATGGATGCCCTCATCAAGGGCTTTGACAAGCAGCTCGACGATTTGTACCGCAACGAGGCGATGGACATCGACAGCGATATCCGCGTGATGGAAAATATGCTCCGCCGCGACACAGCGAGCGTGGAGGACGATTTCGGCCTCGGCGGCGCGGCAGTGCAGCGCGCACCGGATGAGGAATAAGGTGCTGCGCCGCTCTCATACGCTCTATGAGGAGAAAGGACAAGAGGCATGAAACAAACTGGCAGACGATTTGACGCCGCAGCCTTTTACGGCGGCACGAACAGCGAGGCCTACCGCTATCTCGGCGCGCACCGCACGCGGCGGTCGGGGAAAGACGGCTACGTCTTCCGCACCTGGGCGCCGAACGCCGCGTATGTGTCCGTTGTGGGCGATTTCTGCGGCTGGAACGGCTACGCCCACCCGATGGAAAAGAACGCGGACGGTTTCTGGGAGTGTTTTGTGCCGTCCCTCAAGCGCTACGATACCTACAAGTTCGCCGTGACGGCACAATCGGGCGAAACGGTCCTCAAGGCCGACCCCTACGCCTTCCACGCCGAGACCCGCCCCGGTACGGCCAGCAAGCTCTATGACCTCGGCGGCTACCGCTGGAGGGATGAGGAATGGCGCGCGAGCCGCGCAAAGGCACCCCTCGACCGCTCGCCGCTCAACATTTACGAGGTCCACCTCGGCTCATGGCGGCGGCACGAAAACGGCGATTTTTACGACTACCGCACGCTCGCGCGCGAGCTGGCGGATCACGTTCTGGACCTTGGCTACAACTGCGTCGAGCTCATGCCCGTCACCGAGTATCCGCTTGACGATTCCTGGGGCTATCAGTGCACCGGCTATTTTGCCGCAACGTCGCGCTACGGCACGCCCAGGGACTTTATGTACTTTGTCGACCATCTGCACCAAAAGGGCATTTCCGTCATTTTAGACTGGGTGCCGTCGCACTTCTGCAAGGACGCGCACGGCCTCATCGACTTTGACGGCACGCCCTGCTACGAATACGCCGACCCCAATAAGCGCGAGCACGAGGGTTGGGGAACGCGTGTGTTCGACTATGGCCGCGGCGAGGTGAAGAGCTTTCTCCTTTCCTCTGCTGCGTTCTGGCTGCGCGAGTTCCATGTGGACGGCCTGCGCGTGGACGCGGTCGCGTCGATGCTGTACCTCGACTATGGCCGCGAAAATGGCCGTTGGACGCCAAACATCAACGGCGGGCACGAGAATTTAGAGGCCATCGACTTCCTGCGCGCGCTCAACGAGATGGCGTTTTCCGTCGACCCGAACGTGCTGATGGTCGCGGAGGAGTCGACCGCGTGGCCGCTCGTCACGCGGCCCGCCAAGGATGGAGGCCTCGGCTTCAACCTCAAGTGGAACATGGGCTGGATGAACGACATGTGCCACTATTTGAAGCTTGACCCCTGGTTCCGCCAGTTCCATCACAAGGACATCACGTTCTCGCTGATGTACGCCTTTTCGGAGAATTTCGTCCTGCCGATCTCGCATGACGAGGTCGTGCACATGAAGGGCTCGCTTCGCGGCAAGATGCCGGGCGACGACTGGCAGCAGCTGGCGGGGGTGCGCGCGTTTACGGCGTACCTGCTCGCCCATCCGGGGAAAAAGCTCACGTTCATGGGCGCGGAGCTCGGCCAGTGGCACGAGTGGAATTTTGCCTCTCAGCTCGACTGGTATTTGCTCGAAAATAAAGAAAATCAGCAGACTCAGCGGTTTTTTAAGGACATCAACCGCTTTTACCTGTCGCAGAGCCCGCTTTGGGACATTGATTTTTCATGGGAGGGCTTTGAGTGGCTCGTCGCCGACGACAACCACAACAACGTCGTCGTCTTCGTCCGGCGCGACCGGAAAGGGCACGAGCTCATCGCGGCGGTCAACTTTTCGCCCGTCGGGCGCGCGGACTACCGCTTCGGCGTCCCGCCGAAAAAGACGTACCGCGAGGTGTTTACCACCGACCTTCCCGCATACGGCGGCACGGGCGACTGGCGCAACGAAGGAGAGCTTTTGACCGAGTCCATCCCCTCGCACGGCAAGCCCTGCTCGCTGTGCGTGACCATCCCGCCGCTCGGCGCGGTGTTCTTCGCGGGCGAGGGCGAATGGCAGGAAGAGGAGAAAACCAACGAGCCGCCCGAGGTGTGACCGGACGGCAACGAAACAAGGAGGAGAGAACAAGCGTGAAGAAAGAATGTATCGCCATGCTGCTTGCCGGCGGCCAGGGCAGCCGTCTCTACGTGCTCACGGAGAATATGGCGAAGCCCGCCGTGCCGTTTGGCGGCAAGTTCCGCATCATTGACTTTCCGCTCTCAAACTGCGCCAACGCTGGCATCGACACCGTCGGCGTTCTGACGCAGTACCGCCCGCTGGAGCTCAACCGCTACATCGGCTCGGGCCAGCCGTGGGATCTCGACCGCGCGGACGGCGGCGTGCACATCCTGCCGCCGTATCAGAGCGCGGGCGGTGCGTCGTGGTATAAGGGCACGGCCAACGCCATCTTCCAGAACATCGGCTTTGTCGACATGTACGACCCCGAGTATGTGCTCATCCTCTCGGGCGACCACATCTACAAGATGAATTACGCCAAGATGCTCGCCCACCACAAAAAAGCGGGCGCGGACTGTACCATCTCCGTTATGGAGGTGCCCTGGGAGGATGCGCCGCGCTTTGGCATCATGAACGTGGACGAAAACGACACGATCACGGAATTCGAGGAAAAGCCCGCGCATCCCAAGAGCAACCTCGCGTCGATGGGCATTTACGTCTTCACGTGGAAAAAGCTGCGTGAGTACCTCATCGAGGACGAGAGCGACGAGGCGAGCAGCAACGACTTCGGTAAAAACATCATCCCCAAGATGCTGCAAAACGGGGAAAAGATGGCGGCGTACCGCTTCTCCGGCTACTGGAAGGACGTTGGCACGCTCGACTCTCTTTGGGATGCGAACATGGATATGCTCGCGACCGGCAGCGGGCTCGATCTTCTCGAAAAGGACTGGCCGATCTATGGCCGCTCCGTCTCCGCGCCGCCGGCGTACTTAGGCGTCAACGCACACGTGGAGCACAGCGTCGTCGCGCGCGGCTGCACGGTCGAGGGCGAGGCGGAGAACTCCGTCCTCTCTGAGCGCTGCACGGTGGAGGAGGGCGCAAGCGTCCAGTACTCCATCCTGATGCCCGGCGCGGTCGTCAAAAAGGACGCGCGCGTCTCCTACGCCATCATCGGCGAGAACGGCGTCGTCGGCGAGCACGCCTTTGTCGGCGCGCCGCCCGAG
>ERZ779852.3597-NODE-3597-length-10883-cov-4.849280_pt1 | contig 10883 bp, 11 predicted proteins | sample MGYA00511559_ERZ779852 | MGnify/ENA primary metagenome ERZ779852 (study PRJEB29588, sample SAMEA2157977) | human gut metagenome | biome: human gut; feature: human-associated habitat; material: faeces | place: Denmark | collected 2008/2010 ...
TGTAGGAGCCGAAGGGGTAGGTAAAGGTATCGGGGCGTCTGCCGGTCATCTCCTCAATGCGGTCCTGCGCCTTTTGCAGGTCGGCACCCACGGCGGCAAAATACTGCTCGGTGGTTTCATCTTTGCGCTGGGCGGCGCCGCGGCGGGGCTTGCCGGTCTTATGCAGATCGTAGGTATGGTTCTGTATCTCCACCAGACCGCTGGCGGTCATTTCGTTGATCATGTCCCATGTGACGTGGGAGTAGTTTTCCTTGTTTTCCTCCCGCTCACTGTATTTGTCGGTCTCCCCCACAATGATGGAGATCACGGCTTTCATATTGTATTTTTGCAGCAGCGGGTAGGCATTCAGATAATTATTATAGTAGCCGTCATCAAAGGTCAGCATCACCGGCTTTTCCGGCAGGGGCGTTCCCTCCTGCACATAGGCAAGAATATCGCTCATGGTAACCGCTGTGCAGCCCTGCTGCTGCAAATAAAGGAGATCCTGCTCCAGCGCCTGCGGAGTAATGACATAGTCCCCTGACTTTTTGGGGTCGGAATGCACCCCGTGGTACATCAGCACCGGCAGACGCACCTCCTGCGTAACCGAAAGACCGTGCATCGCAGGAAGAATACGCCCGCTGCCCCACCACACCGCACTCATCAGCAGCACTGCTGCCAGCACCATTACCAAAAGTCGTTTCCACCACGTCATCATCTTGCCCTCCCTTTTCCGCAGACTTTCCCTGCTATTTGTATGCGGCAGCACTTGACGGTATCACCACACGACGGTTATACTGATAGCGGAAAGGAAGTGGAACCGATATGGTAAGACACATCGTATTGTACCGGCTGCGGGAGGATAACAAAGAGGAGAACGCCCGCCTGATGAAAGAGAAGCTGGAGGGCTTAAACGGCAAAATAGAGGGGCTGCACGGGCTGCGGATCGACCGAGACTGCAACGTCCATCAGTATGATGTATGCTTGACGGCGGATTTTGACGATTTGGCGGCGTTAAAAGCCTACAAAGCCCACCCGCTGCATGTGGCGGCATCGGACTTTGTGCATGAGGTAATGACCGAGCGCGCAGGTTTTGATTTTAAGGTATAAAACCCCTTTTGCAACCGCCGGTTGCGGAAAATCCAACGAAACGCGGTGGTCTGCCACTGCGTTTTCCGCTATGATAGGGACACAAGATAAGCCACTATCCCGAAAGGAGAAAAACATGACACTGGGAGAACGTATTGCATACTACCGTAAAAAAGCGGGTTATTCGCAGGAGGGGCTGGCAGAGCAGCTGAATGTCAGCCGGCAGGCCATCAGCAAATGGGAGACCGGCGAAGCTACCCCCGACGCAGAGCGGATCATTGCGCTGGCGGCGGTACTGGGTATTTCCACCGATACCCTGCTGCTGGGCAAGGAGGAACCGGAACGCCCTTACACGGAAGCGGAAACGGTACGGCAGCCTGCCCCCATGCCGGAATGGCTGGACCATCTGCCGCGGCATATCGGGCGGCTGTTCCGGGAAAAGGGCTATATCGCCGGCTACATCGTGGCGGCGCAGGGACTGGGCGTCCTACTCGTTGGGTTGCTGGCACGCTTCGGCTTCGGTAGTATTCTTTCCATGCAGAACGGCGCGTGGGGCATGATGGGATCTGTGGGCAGCATGGGCAGCATGTCCGCCGCCTTCCGGTTCCCGATCATCTTTGCCAATATCCTCTGTGTCCTCGGCGGCATCGTTATCATCGGTGGGGTGGCGCTGGCAATTATCTGGAAGCGGCGGGTGCAAAAATAACTCTTAAATAAACCAACAAGCCGGGCAGCGGGAACGCTGTTCGGCTTGCTGTTTGCAGGGCTTTGCGGGGCGCCCTAACCTGCGGCTTCCCCGATGCTTTCACAGAGGGCAGAAGACGCAAAAGGGCGCTCCCTGTAGGGGAGCGCCCTGATGATTGCTATAACTTACCGGCTGGAATAGTTGGTGTAGCTGACAAAGCCATCGTACAGCTTGCCCAGATATTCAAAGCTCTTGCCGGTGCCGATGGCGACTGCCTCGATGGGGTTTTCGGCAAGGTGGGCACGGATCCGTACGCGGCTGGTAATGAGCTTATCCAGCCCATCCAGCATAGCGCCGCCGCCGGTCATCAGCAGACCGTTTTTCTCAATATCTGCAACCAGCTCAGGCGGGGTTTGCTCCATCACCGACTGTAAGGCAGTAATGATCCGCTCCACCTCGATGCGCAGCGGCATCTCCAGCTCATAGCTGGAAAGGGTGATTTTCTGCGGCAGACCGGTCACAAGGTTGCGTCCCTTGACCTCGATGGTCTTTTCGGGTTGCCCCTCGGTCCAGACGGTTCCGATCTCCCGCTTAACACGGTCAGCGGTAGAGTCACCGATGAGGACATTGTAAGTGCTGCGGACATACCGCACAATGGCGGCGTTCATCTTGTTGCCCGCCATTTTTACCGAGCTTTTGCAGACAATTCCGTTGAGAGAAAGCACCGCAATATCGCTGGTGCCGCCGCCGATATCCAATACGACAATACCGCCGGGACGGGTAATATCCATTCCTGCGCCGATGGCTGCCGCAACCGGCTCCTCAATGAGGTAAACATTGCGCGCGCCGCTGGACATCACGGTATCTATAACGGAGCGGGACTCCACCTCGGTAATCGCACTGGGTACGCAAACACAGACACGGGGCTTAAAGACCCTGCTGGGGTTCACCTTGGCAAAAAAATGCTTGAGCATCTGCTCGGTCACTTCATAATCGCTGATGACGCCGTCCTCCAAAGGGCGCACCACCCGAATGTCTGAGGCGGTCTTGCCCAACATGGTATAGGCTTCATCGCCGACGGCAAGCACCTGCCCGTTGCGCTCGTCCATTGCCACAATGGACGGCTCCCTCAGCACAATGCCCTTTCCGGCTATATAAATCAGGGTCGTTGCGGTTCCCAGGTCAATTCCGATATCGTTTGCAAACACCTTGTTATTCCCTCATTTCCCAGTGCGTTATTCCGGCTGTGATGATCTGCGGAAAAACGCGCAAATCTTTTCATTTATCATATCATTTTGGCAGAGCATTGTCAAAGCCGCCACCGCACATTTCGCAGTAAATTCACAATTTCATTGCTTTCTTCTGCTCCGGCGGCTTGGGCGTGCGCAGCACCGCTGCGGCATATACCGCTTCGGCGCCCTGTCCGCACAGAAGAGCGGCACAGTTTTCTATGGTGGCGCCGGTGGTGATGATGTCATCGACCAGTAGAATTCTCTCGCCCTGCGGCAAAAGCACTTTCCCTGCACGATAGCTTTCCTGCGCCAGCGCCACCCTTGCGGCACGATTTGCCGATGCATGGGCAGTCGCTCTGCCGTCCCGCAGAACAACGCCCTTCCGAAGCGGCAGTCCCAGCTCCTTTGCCAGATATGCCGCCAACAACGCCGACTGGTTATACCCGCGGTGACGCTCCCGCGCCGGCGGCATCGGCACATAGGTCACGGCGGTAAGCCTTGGCAGGATCCCGCTTTGCCTTACCGCCGCAACCAGCAGCCCGCCAAAAACCGGCAGGCTTTCCCGCACGCCGTCGAACTTGAACTGCTCCATGCCGCGGCGAAGTACTCCCTCATACGGTGCGCACCACAACAGCTTCTCACAGTTGAATACATTATCTTCCGCAAAGCAGCCCGCCTCGGAAAGTCTTTCCCGGCAGATCGGGCACAGCTTCTCCTGCCAGCTGCACAGCTCTCCGCACAGTACACAGCGCGGCGGATACAAAAGGTCGGTCAAAATGTTCCGAAGGGTTACTCGCTCACTCATTGTACATCTCCCGCAGCATTTCCATTTGGTTGGTATAGCGCAGGGTACGGCGGTTATTCTGCACCATAGCGTATACCGTCTCCTTTTGTCCGGTCATGATCAGCAGACGGCGGGCACGGGTAACGGCGGTGTACAGCAGGTTGCGGTAGTGCAGCTTGGGGTGGCGGCGCTCCAGCGGCATCACCACCGCCTCAAACTCGCTGCCCTGACTTTTGTGCACCGTCACGGCGTAGGCGTGCTCCAGCTGATCCTGATTTTCAAAGGAATAGGTGGCGAGCTTATCCTCAAAGCGCACCAGAATGGTCTTGCTGCCGTTATCCAGCATCTCAATAATGCCCATATCCCCGTTAAAAATACCGGCTCCGGCAGTGCCGTCCGGCTGCTGCCAGACGATATCGTAATTATTGCGAATCTGCATGACCTTATCGCCCTCACGCAGAGTGCGTCCCATCAGGGTGGCTTCTCCCTTACCGTGCGCAGGTGGGTTTAACTTATATTGCAGGCAGCGGTTCAGCTCCCGTGTGCCCAAGGGTCCCTGCTTTGCCGGCGTAATGACCTGAATATCCCGCAGCGGGTCGTAGCCGTAGCTTTTGGGCAGGCGGCGGCTCACCAGATCCACCACCAACCGCTGCTGCGCCAGCGCATCCTCGTTTTCCAAAAAGAAAAAGTCCCCGGTCCGGCAGGAAAGCTCCGGCATTTCCCCTTTTACAATAGCATGGGCATTGGTAACGATCAGGCTTTCCGCTGCCTGACGGAACACCCGTTCCAAATGAACGCAGGGCACCAGCTCGCTTTGAATCAGATCCCGCAGAACATTGCCTGCGGCAACCGATGGCAGCTGGTCGCTATCCCCCACCATAATAAGCCGTGCACCCAGTCTCATGCCGCGCAGCAGATGCTCCATCAGCAGGGTATCCACCATTGACATTTCATCAACGATGACGGCATCGGCAGGCAGTGGGTTCTTTTCCCCGCGTTTAAAGGTCAGTACCTCGGTTTTCGGCTCCACCTCCAGCAGGCGGTGAATGGTACTGGCGTCCCGACCGGTGATCTCCGCCATGCGCTTGGCGGCACGACCGGTGGGCGCAGCAAGCGAGACCTTTTCGCCCCGCCGCTCCAAAAGTGCCAGAATGCCCCGCAAGGTGGTGGTCTTGCCGGTGCCGGGACCGCCGGTCAGGATAAACATACGGCTCTGCACCGCCTCGGCAATGGCGCGGCGCTGTACGGGATCGTAGGCGATGCCCTGTACTTGCTCCAGCTCGTCCAGCTCGTCCTCCATCGGCTCCAGCTGCGGCGGCTGTAATTGCAGCGCAATACACACCCGACTGGCGATGTAGCTTTCCGCCCGATAAAGCGGCAGCAGATAGATATATTCCTTTTCCCCGACGGCATATGCCGCCAGCGTGTTTTCTTCAATGAGCGCCGCCATGGCGCTTTCCACGCTTTCCGGCGCCGCCTGTAAAAACTCGCCTGCAAGGGAAAGCAGCTTTTGGCGCGGCAGACAGGTATGTCCGCTGCGGCTGTTCACCCGCAGGATATACCGCAGCCCCGCCCCCAGCCGGCAGGGGTCTTCCCCCGCCACACCGAAGTGCGCCGCAATGCGGTCGGCGTCCTCAAACTCCACACCGATCTCCTCGCAGCACAGGGCATAAGGATCATTTTTCAGTACCTCGGCAGTATTGGCGCCCCAGCGCCGCCATGCCTTGATTGCCGTCGCGGCGGGCAGCCCCAGCGAAGCCAGCAGGCTCATCACGGTACGGATCCCGAACTGCCGCAGGTACTCCTCCCCTATTTTGCGCGCTTTCTCTGCAGAGATTCCCCGCACCTCAGTCAGCCGTTCCGGTTCTTTTTCTATAATGGTGAGGGTATCATCACCGAAGCGTGCCACAATGCGCCCCGCCAGTGCGGGGCCGATGCCCTTGACCGCACCGGAGGAAAGATATTTCCGAATTGCGCCTGCCGTGGCGGGTAGGGTGCGCTCGATCAGCTCAGCGCGGAACTGCACCCCATAGGTGCCGTGCACCTTGTAGCAGCCGGTAGCGGTGATCTCCTCGCCCTCGGAAATCTCCGCCGTTTCTCCCACCACCGTGACCGGCTCGCCGCCCACATCGACCAGCAGCACGGTAAAGCCGCTTTCTGCGCTGTGGTAGGTTATATCCTCCACCGTTCCGGAGATCTTTTCCAGCTCCTGTTCCATCGCTTTGCGGTTCACCGTCCTTCCCGTTTATGTTCCGTCCTTTATCATACACCTTTTTTCGTCATTGGGCAAATCCAATATATCAATATCCCGATCCCGACAGTACCGCCGGCAGATCTCCCGCGCCTCTGCCTCCTGCGGCAGCAGCACGGTGCAGGGCAGCCCGCCCGTTTCTCCGCGGTGCAGCAGGCGGCAGCAGCCTATCAAGCTGCTTTCGGTATAGTTGGCGTCCTCCGGCACCCGCAGGTACAGTCGGCAGCCCTGTGGCGCTTTGGGCGGGGCGATCAGATCCACCAGCACCGCCACTACCCGCACCAGCCCGATGATTGCCAAATATCCCGCCAGCAGCCATAAAATTTCCTTCAGCACAATGGATCACCTCCCCCTATTCTATGCTGCCGGTTGATTTATGCCCCGCCATGGGATATAATAAGGGACAGAAAACCACCGATTTTTGATAGAAAAGACAGGAGCTTTTATATTATGGCAAATAAAAACCGTAAAAAAGGCAAGGGCGGGCTTCTCGTCCTGCTGGTGCTGGTTCTGCTGGTCGTCATCGGCATTTTTGTGGTAAAGGGCGAGATCGGCGGCGGTAAAAAGACCGGCGAAACCGTTACCGTTTCCATTGCGCAGGGCAGCGGTACCTCCGCCATCGCCCAAGAGCTGAAGGACGCCGGGCTGATCGGCAATACCACCCTCTTTAAGCTGTACAGCCGCACCCACGGTGCGGACGGCAACTACCAGTACGGCGACTTCATTCTGGAAAAGGGCAGCAGCTACGAGGAGCTGATCGCGGCACTGTGTTCCACCGTAAGCTACCGCGAGACCGTCTCCCTCACCCTGCCGGAGGGCTGGAACTCCTTCCAGATGGCAAAGGCGGCAGCCGCAGCGGGCTTATGCACCGAGGAGGAATATCTGGCGGCGGCAAACGCCACCGATTATGACTTCGACTGGCTGAGCGAGGTAAGTACCGATGAACGCAAGCTGACGGTGCTGGAGGGCTTCCTGTATCCTGAGACCTACTCCTTCTACACCGATGCCACCGCACGGGATATCGTCACCACCCAGCTGCGGGAGTTTGAAAAGAAGGTGCTGACCGAGGAAAATAAAGCGGCACTGGCAGACAGCGGCTTTACACTGGAGGAATGGGTCGTCTTTGCCTCCATCGTGCAGAAGGAAAGCGCCGGTGTGGAGGAGATGTACAATGTTTCATCGGTATTCCACAATCGGCTGGATAACGCCGGCGAATACCCCCGGCTGGAAAGCTGCACCACCAACAATTTCATCTGGGACTATGTGGAGCCGTACTACAACGATAATGTCCCGCAGACAGTGCTGGACGCCTACGATACCTACGACCGCAGCGGTCTGCCCATCGGCGCCATTGCCAATGCGGGCAGCGATGCCTTCGATGCCTCCCTGCACCCCAATGATACCCCCTATTACTTCTTTGTCACCGATGTGGAGCGTACCCACTACTACGGCAGAACCTATCAGGAGCATCTGGCGAACATCGAAAAAGCCAAAGCCGTTAACGCCAAGTACGGCATCAACGGGCTGGTAACCGGCTAAAAAAATAATTTGCGGCATTTTTGTTTTTCCAGCAGTCCGTGCAGGAAATTTACAGAAATGCCGCACTTTATTTACAGTCCCGCATAGCAAGCTGCCGCTGCCGCCTGTTATAATGAGGGTAGCGGTTTCCTCTTGCAGGGGGAAGCCACCGAAAAAAGAAAATATTATACCTAAGGAGGAAGCCAAAATGAAAAAGCATCTGCGTTCCCTGCCGGCGCTGCTCATTGCCGTTTTGCTGCTGTGCTGCGTAGCATTTGCCGATACCGGTCCCAAGCCCAGCGCTGCCTTTACCTTTACCGGTATGCCCGATGAGGACTACTATGTCACCATGCTTGCCGAGGTAGACCATTACGGTCCCCACCGCATCTATCAGGAGGGCGACGACCTGCCCTATGTGCTGGAGGCGGGCAGGGACGACCCCGCCTATCCCGCATGGCAAAAGCTCGTGGATTACAAGGACACCGACGGCTACTACTTTTTAGATGACCTGTTCGAGCAGTGTCACGGCGATGATGAAGCCTCGTGGCACTACTACCCGCCGGAGCGCTTTAAGCTGCTGCTCTACTTCCCCGAAAGCGATGTCTTCCTTTGCAGCACTGTCACCGAGCGCTATGCCTTTGACAGCGTCTACCGTTTGGATTTGGGCGGGAAATCGCCTGCCGAAATCGCTGCGCTGACGCTGACTGACCCCAACGGTGATCCGCTTCCCTCCGGCAGGGACGATGAGACTGCCATCGGTGAGGTCACACTGGATAAAAGCGACGGCACGCACCAGCAGATCATCGGCTTTTTCGGGCGGTTGGGCATCACCCTTGTTATTGAGCTGGCGCTTGCATGGGGCTGGAAATACCGTAAGGGCAGTCAGCTTTTGTTCATCGGTATCGTCAATCTCATCACCCAGTGCCTGCTGAATGTCGCCCTGCTGTACTGGGGTGCGCAGGAGACCAGCCGCGGGTTTATCATCTTCTGGTATGTGCTGCTGGAGCTGGCTGTCACCGGCATTGAGGCTGCCGCCTATGCCTATCTTCTTCCCGGCACCGACCACAGGGAGAAATCGGTGCGCCGCCATGCCGCCATGTATGCCATTGCCGCCAATGTGCTCTCCTTCGTGGCGGGGCTGGCACTTTCGGAGGTGTTCCCATTCTTGTTCTAAGTCGAGAATTCCACCCAAAGGGGAGCCTGACGGCTCCTCTTTTTCGGTGCTTGACAAATCCCTCCCCCTGCATTACAATAGCACTAATTTGAGAATAAGTTTCAAATTCAAATTCTCCGATAGGAGGAACCTCCATGAAAGAAAGCTATCAGACCCGACAGGGTGCGCTGATTCTGCAAACGGTACAATCACTTGCCGTCCCCGTTACCGCCGAAGCATTATCAGCCATTCTGCAGGAGAAAAAAGTAAGCAAAGCCACCGTTTACCGCCATCTGGAGCGACTGACTGCCTCCGGACAGGTGCGCCGCTTTTTCCCTGCCGAAGGAGCTGCCGCCTGCTATCAGTATGTCGGTGACCACACCGACTGCCACCTGCACCCGCACATGGTATGCGAGCGCTGCGGGAGGCTGTTCCATTTAGATTGCAGCCAGTTGCAGTCGCTGTCCCGGCATATTCAGGAGCATCACGGCTTTTTGCTGGATTATAAAAACACCATTCTGTACGGGGTGTGCGCCGCTTGTGCTGAAAAGGAGGCAAAGTCATGACCCTCATTCAATGCTGTGACCTTTCGCTGGGCTATGAGGGCAAATGTGTCCTCTCCCATTTGGAGCTTTCGGTGCAGGATGGGGATTACCTTGCCATCGTAGGCGAAAACGGGGCGGGCAAATCCACCCTGCTGCGGGGCATACTGGGGCTGATCCGTCCCACCGGCGGACACATTCATTTTCATCTGCCGCCACGGGAGATCGGCTACCTGCCCCAACAAACTCCCGTTCAGCGGGATTTCCCTGCCTCGGTGATGGAGGTCGTTTTAAGCGGGCTGCTTGCCGCCAAGGGCTATGCGCCCTTTTACACCCGTGCCGACCGTGAGACTGCGCTTGCCAAGCTACGGCTGCTGGGTGCGGAGGAGCTGGCGAACCGCTGCTATCGGGAGCTTTCCGGCGGACAGCAGCAGCGAGTGCTGCTGGCACGGGCACTGTGTGCCGCCGGTCGCCTGCTGCTGATGGACGAGCCCTTTACCGGGCTGGACCCTACCGTGACGAGCGAGCTGTACGAGGTCATTGACCGTTTGAACCGCGAGGAGGGCGTTACCGTCATCATGGTCACCCATGATGTACCGGAGGCGCTGCGCCATGCTACCCGAATTCTGCATCTGGGTGCAGAGCATTTTGACGGCACGGCGGCAGAATACCGTCAAAGCCCGCTGTACCGCCGCCTGATGGGAGGTGAAAGCCATGCGTGAGCTGCTTGCGGGGTTGTTTTCCTATCCCTTTATCCAGCGGGCACTCATTGCCGGCACGCTGGTGGCGCTCTGCTCGGCGCTGCTGGGGGTCAGCCTTGTGCTCAAGCGCTATTCCATGATCGGCGACGGGCTTTCCCATGTGGGCTTCGGCGCCATGGCAGTCGCCATGGCGCTAGGGGCGGCACCGCTGGCGGTCGCACTGCCTATTGTTATTCTGGCAGCATTTTTTCTGCTGCGGCTCAGCCGCAGCAGCCATCTTGCCGGAGACAGCGCCATTGCCCTTGTCTCCAGTGCGGCGCTTGCCATCGGTGTTGTCGCCACCTCTCTTTCCAGCGGCAGCAATGTAGATGTGATGAACTATCTGTTCGGCAGTATTCTCACCATGACTGCCGCTGATGTGCGGCTTGCCGCAGTGCTTTCGCTTGCCGTTCTGCTGCTGTTTGTGCTGCTGTATCACCGCATTTTTGCCGTCACCTTTGATGAAACCTTTGCCCGCGCCACCGGCATTCGTGCCAATTTGTACAACATGGTGCTGGCGCTGCTTACCGCCGTTACCATCGTCATCGGCATGCGGCTGATGGGCACTCTGCTCATCTCCAGCCTTATCATTTTTCCGGCGCTGGGCGCCATGCGGGTCAGCCGCAGCTTTCTCGGTGTAACGGTCGGGGCTGCCGTACTGTCGGTTGTCTGCTTCTGGGTGGGCGTCATTGCCTCTTTCCTGCTGTCCACTCCCACCGGCGCCAGCGTGGTGCTGGTCGATCTTGCCGCGTTCCTTCTGCTCTCCCTTGCCGGCTTTCTGCTCCGTCATAGTCACAAATAATGCAAAATGTGTGCTGCATTTTTGCATCCGATATAGTATAATATGAAACAAAGCCCCTATAAGCGCCCGCAGGGCAAACCGTCCGCAGGACGGTTTTGGGCGGCGTAG
>ERZ779852.3598-NODE-3598-length-10882-cov-5.516209_pt1 | contig 10882 bp, 11 predicted proteins | sample MGYA00511559_ERZ779852 | MGnify/ENA primary metagenome ERZ779852 (study PRJEB29588, sample SAMEA2157977) | human gut metagenome | biome: human gut; feature: human-associated habitat; material: faeces | place: Denmark | collected 2008/2010 ...
ATTATTTGCCGGTGAATTTGCGGGCCTGGTCGGCGATGAGGTCGGCGTCGGCGAAGTAGTTGATGCGCATGGCGGCGCGGACCTCTTCGAGGGTCTGAGCCGCGGTGGCGCGTGCGGTCTCGGATCCGCGGCGGAGGATATCGAAGACGGCGGGGATATCCTGCTCATACTGACGGCGACGCTCGCGGATGGGAGCGAGGGTCTCCTCAAGCACGTTGATGAGGAGTTTCTTTACGGTGCCGTCGCCTACGCCGCCGCGGGTGTAGTGGTCCTTGAGGGCCTGAAGGTTGGGGTACTCGGGGAGATATTTGGCGAAGTGGGAGTCGTCGGCGAATGCGTCGAGGTAGATGAAGGGGCAGTTGCCCTCGAGGTGTCCCGGAGAGTCGATGGTGAGGTGCTCGGGGTCGGTGTACATGGAGTTGACCTTCTTCTTGACCTCTTTGGGGGAGTCGCTGAGGTAGATGCAGTTGCCGAGCGACTTGCTCATCTTGGCCTTGCCGTCGGTGCCGGGGAGGCGCATGCACACCGCGTTGTCGGGCAGGAGGATCTCAGGCTCCACGAGGGTGGGGCCGTAGACATTGTTGAATCGGTTGACAATCTCGCGTGTTAGCTCGATCATCGGCGCCTGATCCTCGCCGGCGGGGACAGTGGTGGCCTTGAAGGCAGTGATGTCGGAAGCCTGGCTGACGGGGTAGCAGAAGAAGCCGAGGGGGATCGACTGCTCGAAGTTGCGCATCTTGATCTCGGTCTTCACCGTGGGGTTGCGCTGCACGCGGCTCACGGAGACGAGGTTCATGAAGTAGAAGGCCAGTTCGGTGAGTTCGGGCACCTGGCTCTGCACGAAGATGGTGGTTTTCGCAGGGTCGATGCCCACGGAGAGGTAGTCGAGAGCTACCTCGATGAGGCTCTGGCGGATTTTTTCGGGGTTGTCAGCGTTGTCGGTGAGTGCCTGTGCGTCGGCGATCATGACGAAGATTTTGTCAAATTCGCCGGAGTTCTGGAGCTCTACGCGGCGGCGGAGCGAGCCGACGAAGTGTCCGAGATGGAGCTTGCCGGTAGGGCGGTCGCCGGTGAGTATGATTTTTCCCATAATAGTGTGCTGTTGTGAAATTTTATGCAAAGGTAATCAATTTGCAAGAAAGATAAAAAAGAAAGTAGGGAGGGGGACGTCGGACTGCGTCCTCCGCACAGTGTAGAGGACGAAAAAAGGTGGGGAAAAGAAGGGGAAAAGAGCGGAGGGAGTGAGGAGAAAGGGCGAGGAGAGGGCGCATGGAGGGGATGGGGCTTAAAAAATGCAAAGAATGGTGTGTAATGCCGACGAAAATTTGTAAATTTGCAGTGCCTTGAATAAATGCGGCCTGAGGGGAGGGAAAGGACGGAAAACAGGGCGCCCCAAAGGGAGAAAAGGGGCCATCCGGGAAGCGGACGCACCATGGTGCGTCCCTACATATGGACGGGAACCGAGGGGAGGTAGGTGAAGTGGGAATCCGGGACGGGAACGAAAGAGAAAGAACTAAACACCAATAAATTAACTAACATGGTAAGTTATAAAGAATTAGGTCTGGTCAACACCCGCGAGATGTTTGCCAAGGCCATCAAAGGAGGTTACGCAATCCCTGCGTTCAACTTCAACAACATGGAGCAGCTTCAGGCCATCATCAAGGCCGCTGCCGAGGAGAAATCGCCTGTGATCCTTCAGGTATCGAAGGGCGCCCGCAACTATGCCAACGCTACCCTGCTTCGCTACATGGCTCAGGGTGCCGTAGCATACGCTAAGGAGCTTGGCTGGGAGCATCCCCAGATCGTGCTTCACCTCGACCACGGCGACAGCTTCGAGCTTTGCAAGAGCTGTATCGACAACGGCTTCTCGTCGGTGATGATCGACGGTTCGCACCTGCCCTATGAGGAGAATGTGGCCCTGACCAAGAAGGTTGTAGACTACGCTCATCAGTATGATGTGACTGTAGAGGGCGAGCTCGGCGTGCTTGCCGGTGTAGAGGACGAGGTATCGGCCGATCACCACACCTACACCGACCCCGCTGAGGTAGTAGACTTCGCTACCCGCACAGGCTGCGACTCTCTGGCTATCTCGATCGGTACCAGCCACGGTGCATACAAGTTCACTCCCGAGCAGTGCACCCGCGACCCGAAGACCGGCCGCCTCGTGCCCCCGCCTCTGGCATTCGACGTGCTGGATGCAGTGATGAAGGAGCTTCCCGGCTTCCCCATCGTGCTCCACGGCTCGAGCTCTGTGCCCCAGGAGTATGTTGACACCATCAACGAGTACGGCGGCAAGCTGCCCGATGCCATCGGTATCCCCGAAGAGGAGCTCCGCAAGGCAGCCAAGAGCGCCGTATGCAAGATCAACATCGACTCCGACAGCCGTCTGGCCATGACCGCCGCTGTCCGCAAGGTGTTCCATGACAAACCCGGTGAGTTTGACCCGCGTAAGTATCTGGGCCCGGCTCGCGACGAGATGGAGCGCCTCTACAAGCACAAGATTGAGAATGTGCTGGGCTCGAACGGCAAAGCCGAATAAGGAGGGCGTGTCATAGCGGAGCCAAGGCTCCGATAACTAAAAAGAAAAAAGGCGAGCGGCCATTGAGGCCGCCCGCCTTTTTTGCTTTTGCCTACTGATCAGAGCTAAAGCTCTGATAACTAAAAAAGATTACTTCTCGAGGAAGGAGAAGGGCTCTGATAACAGGGAGAGGAATGGGGGATTAGTCTTCGAGGTAGTAGACGATGGTGGAGACGACGCGGACCTTCTTGACGGAGGGGTTGGAGGTGTCGTCGATGGAGAACTGGCCCTGGTTGGCGGTCTTCATCTTGCCGACTTTCGAGCCGGAATCTTTGGCGAAACGGGCAGCGGCCTCACGGGCGTTTTTGGTGGCCTCGGAGATCATGTCGGGTTTGATGGAGTTGAGGGCGGTGTACTGGTAGTTGATGTAGGAATTGGAGAAGGGGATGCCCTCCTTGAGGAGCTCCGACTGGCGTGCGATGAGAGCCTTGACCTCCTTGACTTTGGAGGTGGTGACGGTGACGGTGCAGGAGAGGGAGTAGTTGTATTTGAAATTGCCGGACGAATACTGGTTGGTGGCGGCATTGTAGGTGTCGGGGGTGCCGATGGAGATGTCGTCGGAGGTGAGGCCGTTGGAGGTGAGGAAGGAGACGATCTTGTTGTTGTAAGATGTCATCTGGTCGTAGAGGGCGAGGAGGTCGTTGCCGGCGACGCTATACTGGATGGGCCAGATGACATTGTTGGCCTCCACTTCGCGCTCGGCGAGGCCTTTGACGGTGACCTGACGGTCGCGAAAGGCCATGTTGTTGATGCCGGAACGGATGAACACTCCGAGGAAGAAGATGCCAAGGGCGACGAGAGCCGCGGCGATGATGTTGGAAGAGTTTAGTTTCATGTCGGTATGGAAATAAATGGTTTTATGTAATTTTGACTTTCAGGGGTTGGGATGGTTTAACACCGGGATAGGAGGGTGAAGATTTTTGGATTTTTAGGGCGCCAATGGGGAGCCGGGTGGAAGTAATTTTGCGGCGTAAACCTTTATATACAACAACCGAACTATGAAAAAAGTAGGAGAACAGGAGAGCCGCGAGGCAATGGAGGCGCGAGTGAGCGCTCAGGTGGAGGCAATTGACGTGGACTGCAGCCGCGAGGTGGATATGGTGGTGCTTCACTGCAGCGCCACTCCCGAGGGGCGCGACGTGAGCGCTGCCGAGATACGCCGCTGGCATGTGGAGGAGCGCGGATTCGAGGATATCGGCTATCACTTTGTGGTGCGCCTCGACGGCACCGTGGAGCGCGGGAGGGACCTCAACCGCCCCGGGGCACACTGCAAGGGATTCAACCGCAGGTCGATAGGAGTGTGCTATGTAGGCGGCGCCGATGCGGAGCTGCAGTCGAAAGATACGCGCACCGAGGCGCAGAAAGCGGCGCTGACCCTGCTGGTGGAGCGGCTTGTGAAGCGCTATCCGCGGGCCGTGGTGAGGAAGCACCGCGAGCTTGCGGCCACCAAGTGTCCGGGATTTTGAAAAAAAGGAGACACGACAGTGGGGGTGAATTGAGAAAATTTCGCTAAATTCGTGGCGCGAACCGTGTGAATCGGAGTCGCAGTCCGATCTAATCCAAGTAAACGACATGGCAAAGAAAAATCCCAAGCTCTGGCTTTATGCGAAAGACTATTTGATAATAATCTTTGGTATAGCACTTTATGGTCTCGGTTTCTGTGCATTTATAGCTACGGCGCCGGAAAAAGTGGTGATTGGCGGCATGGCCGGTCTGAGCCAGGTGGTGGATATGATCACCTTCGGCGTGTGGGGCTTTCATGTGCCTTACTCGGTGACGATCTTTTCGGTGAATATCCTGATGCTGGTGCTGGCGTGGAAGATAGTGGGACGCACGTTTGTGATCCGCACTCTCTTCGGCGTAGTGGTAATCTCGACGATGATGGCGCTGTTTCAGCCGATGTTCACTCATCCGCCGGTAGAGGGTCAGTCGTTTATGAATGTGATCATCGGCGCAGTGCTCTGCGGACTGGGTATAGGACTGGTGTTTATCCACAACGGCTCGACGGGCGGCACGGATATCGTGGCCGCGGTGGCCTCGAAGAAGAGCAATGTGTCGATCGGACGCGCCATGATGTACTTCGACCTTTCGATCATCACATCGTCGATGCTGCTGAAATTTGTGCTGATCCCCGACTTCAACTTCGACGAGGCAGTGCCGCCGCTGGTGTATGGTCTAATCACGCTGTTTGTGATACCGTTTATCGCCGATATGATCATCAATACGAACCGCATGGCGGTGCAGTTTACAATCTTCTCGCCGAAATGGGAGGAGATAGCCACGGCGATCAACAATGAGGCTCAGCGCGGTTGCACGGTGCTCAACGGCATGGGGTGGTACTCAAAGAAGGAGGTGAAGGTGCTTCTGGTGATGTGCCGCAAGATAGAGAGCGTGACTATCTTCCGTATAATCAAGTCGATAGACAGCGACGCCTTCATCACTCAGGCGCAGGTCAACGGAGTGTACGGCAAGGGCTTCGACGAGATAAAGCTGAAGATGAAGCCGGCGCACGATAAGGGGGAGTTGCCGCAGAGGCCGGAGCCATCGTCGAAGATAGTGTGAGATAGTGCTTAGAGCTTAGAGCTTAGAAATGAGAACTTAGATATCATCGAAGCTGAAGATTCGATAACTAAAAAAGAAAAATGCGGGCGGCCATTGAGGCCGCCCGCATTTTTAGGGTATCTTGCGATGCCTTTTGAGGGGCTGCTTGCGATGCCTTTTTGGGGGGCTTTAGAGGGAGCCTTGCTTCAGGTGCTCCACAAAGCGGCCTCGCGCTCTGCCGCTTTCTGCAAAATTACATCCACGCCTCCTTTCTCACAATCCCATTTCCCCCTTTGCGATTACCATTTTTTGCCACGGTCCCTCCTGTATAACATTTTTTAACATGCCTTTCCCTGCATTTTTTTCATCACCCGGTTAAACCATCCCCTCTATCCCGCGTCAAAGATAGCGTAAAGATAATAAAGCAATAATATATATGCGGCAGCCCGCCAACAGCTTCAAAACACTATAATCCACACACACAGGGCTGTTTGCTTCTACCAAAATTACCACATCAAATCGCCGGACCCCGCGGAGGAGTCCGGCGATTTTCATCTCCCCTCCCGCGAAGCTTTTTTAGTTATAAAAACTTCAGCTCTAATCATCCTCCCTTCCCCCAAAAAAGCGAAGCGCCCTCGATGGGCGCCCCGCTTTTTTCCATTTTGATGCCGGCGAAAGCTTCAACTTCGTAAATCTCCGCCTTTACTTCTCTTCCCCGGCAAATTCCATCAGATATGCCTTGATGAAGCCATCCAGGTCGCCGTCCATCACCCCGTTGACATCCGAGGTCTGATAGCCGGTGCGGTGGTCCTTCACGCGGCGGTCGTCAAACACATAGCTGCGGATCTGCGACCCCCATTCTATCTTCATCTTACCGGCCTCGATCTTGGCCTGCTCCTCCAGGCGGTGGTTCATCTCCTTCTCGTAGAGGATGGAGCGCAGATGCCTCAACGCATTCTCGCGGTTTTTAGGCTGGTCGCGGGTCTCGGTGTTTTCAATCAGGATCTCCTCCTTCTCGCCGGTGTAGGGGTCGGTGTACTGGTAGCGCAGACGCACACCCGACTCCACCTTGTTCACATTCTGGCCGCCGGCACCGCCGCTTCGGAAGGTATCCCACGACATGAGCGCCGGTTCCACCTTCACCTCTATAGTGTCGTCGACCAGCGGAGTAACAAACACGGAGGCAAACGATGTCATGCGCTTGCCCTGCGCATTGTAGGGCGACACGCGCACCAGACGGTGCACGCCGTTCTCGCTCTTCAGGTAGCCGTAGGCGAAGTCGCCCTCCACATTAATCGTGCACGACTTGATGCCGGCCTCGTCGCCCTCCAGCAGGTTGGCCACAGAGGTCTTGTAGCCATGTTTCTCGCAGTAGCGCAAATACATACGCATCAGCATCGAAGCCCAGTCCTGGCTCTCGGTGCCACCGGCGCCCGAGTTGATCTTCAGCACCACTCCCATGTGGTCTTCCTCGCGGCGCAGCATATTGCGCAGCTCCAGAGCCTCGATCTTGGCCATCGCATCGGCATACATCGTGTCGAGTTCAGCCTCGGTCACCAGTTCCTCCTTGTAGAAGTCCCAGCCGTTGGCCAGCTCGTCGACCGCCGTCTCCACCTCGTGGTAGCCGTCGACCCACGCCTGCAGGTCCTTGATCTTCTTCATCTGCACCTGAGCCTCCTTGGGATGCTCCCAGAAGTCGGGCACATGCGTGCGCAGCTCTTCCTCCTCTATCTGTATCTTTTTGTTATCCACATCGAGGTATCGCTTCAGCGCATCGCGCCGCTCCATCGTCTCCTTCAGTTGTTCCTGCGTTATCATATCTTTCTTTTATCCTTTTTTCGTCGCTTCCCCTCCGCCATCCCCCTTTTCCCGCCGCGAAGTTACGCATTTTGCGCCGATTATAAAAATCCGGGGGAGGGGGAGGGCGCTTTTTATTTTGCCGTTACGTTTTTATTTCATACCTTTGCCATCAGTAACACTGAAACGTTGGTAAAACAGATTTTTAGGGTCTCCCCGACCGCAAAACAAGGGGAGGCGCTAACTTTTTTGTCACACCATCATTACCTTTTTTGATAATTCTTTAAAACGTAATATCATGGCACTGACCTACATGACCAAGGATGGCTATAAGAAAAAAATGGAAGAAATAGCCTTCCTCGAAAGCGTGGAACGTCCCCGCATATCCGCCGCTATCGCCGAAGCCCGCGATAAAGGCGACCTCTCCGAAAACTCTGAGTATGACGCCGCTAAAGAGGCACAGGGCATGCTCGAAATGAAGATTGCCAAGCTCAAGGATCTCGTGGCCAACGCCCGCATCATCGACGAGAGCAAGCTCAATGCCGACGAGGTCAACATCCTCTCGCATGTCAAGATCAAAAACCTCTCCAACAACATGATCTTCGAGTACACCATCGTGGCCGACTCCGAGGCCAACATGCGCGACAAGAAGATCGGCGCTTCCACTCCTATCGCCAAGGGGCTCCTGGGCCACAAGACCGGCGAAGTGGTGGAAATCCGCGTCCCGGCCGGACTGATGAAATTTGAAATTCTCGAAATCTCCATCTGATCATCCCTTTAGCTATGGCTTCTCTGTTTTCACGCATCGCCGCCGGCGAAATTCCCTCGTATAAGGTGGCCGAGGACCGCGACCATTTCGCTTTCCTCGATATCAATCCCGTGCATCCGGGCCACGTGCTCGTCATCCCCAAGAAGGAGGTCGACTACATCTTCGACCTCTCCGACGAGGAGTATGCCTCGCTGATGCTGTTCGCCAAACGTGTGGCAAAGGCCATCCGCAAGGCCATCCCCTGCAAGAAGGTGGGGGTCACCGTCATCGGACTCGACGTGCCCCACACTCATGTGCACCTCGTGCCCATGAACACCGGCGCCGACATGAATTTCTGCGGCGAAAAGCTCACTCTCCCCGCTGAGGAGATGCAGCATATCGCCGACTCCATCGCCGCACAATTTGAATAATCCACGGCTATGAAACCCTCCATCTGCATCGCTGCCGCCGCCCTGGCCCTCGCCGCCGTGTCCTGCTCCAAGGCCGCATGGAAGGCCGAGGGCACCATCGCCGGAGCCGAGGGGAAGCAGCTCATCCTCGAGGCGCCCGACAATATGGGCCGATGGTATCCACTCGACACCGTCGAGGTCGACAAGAAGGGACGTTTCTCCCTATCCGAGCCTGCGGCCGGCCATCCCGAGGTGTTCCGCCTCACTCTGGGCAAGGAATCGCTCTACTTCCCCATCGACAGCATCGAGACCGTAAATATCACCTCCGACGCCGCCTCTTTCGCCACCTCCGCCACCCTCTCGGGCTCGGATGCGGCTGAAAAGATGCAGCAGATCAACGAGTTGATCAATCAGGTTGTCTCCCGTCAGGGCGAGCAGGCCGTAGCCTACGACCCCGACCTCAAGCGGGCCCTCGCCGAGGCCATACTCCGCGACCCCGCCGGCATCGTGGCCTACTACACCATCTTCCGCCGCGTGGGCGACACCCCCATCTTTGACATCACCAACAGATCAGACCTCCGCCTCATCGGCGCCGTGGCCAATGCCTACAACGCTCACCGCCCCGCCGATCCGCGCACTCCCTATCTGGCAAGCCTCTACCTTCAGGCACGCAGAGCCACCGGTAGCCGCATCCCCACCGACACCATCGTGGCCCAGGAGATCACCCTACCCGAGATCAAGCTGCTCGACCGCAACGGCAAGCCGCGCACCCTCTCGGCCGAAGCTCAGAAAGCCAAGGTGGTGCTCCTCAATTTCACGGCCTACGCAGCCGAAAATTCGCCGGCGCTCAATGTCGAACTGGCACGCATCTACCGCGAGAACCACGGCAAAGGTCTGGAAATCTATCAGGTAGCAGTCGACGACGATGAATTCGCATGGCGGCAGGCTGCCGAAAATCTCCCCTGGATCACAGTCTACAATTCGCAAAAGGAGGGCGCCGCCACCCTTCTGCGATACAACGTCACCACTCTCCCCGCCACCTTCATCATCAACAACGGCGAACTGGTGGAGCGCATCGACGATCCTACCCGCATCGCCTCCTCCGTGGCGCGATATCTCTAAGCCTTCCCACAGGGGCTGCGTCCCCGCTTTTTTCCCGCACATGAGGATACTCCTTCTTGGCGACGCCAGCAACTACCACCGCACACTTGCCTCAGGCCTCCGCAGCCTGGGGCAAGAGGTTGTAGTGGCCTCATGGGGCGGGTCGTGGATGCAGACCGAGCGCGACATCGACATCACGCGATCCTCGCGCCTCCCGGCAAAGGTGGCCGGACTGGAGTATTACCTGCGCATGCTGCGCCTCACTGCTCCGGGCGGACGGCTCACGGGATTCGACGTGGTCAGCATCCACAATCCTGTCTTCCTTCCGCTCCGCCCTCGGCGCGTCCGCGAGATTTTCGACCGTGTCAGCGCCCAAAACGGCGCGGTGTTTCTCACCGCCCTCAGCACCGACACCCCCTATGTGGAGATGTGTCTCGATCCCGACGGGCCGCTGCGCTATTCGGAGTATATGCATCATGGCCGGCCCGCTCCTTTCTACCTGCAGCAGCCGCAGAATGCCCGCGAATGGCTCTCACCCGAGCTCTCCGAGCATTGCCAATACATCTATTCTCACATCCGCGGCGCCGTCTCGGCCCTCTACGAGTATCATCTGGCCCTCTCGCGTCGGCTCCCCGCCGAAAAAATAGCCTACGGAGGGATTCCCATCGACCTCTCCCTCGCCTCGCAGGTCGACATCCCTGAGAATCCCAAAAAAATACGCCTTTTTCTCGGCCGCCACAAGGGGCGCCTCGCCTCGAAGGGCACCGACCGCCTCGAGCAGGCCGCACGCATAGCTCTCGAACGGCATCCGGGCCGTGGCGAACTCGTCATCGTCGAAAACCGCCCCTTCCGCGAGTATCTCTCTCTGCTTCAGAGCGCTCATGTGGTCATCGACCAGGCCTACAGCTACACACCCGCCACCAATGCCCTCCTCGCCATGGCCAACGGCCAGTGCGCCGTCAGCGGCGCCGAGCCCGAATACTACGATTTCATCGGCGAGACAGCCAACCGCCCCATCTTCAACTCCCCCCTCGAGGTCGACGCCATGGCCGACCTCTTCTCCTCCATCCTCACCTCTCCGCCCGGCTTCCTGCGCGACACCGGCCTCAGCTGCCGCCGTTTCGTCGAAGCCCACAATGCAGCTCCCATCGTCGCCTCCCGCTTCCTCTCCTTCTGGCGATCTCATCTCTAACCCATCAGCAACCAAGGCACCAATCCACTGAGCTACAAGCTCCAAGAACTATCCCACATGCTCATCGCCATCCTCAAAAAGCGCATCCATCTCCCCTACCTCCTGTGGCGTCAGCGCAGGAAAGGGCGCCGCTATGCCCGTGCGCCAAAGCTGCGGGCCGAGGAGCTATTTCGCGCCGACTATGGCCGCGAGCTGCGTTGGGACGCTCCTGTGGAGTTTGCCGAGAAGATCCGCTGCATACAGTTTCACACCGACATCTCCCGCTGGCCACTCCTGGCCGACAAGCTGCGCGCCCGCACGGTGGTAGCCGAAAAGGGGCTCGGCGATATGCTCATACCGCTCCTCGGGTCCTGGACCTCGGCTGAGGAGATCGACTTCGACTCCCTCCCCTTCTCCTATGTGATAAAACCCAACAACGGCTGCGGCGACATCCACATCGTCAGCCCCGAGCGCCCCGCCTCACGTGCCTCGATCCGGCGCTCCCTCGCCCGCGCGCTGCGGCGCACCTACGGCGG
>ERZ779852.3601-NODE-3601-length-10870-cov-5.730559_pt1 | contig 10870 bp, 10 predicted proteins | sample MGYA00511559_ERZ779852 | MGnify/ENA primary metagenome ERZ779852 (study PRJEB29588, sample SAMEA2157977) | human gut metagenome | biome: human gut; feature: human-associated habitat; material: faeces | place: Denmark | collected 2008/2010 ...
ACTATAAAATATTTATTATTCGTGTATATTTTTGTATATTTTAATTAACTAACTCATAGTCAACTGAATATGTATTTTCAAGATTTTGATTTATAACTAAACTCAATGACTGTGTTTCGCCTGCTTTTATTGAAGAGTCATACTCAGTTGGTATATATTCAGAATCATTTAATACATTTTTACCTTCTTTATCTTTAAAGTATATATTAAATGTTTTTATGTAAACATCTTTTTCTGAAGTATTTTCTAATTCAATCGTAAAAACGGTTGTTGTATTATTATCAGTTAATTCCATTGAAATATTTTTGATTTTTAATTCTTTAACTTGTTTTTCTTTTAGAATCTCTTCATTAACTTTTGGAGTATTATTTTCATTATTATCTTGTTTTTTTCTGCATCCACAGCCTGTAAATATAAGTAAACTAATTAAAACAAATATTGTGATTTTTTTATTCATTTCTTCCACTTTCCTATTCCTTAAGTGAAGTATATCATTAAATTCTTTATAAATCAAGTTTAAATATTTATCAATTGTATTTTATAAACATATAATGTATAATGAAAATAAGATTATAATTTTTATAGGAGGATAGGAAAGAAAAATTATGATTTAGCGCCAGATCTTTATTTAAGATGACGAGGTTGACAGTTATCGAAAACAATAATAAATTAAATATCTTTATTTATTATTTTACTTATATGAGTTTAAATCCTCATTCCCCCAGTTCGGCGGATGCTGTCACGGTTTAATATGATCGTAAGATATATAACAAAATGTAAAATCTTAAATTACAACAAAATATATATCGCATATTTTTTTAATAGTGTTTTAAAGGAGAAAATATGTGTGGAATTGTTGGTTATATTGGAAAAAAATATAACGCTTTAAATGTTTTAATAAGTGGTCTTGAAAGACTTGAATATAGAGGTTATGACTCTGCAGGAATTGCTTACGTAGAGGGAAAAACTCTAAAAATAGAAAAAGAAAAAGGAAAAATTAGTAATTTAAAATCAGCTATTGATGTAAATATTCCATCTAATTTAGGAATTGGTCATACTAGATGGGCAACTCATGGAATAGCAAGTAAAATTAATAGTCATCCTCATAAGGTAGGAAAAATTACTATAGTTCATAATGGTATTATTGAAAATTATGAAGATTTAAAAAATGAATTAATCAATAATGGTGTCAAATTTAAATCAGAAACAGATACTGAAGTTGCATGTGCTCTTCTAAATAAATTATATGAGGACACAAATGATATGAATGAAACTTTATGTTTATTTCAAAAAAAAGTAAAAGGTACTTATGCTTTAGGTATTATATGTGATGATGATTATAATACTTTATATGCTTTAAAAAATAAAAGTCCATTAATAATTGCTTTTGGAGAAAATGAAAATTATATTGCATCAGATGTTCCAGCAATACTTGAATTTACTAATAAATATATAACTTTAAATGATTGTGAATTTGCTAAAATCACTGAAAATAGAGTTACTTGTTATAAAGATAATGAAGTTATAAACAAAAAGATAAACAAATTTGAAGGAAGTGCTGAAAGTATAGAAAAAAATGGCTATGAACATTTTATGTTAAAAGAAATATTTGAGCAACCTGAAGTATTTAAGAAAACAGTATTTAAATATACAGAAAATGGCATTAAAAGTTTAATTGAAAATATGCCTGATTTTAAAAAATATAAAAGTATTAAAATAGTAGCTTGTGGTAGTGCTATGCATGCTGGAATGGTTGGAAAAAGTTTAATTGAAGAATATGGTAATATTCCTGTCGATGTTGAAATAGCAAGCGAATTTAGATATAAAAAATTATTTATTAATAAAGACACATTAGTTATTTTAGTTTCACAGTCAGGAGAAACTGCTGATACATTAGCAGCACTAGAAATTGCAAAAGAAAAAGGTTGTGACACACTAGGAATAATAAATGTTTTAGAAAGTTCTATTGCAAGAAGTTCAGATATAGTATTATATACAAAAGCAGGAAGTGAAATAGCTGTTGCTACTACTAAAGCTTATTCAGCGCAAATTACCCTACTTTCATTAATTGCTTTAAATATTGCTTGTTCTAAAAAACTAATAAGTGAAGACGAAATAAAAGAAATATTATCTGAAATAAAAAATTTACCTATTAAAATTCAAAGTTTATTAGATAAAAAAGATGATTACAAAGAAATAGCTAAAAAAATATATAATAAAAACAATATATTTTTTATAGGACGAGATATTGATTATGCATTATGTATGGAAGGTTCTTTAAAGCTTAAAGAAATATCTTATATTAACAGTCAAGCATATGCTGCTGGTGAGTTAAAACATGGAACAATATCTTTGATTGAAGAAAATACTCCTGTTGTTGCAATCGTAACAAATGAAAGTATTAGTGAAAAAACAATAAGTAATATTAAAGAAGTAAAATCTAGAGGTGCTGATGTTGTTTTAGTTACAACCGAATCATTAAATAAAGAATCAGATTTTTATAATGAAAAAATTGTTATTCCGAATACTCACAAATTATTACAACCGTTGTTAACTGTTATTCCTTTACAATTACTTTCTTATGAAATAGCAAAATTAAGAAATTGTAATATTGATAAACCAAAAAACTTAGCAAAGTCTGTTACTGTAGAATAATAAAAATAGCATCCAATGATGCTACTTTTTTATTTCAAATATTGTACCTTCTCTTGTATCTTTTAATATTATTCCTTTTTGTAGTAATTCGTTTCTAATCGAATCAGAAAGTTCATAGTTTTTATCTTGTTTTGCTTTATTTCTTTCTTCTATTTTTTCATTGATATATTTAGTTAATTCATCATCAATGTTTTGAATATCATCTTTTAATAAATTTAATGACAACACGCTATCAAACATTTCTATCAAATATAATTTTGTATTGTTATTAGCTTCTGACTTTATAACATCATAAAGTGTAGTTAAAGCAAGTGAAGTATTTAAATCATTACCTAAAGCTTCTAAAAAATTTATTTTATATTTTTCTACTAAGTTATATTCTATTTCACCATTTTTATTTTCTTTTATATTTTTAATTTTAGATTTTAATTTATTATATGTATTTACAGCACCATCTAAAATATCATATGAAAATAATAATTGTTTTCTATAATGTGATTGTAGGCAAAATAATCTATAACAAATAGGATTGTAACCCTTTTCTTCTAAAAGTGAAACTGTTAAGAATTCTCCTTTTGATTTACTCATTTTTCCTGTTTCATCATTTAAATGTTCTACATGAAACCAGTAATTACACCATTTATGTCCTAAATAACTTTCGGATTGAGCAATTTCGTTTGTATGATGTGGGAATATATTATCTATACCACCACAGTGAATATCTAAATGTTCTCCTAATTTTAATATAGATATACCTGAACATTCTATATGCCATCCTGGGTACCCTATACCCCATGGACTATTCCATTTTAGTTCTTGATCATCAAATTTTGATTTTGTAAACCATAATACAAAATCGCCTTGATTTTTCTTACCTAAATCTTCTTCTACGCCTTCTCTAACACCAACTACCATTTCATCTTCTTTATGATTTGTAAGTGCATAATAATCTTTTAGTTTTGTTATATCAAAATATACATTTCCATTAGATATATATGCATATTCTTTTTTTAATAATGTTTCTATTATTTTTATGTATTCATCAATGCATTCTGTTGCTTTTACTACTATTTCAGGTTTCTTTATATTTAATTTATTACAGTCTTCAAAAAAAGCTTTTGTATACATGTCAGCTATTTGCATAACTGTTTTATGTTCTCTTTTCGCCCCTTTTAGCATTTTATCTTCACCAGAATCAGAATCACTACTTAAATGACCTACATCTGTTATATTCATACATCTTTTAACTTTATACCCCATCAAGTTAAAAGTTTTTTCTAATATGTCTTCCATTATATAGCTTCTTAAATTTCCTATATGCGCAAAATGATATACAGTTGGCCCACAAGTATACATTGTTATTTCATTTTTATTGTTTGGAATAAATTCCTCTATTTTTCGTGTTAATGTATTATATATTTTCATTATATCAACCTCTAATTAATTATATCATAATTATATAAAAAAAACGCTTAAAATAGCGTTTTTATATTATTATAATGATTTAGAACATTCTTCAGAATATATATAATCTTCACTAAAGATTTCTGAAGAAACATTTTTTTGTGCAGATATACCTAAATATACTCTTAAATATACATCTTTATAAATTTCTTCTTCCATGTTGTTTGGCATATGTTTTTTATTATGTAATACATAAGCTCCATCAATGCTTAAATATTCATAAACGGGTTTATATGCTTCTAATACTTCATTTTCATCTGTAGCATTGTAAATACCATCATATGTTTTATCAAGTAATTTATACATATCATATTCATTTGATTTTTCTGAAACAAATTTAGATATATGAATTTTTGCTGAATTCTCTTGTATTTTTTTAAATTCTTCTGCAAATTCTGGAATAGATACCAAATCAGCATTTGCTTCTAATGTATAAGTATTCATCATTGCCATTCCGACTTTTTCGGCAGCATTTAAATATACTCTTCTTGCCATCTCTTCATCTTTATTAAGAACGCCGCTTTCTATTAAAATCTGTTTTAATTCAGGGCTAATAACGTTTTTATTTACTTCTGTTACAAATGCAGCTAATTCTTCAGTTGTTAGTGAAGTATTGCTCATTTCCTTTTCTGCTGATTTTAATAATTCAACATATTCATCTTTTGTTAAATATTTAATTTTACTATATTTATCAAGTTCATCTTGGATAGATGATTCAATAGAAGTAGTTTGGTTAGATGGTGTTGAAGATTCATTTGAAGTTGTAGTAGATATATTGCTTATACTTTCACTTGAACTTTCGTTTGAGTTATTATTTTTTCTAGTTGATGCTGCTATAATAGGAATTGAAGTAGCCATCATAATTCCTGCAAGAATTCCGGCCATTTTTTTATTGATTTTAAAACGTTTTTCTTCAGTTGTAAATGCTTCTTCATTTATATCATTAATTTTTATAACTGGATATTTAAGAACAAATCTTGTATCAGTATTTTTAATTTCATTATTTTCATTTTCTAATTCATCATTTAATAATTTATCATAATCAATTGGAGTTTCAGTTGTTTCTTTTACAACCTTATTCTCGTCGATTACCTTTTTTCTTTCATCCATAATTTGTTGTTTTTCTTCCTCAGTATAATATATTTTTTCCATATTTTTTCCCCCTTTAAATTTATGGCTTGTATAATACCATATTATATGATATTTGTCAAATTTTATTTATATATTTCTCTGTTGATGTGCTGTATGATAACACAAATATACCAATTTGTCAAATTTTCCAAAATAAAAGGACTTATTGCTAAGTCTTTTACTTTCAAAATAAATGGTGCAGGTGAAGGGACTTGAACCCCCATGCCTTGCGGCGCTAGCTCCTAAGGCTAGTGCGTCTACCAATTTCGCCACACCTGCAATACAGTGGTGGACCCTGTAGGACTCGAACCTACGACCGCCCGGTTATGAGCCGGATGCTCTAACCAACTGAGCTAAGGGTCCATTTCAAACACTGCTTCTATATAATACCATACCAATAAATTTTATGCAATATATTTTTAAAAAAAACTTAAAAAAATACAAAAGTTGATAATTACTTTTGTATCATATTGAGTAAATTAATTTTAAATAAATCTTTTTCAGAATGTTGTTTTGAAACCATTACACCTTTGTATGTCACTAATTCTGATTGATGTCCTTCTGTTAAAATGTCCTCTGGAATTAATGTATCTAATACAATTGTTTTTTGATTTTGGTATACATGATATTTTAGTTTAATGTCTCCATGAACTTTTGAAAACAAAGCATCTGTTGGTAATTTTAGTTCATATGTAATAGAATCATTATTTTGATTAGTTGAAATTAATTCTCCTAAAAATTCTCCTTCTTTAAGTGCAGGATAATATTCAAAATATAGTTTTTTATAAGCTAACATATTATACTTTTTTAATGATCTTTCTAACTTATGGAATTCATTCTCATTTAAGTATTCAAATACATATACATCTTTCATACTATCCCTCCTATCTTACTATAAAAATTATAACATCCTATATTATCTTTGTCAAACATAAACAAATGAAAAAGCATTTCATTTGTAAAGTGAAATACTTTTTTTAATTATTTAATTTCTTTCTTATTTCCTGTTAAAACATACCCTTGTTTTAATAATGTGCTATCTGTTTTACTTGTACTCCATTTTATATCTCTTGTTCCAGAAATAAATTTTCTTTCTTGATATCTATAATATGTATATTTAGTATAAACATCTACAGTTTTTGTACATTTATCACCATTTAAAGTATAATCCTTATTTGAACATGAATATGTTACTTTTTCATTTTTAGTTGCTATTTTTGTATCAGTTGTTTTTTTACTACATTTTGTTCCATTTAATGTATATCCACTTGGACATGAGTATGTTGTTTTCTTATTTGCTGTTGCATTTTTTGTTGCTGTTGTTGTTTTACTACATTTTGTTCCATTTAGTGTATATCCACTCGGACATGAGTATGTTGTTTTTACATCTTTTTTTGCATCTATGACATCTACTAAAGTACCAGTTTTTTTTGTTACTTCTTTTGTTTCTACGTTTCTATATTCTGTTTTAGTTATTGTGTCTTTAGACCATTGTGACCATTCACCAAAGTCTCCCCATTTACCATCTGTAATTTTTTCATATTCGTATTGATATTTTTTTTCTGAAATAACAGGCTTAGTTGGATTAGTTGGTTTAATTACTGGCGTTTCTTTCTTTTCACAAACACCTGAAGCTTTACAATAATCATAACATCCTAAATGAACTTCTATGTAATTTGAAGCATCTGAACATTCAAGTTTAACTGTCATTAGATATTCATTATCTAATTTTTCTACTTTAACGCTAGATTTTTCTACATCACATTTTTTATTATTACTATCAATTAAATCTAATACAAGTTTTTTATCTTGCATTTCTTTAAGTGTAATAGTAACACTTTCTCCTACTTTTGAAGGTAATCTATCATTAGTAAAATAATTAATAGCAGCTTCTTTCATTGTAGTAATATTTTGATTATATATCTGATTATATAAAGGTTGTAATTTTTCTGTAAATGCATCATTTGCATAATCCTTTACATAGTTCTTAGTTGGAAATAACCATAATAATAGAAATACTGTTAAAACCACAAATAATATTTGTAAAATTAAACTTCTTACTGAAAAACTTTCTTTTCTTTCTTCGTACATAATTCTTCCCCCTTTAAATTTATGGCTTGTATGTTATCACTATTCTGATTAAATGTCAAGTTTTTTCAATTAATTATTTATAACAATTAAAAAGAATACAGCCCCTTGTTGATGGGACGTATTCTAACATAATATATTTTTTTTGTCAAATTTTGATTTTTGCAATCGTACAGCCTGTATTATTGTAAAATGTTTTATATTCTATAACATTTTTATTTTGTTTTAAAACTTCAGATGTTGTTCTTTTTAAAATTCCACTTCCATTACCATGTATTATTACAATAAATTGATGTTTAAGTTTTATATTATCCTTTATAAAATCATTTATTAAAACACGAGATATTTCTCTATCTAATGAATGAAGATCAATTTTTGGAAGATTATCTATAAATATTAAATCATCTATACTCATTTAATTTTTCCTTTACTTCTTTTTTGGTTGGAATGGATATACTAGAACCATATTTTGTAGTTGATAATGCTGCAGTTACATTTGAAAGTTTTATTATATTTTCTAATGACATTTTTTGACATGTACCATAAACAAATGCCCCATGAAATATATCACCTGCTCCAGTTGTATCTATTGAATCTACTGTAATTGATTTCATAATTTTTATTTTATTCTCATAATAATATAATGCTCCAAATTCTCCTAATGTAACAATTATATTATTTTTAAACATGTTTTTTAAACTTTCATATATAGATATAACTGATTTTGTGTTATTAAAATTTAATTTTATATTTGTTACATATTCAGCAAAATCTAGTGAACATATAGTAAAATCTACTAAATGAGAAAGTTCTATAACATTTTTATCTATTCTTCCAGCATCTATTATACTTATAGCATCTGGATATTTTTTTAACATTTTTTTTGAAAGTTCATATTCACTACCGTCTATTAATATCAAATCAGGAATAAAATTAATTTCAAAATCATCTAATTTCATTTTATCGTTTTTAGCAGACAATATAGTTCTATTTCCATTTTCCTTATTTACTATTACTGTATTTATAGTCGTGCTATAGTCATTACTAAATTGTAAATAAGATGTATTTACATTGTTTTTTTCTAAAAATTTTTTTATTTTGCTACCATAGTAATCATTTCCTATAATGCCACAGAAATACACTTCCATATCCCATTTGCCTAATAAGCATGCAGCATTTAAATTTGAACCACCTGGACATTCAATTTTTGTATTTAATCTATATTTTGTATTTTCTTTGATGAAACTGTCTACTGGAAAAGTAATATCATAAGTACAACTACCTACACATAATATTTTCATAGTATCACCTGTTTTAATTATATATTAAAATTGTTATTTAATCAATTTTAATATTAAAAAGAATTAAAATTCTTATTTATGTTTTAGAATTTTAATTCCACATATCAGTTAAGTTACCATTTTTTTTATAATAATCATCCATTAAAACAACGTAAGAAAAAGTTTTAGTTATATTACTTTTAGAATATTTTTTAGCAACTACTCCACCTAATGTAGGTAAGCTTTCTGCGACATAAATGTTGTTTTCATCTATCCCGATAATAATTCCAATATGTCCCCAATAGTTTATTAAGTCACCTGTTTTAATTTTACCTGATTTTATTAAATCTTGATTTAGACTCACAAAATCTCCTAACTTAGTCATTTGATAAGGATATTCAGTATCACCTGCACCTATATCACCAGGATCAAAACCAGCATTTTTTAATACCCATGCAATAAATCCAGAGCAATCTAAACCATTTGGCATTTTAGCACCTGGAATATATCCATATTTTTGAGCAGGTTCTAAATTTGTTAAAGGGCATCCCCATAATGCAGGCCCTTTATATTTAGATATTATTTCATCTTTTTTAGAGTCATCTAAATATAAACCTGTTTTATAATATCTTCCTTCCCCATCTACAAAATGTACACCGCTTGAATGAACTCTACCGTTTTCATAAAAATAAGGAATTCTATATTTAAATTCTAAAGTTAAAAATCTTGCAGCTTGTACTGCACCAGCTCTTGTTTTATAACCTACTTCATTTATTTCACTTTCAAGTAATTTATCTAAAAGTTCTGCCTCGCTTTTACTATATTTATTACATGGAATAATTTCTTTTTTTACTTCAGATAAGGTTGGTTTATCTATTATATCTGTTACTACTACTTTTATACTTTTTTTGCCACTTTTAATCTCACACTCACCAAGATTTTTTGCAGTTATAATTCCATCATTAATACTTATAATATCATCACTAGTAGATATAATTTCACTTATTTTTTTATTTTTATCAATAACAAGTTCATCATATTTTATATCTTTTGTAGCACCCTTAACCATATAAATGACATCGTTTGAAAAATTAAAAGATATAATATTATCTACATAGTCTGTTAACATTTTTTCTTTTGTTTTCTTATACTTACTTTCTAAATAAATTTTATAATCTTTGTTTATATTTAAAGTAAGTAAACAAACCCCACCCTTAGACATACTTTCTGATTTATATAAATCATTAAAAGCAACACATTTAAACTCATTATTAGTATCACCCGTGATAGAGATTTCAAAACTTTTTTTATCAGTGGATATTTTTGTAATATTAATACTACTTATATTTAAAATAAGTCTTTTTTTATAATATAATGCATAGCTAGTTAGCAAAAATGATATGAACAATAAACAGCATACTACAATAATAACACGTTTAAAATTTTTCATAAATACAACCCTTTTACTTTCATAAATAGTATAACATATGAGCAATAAATAATAAATATTTTTATTTACTTTTGTACATAAAGCATTCCTTGTCATGTGAATATATTATGCCTATAGCTTGCAAATAAGAGTATATGATTGTACTTCCTACAAACTTCATACCTCTTTTTTTTAAATCTTTTGATATTTTATCAGATAACAAGTTAGTATTTTTATTTGTTTCATAAATAATTTTATTATTAGTAAATGTTTTTAGATAATTATAAAATGTACCATATTCATTTTTAATTTTTATAAATATTTTGCTGTTATTTATTGTAGCATTTATCTTTTGCTTGTTTCTTATGATACTCTTATTTTCTAATAATTTTTTAATCTTTTCATCATTATAATTACATATTTTATATACATCAAAGTTATCAAAAGCTTGTTTAAAATTTTCTCTTTTATTTAATATGCATTCCCAAGAAAGTCCCGCTTGAAAGGATTCTAATATTAGCATTTCAAATAAATAATTATCATCAAAATTAGGTTTACACCATTCATTATCATGATATTCTATATATTTAAAATTATTTAAATTACACCATCTACATCTAATCATAATACATTTCCTTTTTTTATCAAATATTTATTCAAATAATTTTTTATGTTTTAATGTCTTATTTTGTTTTTTATTCTACCGCTATAACCAATTAAATTTTCGTTCATTCCAACTACTCTATAACATGAAATAATAATACAAATAGTATTTCATCCTATTGTGCCTTCTACCGTTTGTAATGGCATTTTTTTATTTTCT
>ERZ779852.3617-NODE-3617-length-10829-cov-4.967978_pt1 | contig 10829 bp, 9 predicted proteins | sample MGYA00511559_ERZ779852 | MGnify/ENA primary metagenome ERZ779852 (study PRJEB29588, sample SAMEA2157977) | human gut metagenome | biome: human gut; feature: human-associated habitat; material: faeces | place: Denmark | collected 2008/2010 ...
TGCCGGTGATCCTGCTGACCGCCAAGGGCGAGGACACCGACAAGGTGCTGGGACTCAACGTGGGCGCGGATGACTATATCACCAAGCCCTTCAACCCGGTGGAGCTGCTGGCGCGGGTGCGCTCCCAGCTGCGGCGGTATTTACAGCTGGGCGGCGGACAGGTGCAGACCAGCACGCTGGTCATCGGCGGTATCTGCTTGGACGACAACGCCAAGACCGTCACCGTGGACGGCGACCCGGTGGCGCTGACGCCCAAGGAGTACGACATCCTGCGCTTTCTCATGCGCAACGCCGGAACGGTGTTCTCCCCCAACGAGATCTACCGCCGGGTGTGGGAGGATGTGCCGCTGAACGCGGCGGGCGCCATCGCCGTACACATCCGGCACCTGCGGGAAAAGCTGGAGATCAACCCCTCGGAGCTGCGGTATATCAAGGTGGTCTGGGGCAAGGGCTATAAAATGGAGGGTTCCCTCTCATGAAGCGGTTTTTAGACAAGACATGGGCGAAGGCCGCCGCCTTCGTGCTGACGCTGGTGTTCGGCGTTCTGACCGTTCTGGGCGGCGTGGGCGTGGGTATCCTTATCAGCTATGACGTGTTTCTGGACGGCGGCGACCTCCTGCGCCGGACGATGTACGAGGGAAGCTGCGTCAGCTCCATCTACAACGCCGACAGCTTCCTGCGCGGCACGCTGGTCAATGCGGGCGTGCTGGTCAGTGACGGCACCTATGACTACAGTACCGCTGAGAGTGGAGATGTCACCGAGGAGGAGCGGGCTCAGGTGATCAGCGACCTGCCCCGCGTTTTTGCGGAGGAGTTCTCCCGCGAGGCCGCCGCCTGTCACCTGACCGTCACCGTCAGAGGAAATGGGGAGGTCGTCGGTACCTTTGAAAATTTTGAACTGACAGACGGCGACAAGCCGCTGTATACCACGCAGGAGACGTTCACCTATCAGCTGAACACCGGCAACACGGCCATGGTCACCATTGCCGCCGATCTGCTGCGGTCGGAAAACGCGCCCAGCTATTCATATCTGCTGTGCCAATGGCTGCTGGAGCACACCGGCCTGACTATCTCCCTCACCGCACTATTCGCACTGCTGGCGCTGTTCTGCTTCTGCTTCTCCCTGGCTGCCGCCGGACACTGGCAGGGGCACGAGGGCATACATCTGACGTGGCTGGACAAGATCCCCGCCGACGTGTGGCTGATCGTGCTGCTGTGTACGTTTTTCATTGGCTGGGAAGCGTTTTACTATGAATGGGGCAGGGTGTTCTTCTGCGCGGCGCTGGTGCCGCTGGTGCTGCTGTTCCTGTGCGCCTTTGCCGCCCAGTGCAAGGCGGGCACCGTCCTGCGGAGCGCGCTGATCGCGCGGATAGCCCGGTTCCTCTGGCGCATTGTCCGTTCGCTGTTTCTGGGGCTGTGGCGCATCGCCAGAAATCTCCCGCTGCTGTGGAAAACGGCGCTGGTTATGGCAGGGGTATTCTTTCTGGAGATGCTCTTTGTGCTGGCTGGCTACGGCTCGGTGGACGGAATCTTTGTCATAATGAAGGCAGTGGAGCTGCTGGCGACCCTGTATATCGCCCTGAACCTGCGGACGCTGCAAAAGGGCGGCGAAAAGCTGGCGAACGGCGACTTCTCGGAGCCCATCGACACCCGATATCTCCTCTGGGATTTCAAGCGATACGGACAGGAGCTGAACGATGTACAGGGCGGGTTAGAGCAGGCGGTGCAGGAGCGGATGAAGGCCGAGCACCTGAAAACCGAGCTGATCACCAATGTATCCCACGACATCAAAACGCCGCTGACGTCCATCGTCAACTATGTGGATCTGCTGAAGAAGGAGGATATGCCGTCCCCGGCGGCGCGGGAATACATCGCCGTGCTGGACCGGCAGAGCCATCGGCTGAAAAAGCTGACGGAGGATCTGGTGGAGGCGTCCAAGGCGTCCTCCGGCGCGCTGAACGTGGAACTTCAGCCCACGGACGTGAACGTGCTGCTTTCCCAGATCGAGGGCGAGTATCAGGAGCGGCTGGCCGCCTGCCATCTGACGCTGGTCACGCAGCCGCCGGCTCCCGGCACCATGATACAGGCCGACAGCCGGCTTCTCAGCCGGGTCATGGATAATCTGGTGTCCAACGTGTGTAAGTACGCGCTGGAGAACACGCGGGTCTATGTGACGGCGGCTGTGCGGGACGGGCAGGCGGTCATCAGCTTCAAGAACGTGTCCCGTGACGAGCTGAACATCTCCCCCGATGAGCTGATGGAGCGGTTCGTCCGGGGCGACGCCTCCCGCCATTCGGAGGGCAGCGGTCTGGGGCTGTCCATCGCCCGCAGCCTTGTGCAGCTGCAGGGCGGGACGTTCGCCCTGTCCATCGACGCCGACCTCTTCCGCGCGGACATTGTGTTCCCGCTGATATAAAGAACAAGCCCTCCTGCCGGAGGGCTTGTTCTTATTTACGCAAAACTGGAAAGATGACAACACCCAGCAGCCCCGGCTTTTGCAGCAATGATTTCTTTATGCGGCTCCGCCTGAAAAAGATGCAGTGCATGACCACGGAAATTGCGGTCAGCACTGCGTCTTTGCGTCTGGCTGATCAATGATCTCTATTTGATAATTCTGCGCGTTGATGATGTGCTCCTGCCTGCACTCGGGGCAAAAGAGCGGAAAGTCCCGCAGCACCGTCCTTTGTAGCAGCCGCAGCCGCGTTTTTGCGCCGCAGATGGGGCAAAGCAGCCATTTTTCTTCCGGACTACTCATGACCTTCACCCCTTTGCGCGCTGCTGCCATGAACCATGCGAAAAAAGAGCTGCACATGGTTTTGGAGCTTTTCCAGACACTCAGGCTCTCTTTCCGGCTGGCGGTCGCAGATGCCGATGAGCGTCAGCACAGGCGAAACGTACATCATGGCCAGCGCGTCCGGATCCTCTGCGCAGATCTCGCCGGAGGCGATCAGCGCCCGGAAGATACCGGCGTGATAGCGCAAAATGCGCTCCACATATCGCCGGGAATAGAGCGCCGCCAGCTCCGGTGAGCGGAACTGCTCGATGGTCATCATGCGGCGAAACCGGCTGATCGTTTCATTATGGAGAGAATATTCGAATATCTGCTGCACCTTTTCGAAGAGCGCGTCGGCGGTGATCTCCGTAAAAACGGGGATGTCCTGCTTCGCGTTCTGTACATGGATGTCGATCTTGTCCGTATCCGCTTCATACTGCGCCGCCGTGGATTCCACAATGGCGTCAAAAATCGCCTGCTTGCTGGGAAAGTGATTGTAGAGGGAAGGCGCCTTGATGCCCACCGCCTTTGCGATCTCGCCCACGCTGACGGAATCATAGCCCTGCGTGGAAAACAGCTCCAAGGCTTTGTCCAAAATTTTCTGCTTCGTATCTTCCTGCTTCATCATCACGCCTCGCTAACTAATATTCGTTAGTTATATTATAGACGCTTTTGGCAGAAAGTCAAGTGCAGGTTAGACGCCGTTTTTCCCCTTCGGGCATGACGGTCAGATCGGCACGGTGCGGCGCCGCAATAGACAAGAAATAAGAAACCCCCTCTGAAATCCACGATTTCAGAGGGGGTGGTCCGAGTAGTGCGGCTCGAACGCACGGTCTCCTGGTCCCAAACTTATCGGGAAAACTTTTTCCGCTCGTTTATAGCGGTTTTCGGCGCTTTTTAATTTGTTTTACTTACTCTTTGTTGCTCTTGTCTCCACTGTTTCCGGGTGTTCCAGCGCCGTATGTGGTAATCTATGTGGTCAAAAACGCTTCCCGCCCGGTTTCCGGTGAAGGTTCACCGGCGCCGGATGGGAAGCGTTTCTCATTGCTGTTGGCTGCATTGTAACTCTGAGGCGGGTGTTATGCAAGTGGTTTCTGCGGGGGTGGCAGCTCAGAAGCTGCGGCGCTATAGACAAAGAATAGCATCACGCATTTGCTCTCTAAAGGTGAAACTCGCTTTCCCTCAATAACTATCGCATTCCCGTAATTTTAGGGTCATTTTAAGGGAAAGTATGTTTGAAATACGGGAAAGCACCTGTTCATATGAGCAGATGCCGTTTACACAGCCCTATCCGAAGAAATACTGTTTCATATCTGAGGTGCCACCATCCTTGTCGCAGAACCATTCGTAATCAGCGAGACAGTTTCTGCAGTGGGCAATTACATCAAATCCACCGGGTGAATGCCAGTTGTCGGCAATGCTCATGATTTCCAAAGGTTTCCCACAGGCCGGGCAAGGTCGGATTTTTCTTGCTTCACGAGTGGCACGCGCTCGCTGTTCTGTCTCAAGTACGCCTAAAAGACTCTGCCAAAGATTCGAATTTGGCTCATGCTCTGCGTAGTCTTCAAGGTATCGCCTGATATCATCGGCAGCCAGAACGAGAAACTTATCATCCAGAAGACGAATGTGACGCTTGGTATAATCGGAAACCACCACGGGCATACATGTGTTTTTGCCCATCGCATACCGCATTGCTGACAGCAGGATCAAACGAAAGTCAGCGTCACAGATAGGGGTGAGCAGGCCCTGAGGGCACAACAGAAACTCTTTGCCATTATTCGTGCATACGCGCAGCGGTCGCTGTCCCTCTGTTACCAGATTCAATAGGCTGCTGGCTTGATCCTTCAGCTCATCAATGGTGATCGATTCGTAGCCCTGAAACGGGCTTGCTTCATAATTCATCATTTGACCTCCAATCAGTTTGTCCTCGCGATGAGGTGTTGGCATTGTAGCTCTGATTGTCCGGAGGTTCAACTGCTTCTTTTGTGGCTCGAAAAGAAATTTAATGGAGTCAGAATTCGTGTGAATTTATCATTTTCTTGCTTTTACTGCCCGAATATGCTATCATGAAAAACAACGCTGTCATGTGTTGGAATAGGCCTTGGCAGTATGGCTACAATAGGGTTACATGACTGTGAGCTATGCGGTAAAAATACTTCCCATTATAGACAGTCTATAATGTCAATTGTAACTTTGATTGTAATTTTACGAATGTTATTCAAGGGTGTTAGCCTACATCATAATTAAGGTTCGATGAAAATATTGGACGAACAGGCCAAGAAATACGACTTCATTTTTCGGCAAGGAGAAAGTGGACAAATGACTTATATATAGAAAATGAAAGTTATTTTTTCGCCATGACAATTTGCTGTTGACAAGGAAAGATGGCCTGGTGTATAATAAAAACAATTCATTAGAGAGAAATTTTTTTAGAAAGCTATTGTTATTTATTGTCCGTGACAAAAGGAGCGAAAGAATGAAATTGCAGGACCTTGCGAGTGTTCGTAGCGGCCTGGTCTTGTCGAGAAAACAGGCCAAAGAGCCAAGTGAGTATCGATATCCCTTGATTAATCTGCGGTGTATCCAGCAGGAAGGGACAATTCAATTAAAAGAGGCCGATATTTATGAAGCAAAAGAACCGCTGAAAGAAGAATACCTCTCACAAAGCGGAGATATCATTGTCCGCCTTACAGCTCCCTATACAGCAGTTCTGATTGATGAAACTACATCTGGAATGGTGGTTTCCTCAAACTTTGTAGTGATTCGAGTTGAAGATAAGAGCCTGTTGCCAGAGTATCTTTTTTGGTTGCTGAATACAGAAAAGATAAAACGAAAAATTTATGAGAATGCAACCAGTAATATGCTTGGCGCAGTTAACGCAAGATTTTTAGCTGACTTTGAATTGGCCCTTCTTTCCGTGGAGGATCAGCGTAAAATCTCCCAGTTCAATCTGCTGGCCAAAAGGGAACGCCAATTACTTAGGCTGTTGGCGGAGGAAAAAGAAAAGTACTATGCTGGCGTACTGAATCAGGCGTACAAAAGAGCAAAGAAAGGGAAATGAAGATGACAACCAGAAAAGATATTGAACAGGTCCTGTGGAACGCCTGTGATAGTTTCCGCGGCAAGATCGACAGTTCCCGCTATAAAGACTATATCCTCTCCATGTTGTTCGTAAAGTACCTCAGCGATGTTTCCAAAGAGAGACGCGAAGGGTATATCAAACAGTATGACGGGGATATGCGCCGGGTGGAACGGGCCATGAGCCGGGAACGCTTTGCAATGGACGAGCAGTCCACCTTCGACTATCTCTATGCCAACCGGAACGATGCTGAAATAGGCCAGAAAATCAATGTGGCATTGAACCATATCGAGGAACATAACAGCGGAAAACTGCGAAATGTATTTCGGGCTATCGACTTCAACTCCCAGGTTGATTTTGGTGAACCCAAAGAGAAAAATGCCACCCTCCGGAATTTGTTGGAGGATTTCAATGGCCTGGATCTGCGTCCCAGTCAGCTGGGCTCCGCCGATATCATCGGAGATGCCTATGAATACATGATTGCCATGTTCGCCTCTGATGCCGGAAAGAAGGGCGGGGAGTTTTTCACGCCAAGCCAGGTTTCTGAGCTGGTGGCCTCTCTGGTGCAGCCCAAGGAGAACGATCGAATCTACGACCCCACCTGCGGCAGCGGCGGTTTGCTGCTGAAAGCCTATAAGAAAGTACCCAGTGGCAAGGTGGCTATCTATGGCCAGGAGCTCAACGCTCAGACCTGGGCTCTCTGCACTATGAATATGTTCCTGCACGGTGTGGATGATGCCCGGATCTGGCAGGGAGATACTCTCTCTAATCCTCAGAATGTTGAGGATGATAGTTTAATGAAGTTCCAGGTGGTGGTGGCAAATCCGCCCTTCAGTCTGGACAAGTGGGACAGCGGCTTCCTTTCGGAGGCTGAGGCAGACAAGAGGGGCAAGAAGAAAATGTCCGCCGAACTAGATCAATACCACCGTTTCGATTGGGGTGTGCCTCCTACTTCCAAAGGTGATTATGCCTTTGTGCTGCACATGCTCTCCAGCCTGGATGCGGAAAACGGCCGTATGGCAGTGGTACTGCCCCATGGTGTTCTGTTCCGTGGAGCCAGCGAGGGGAAAATCCGCCGTCAGCTGGTGGAAATGAATCTGCTGGATGCGGTCATCGGCCTTCCTGCCAACCTATTTTATGGAACCGGAATCCCTGCCTGTATCCTGGTATTTAAGAAGAACCGGACATGCCGGGATGTGCTGTTTATCGACGCATCCGGGGACGGAAACTTTGAAAAGGGTAAGAACCAGAACGTTCTGCGGGACAGTGACATTACCCGTATTGTCAATGCCTATCAAGCACGGCAGAACGAGGATAAGTACAGTTATGTGGCAGCCTTTGATGAGATTAAAGAGAACGACTTCAACTTGAATATCCCACGGTATGTGGATACCTTTGAGGAAGAAGAACTGGTGGATATTGATGAGGTGCAGCGGAATATTGCCACCATCGAGGCGGAATTGGCCGAGGTGCAAGCGAAAATGGTAGAGTACCTGAAAGAACTGGGGCTGTAAAGGAGGGATAAGCCTGTGTTTAGAAGCTTTATCTATCTTGACGAACACAAACTTTATACCTATAAACGGCAAATTGATGGCAAAAACGATGTACAACCCAAAGCAGTATCCCAGAAAAAAACTGCAGGTTTTTCAGCTGCTGTGAGCGGCTTCGGTTTGAACGGGGCAACAGAAACCAGTATAGATGGAGAGTTTGAGAAAGATGTGAGTTTCGACTACGATCGCTTTGAGCTTGACCTTAGCAGGCTTGAGGGTGAGGACTACTTCGATTGCGTGTTAAATGCAGAATATGATTTGACTACAATACCAGCGATGAAGCTCTTGCGTATATGTAGTGGTTTTGAAATTCCGGAAGCCTTTGATGCAGTTAACTTAATTGATCAGTTTATGCCTATGTTAATGGGGCAGATTGAAACTAAGTCTGCAGGAGAACAGGAAGCATTAGAGGGAATATTAGGTAAGGCTTCTGCTGACATCCCCTTTATTATTGAATGCGATGATGTTACGATCTCTGGCAAGTTGAACGCAAAGTATCTCCGTGAGGAATACGCCAGCCTTGAAGACTATGCCGATCAAGATGTGTACATGCTCTGTAAAGTTGTGGGTATGGTGAGAAAAGATATGGTTGAAATCTTTGATCCGCTGAAAGACTTTATCCGCTTGCCGCGCACTATGCGTCGTCAGATGACAGCGAATGGAAAGTCTGTTGGACTTGATAAGATTTCCATTGAGGGCCCCGTCCTCAAGGTTGAAGTAATTGCCATCTATAAATAATCGAAGGAGGGAACTATGTCATGGCTATTATTCCAGACTTTTTCTTAAATGCAGTAGTTGCTCTTGGCATAGATGGGGGTGATGGAAAAAAGCACTGGATTGGAACGGGCTTTATCGTTGGACGAAAAGAAATTGACAATCCAAACCTTTCTACATATTACATCATCACCAATAAGCATGTTATTGAGCAAGAAAAATACGTCTACGTCCGTTTCAATTCGCTTGGAGGGGAACTTGTTAAGGATTATCGAATTAACCTATATGACAGCATGAGCGTGCCTATGTTCTCCGCGCATCCGCATGATAAAACAGATATAATAGCACTGCAAATTCTCCCGCAAACACTTATTAATGACAAATCTATTTGGGGAGCATTTGATCTTGCTGACCATGCCCTGACACTTGAGCAGATGCAAAATACAGGTGTTAACGAAGGAAGCCTCGTGTATGCCTTGGGGTTCCCTATGGATTTAGTCGATCCAATCAAGGTTCCCATTTGTAGGCTTGGGTGTATTTCAAGAGTTACAGACGCATTCTTGTTGAAAAAGGGGGCTCCAATATTTCTGGTCGATGCACAAACCTTCCCAGGAAATTCTGGTGGTCCTATCGTGAGCAGGCCGGAACATATATCTATTGATGGAACGCCGAGCAATACCAGCGCAAACCTTATCGGTATTTTGAGCGCGTACATTCCCTACAGAGAAACGCTTTATAGCAGACAAACCGGACGAGACCGTATGATTCAAGAAGAGAATAGCGGCCTCACCATTGTTCATCCCGTTGATCGTATCAAAGAGGTTGTGGAACTTGAATGGGCGAGAATAGAGACGCAGGAGAAAGCAACAAACGATATTGCAACTCTTCCTGCTCCACAAGCAACTAGGGAAGAGGTTGCTGTATGACACCAGAAATCAAACAGCGAATAGAGCAAATCCGCCGGGGCGAGGTGCCAGAAAGATATGTAAAAACCGCACTGGGACTTGCTCCTGCCAATTGGAAACGATACACCTTTGGAGATATCTATACCGAAAGAAAAGAACCTGGGGATGAAAATCTACCGCTTTTAATGGTATCCATTCACTCTGGTGTATCAGATGGTGAAGTAGATGCGGCTGAACTTCCTAAGCAGGTAAAACGGATCGAGGATAAGTCCCAGTACAAGAAAGCTGTGTCCGGTGATCTGGTTTTCAATATGATGCGGGCATGGCAAGGAGCAATTGGGGCTGTGCGCACGACAGGAATGGTAAGCCCGGCCTACATTGTTGCTGAGCCAAATGACAAGGCCTATCCGTTATTTATGGATTATTACTCAAGAACACCCCAGATGATAAATCAGATCGACCGACAGTCTTATGGTGTGACGGACTTTCGGAAACGACTGTATTGGGATTCCTTTGCACCGATTAGCTGCACACTTCCGCCCATTGAAGAACAACAAAAAATTGCCGCTATCCTCACCACCCAGGACAAAGTAATTGAACTGAAAGAAAAGCGCCTTGCCGAAAAGCAGCGACAGAAAAAGTATCTCGTGCAGCAGCTTTTGACCGGCAAAAAGCGCCTTCCGGGGTTTAGTGGGGAGTGGAAAAAAACCAAATTAAAAAATATACTGTATGAAAGAAAAACATATTCCCCTAAAGGGTTGGAGTATCCCCATGTTACACTATCAGCAGAAGGTATTTTTCCTAAAAGTGAACGCTATAACAGAGATCATCTTGTAAGAGATGAAGACAAGGAATACAAAATTACACATAAAGGGGATATTTGCTATAATCCTGCGAATTTGAAATTCGGCGCAATTTGCGAAAATACCTTTGGAGATGCAATTTTTTCTCCGATTTACGTAACATTTGAAGTGGAAGAGAATATCTGCAAGGAATACATAGCAAATTATCTCATGCGTTGGGACTTTATTAATGCTGTTAGAAAATATGAAGAGGGTACAGTATATGAACGTATGGCCGTAAAACCGGAAGATTTTTTGAAGTTTGAGATTTTCCTTCCACAGATTGAAGAACAAACCGCCATTGCTGAAGTCCTTTCGGCTGCTGACCGTGAAATTGAACTACTTCAGCAAGATATTGAACAGGAAAAACAAAAGAAAAAAGCCCTGATGCAGCTCTTGCTGACGGGCATTGTGAGGGTGAAGATATGAAAATTGATATGGCAATGACATTGGCGGATATTATTTCCTGTACGCTTTCTTTTGGAGCTTTAATAGCGGCACTTTACATTGGTGTTATTCAAAATAGAATTAATAGAAGGATGCTTTCAATTCAAGATGGCGTTGATATTTATCTGCGCACGAAATGTTTTATGGATAAAGATGATCCGTCTAAAATGATTGCTGCACAGATAGAAATACGAAATATTAGTGCCACACCTCTATCCCTTGAAAGATATGTGTTTAATGGCGTAGAGCGAGTTATTTCACCCTATCGTCTGCCGCCTGCAGTACAATTCCCTGACGCATATTACTATATCAACTTACCATCCGTTAATCAAATGGATTATGCGTCATTTACACTGCATTTTGAAGATACTACTCAACGCAAATGGAGAGTTCCCGGACGGGCAGAATTCAAAAGTGGAACATGGGAACTTTCATGGGAAAAGCCTCAGAAGATATAAGGTGTACGAAAGGAGGCAACCATGGACAAATCCCTGTACTTAGAAAAGAATATCAGCCAGC
>ERZ779852.3639-NODE-3639-length-10774-cov-6.455640_pt1 | contig 10774 bp, 5 predicted proteins | sample MGYA00511559_ERZ779852 | MGnify/ENA primary metagenome ERZ779852 (study PRJEB29588, sample SAMEA2157977) | human gut metagenome | biome: human gut; feature: human-associated habitat; material: faeces | place: Denmark | collected 2008/2010 ...
CAATTCTGAATAAAACTTCAGGAATACTTTAATGCTCGTTATAGTCTTTTTCAATGATGTAAGTTAAGTTTTTTTACATTTGTTGCTGAATTTATGAACGCTCGCTGATGCTGAAACTTTTTCTGAACTTTTTCTGCTTCATGATTTGCATTTCTGCGATTCTCTGCTATATTACACACCATTCGCTCCGAGTACGGGACGAGGTGCTGAGAATTAGGTTCAATAAAATCTGAAAAATCTTCAAACAAAGATTTGACAAAATTGAATTTGATGCTATATTAAACATCGCGCCGCAAAACGGCGATGATCATTAAGCTCAAGATTGAAACGAGTGAATTCGGAAACGCAAAATTCTGAATGAAAGAAAAATAAAAAAATCTTTCAAATCTCACTTGAAAAATCGGAAAGCCGTGATATATTAAGAACTCGTTGCTCCGCTTTGAAATGAAGCTGAGTGAATGAAATACAGCGGATTGAAAAATCCGGTGTTCCTTGAAAAATTGAATAGTGCGAATGGCCCGAGTCAAATTCAAACAGTGATGCAAACACTGTTGAGTTTTGATAAGGAAAATTTGAATCGAACGTGAATTCAACTTTTTGAAAAAGTAAAAAAGCACAGACAAACTTGTCTGTTACAAAATAATTTTTGTACGGAGAGTTTGATCCTGGCTCAGAACGAACGCTGGCGGCATGGATTAGGCATGCAAGTCGAACGGTGCAGCAATGCACAGTGGCGCAAGGGTGAGGAACGCGTGAGTAACCTGCCCTTAAGTTGGGAATAGCTCCTGGAAACGGGAATTAATACCGAATGTGATCGTCGGGAGACATCTCTTGATGATTAAAGGCCGCAAGGTCGCTTAAGGAGGGGCTCGCGTCCCATTAGCTAGTTGGTGAGGTAACGGCCCACCAAGGCGACGATGGGTAGCTGGTCTGAGAGGACGATCAGCCACACTGGGACTGAGATACTGCCCAGACTCCTACGGGAGGCTGCAGTCGAGAATTTTGGGCAATGGGGGCAACCCTGACCCAGCAATGCCGCGTGCGGGATGAAGGTCTTCGGATTGTAAACCGCTGTCAAGAGGGACGAATACAATTGACGGTACCTCTGGAGGAAGTCACGGCTAACTACGTGCCAGCAGCCGCGGTAATACGTAGGTGACAAGCGTTGTTCGGATTCATTGGGCGTAAAGGGTCCGCAGGTGGTTTGATAAGTCTGACGTGAAATACCGGAGCTCAACTCCGGAACTGCGTTGGAGACTGTTGAACTGGAGTATCGGAGAGGAAATTGGAATTCCAGGTGTAGCGGTGGAATGCGTAGATATCTGGAAGAACATCGACAGCGAAGGCAGATTTCTGGACGATAACTGACACTCAGGGACGAAAGCATGGGGAGCAAACAGGATTAGATACCCTGGTAGTCCATGCCCTAAACGTTGTAAACTTGATATGGGGAGATTTACTCCTTTCCGTGTCGAAGCTAACGCGATAAGTTTACCGCCTGGGAACTACGGCCGCAAGGCTAAAACTCAAAGGAATTGACGGGGGCCCGCACAAGCGGTGGAGCATGTGGCTTAATTCGAAGCAACGCGAAGAACCTTACCCGGATTTGACATATATTGGAATGACGTGGAAACACGTCAGCTCGCAAGAGTCGATATACAGGTGCTGCATGGCTGTCGTCAGCTCGTGCCGTGAGGTGTTCGGTTAAGTCCGGCAACGAGCGCAACCCATGTCATCAGTTGCTACCAGGTAAAGCTGGGCACTCTGATGAGACTGCCCGTGTTAAGCGGGAGGAAGGCGTGGATGACGTCAAGTCCGTATGGCCTTTATATCCGGGGCTGCACACGTGCTACAATGGTCGGTACAGAAGGAAGCAAAGCCGCGAGGCAGAGCAGATCCCCAAAACCGTGCCTTAGTTCAGATTGCAGTCTGCAACTCGACTGCATGAAGCCGGAATCGCTAGTAAAGGCGTATCAGCTACGACGCCTTGAATACGTTCCCGGGCCTTGTACACACCGCCCGTCACATCATGGGAGCTGATTGCACCCGAAGTCGTTGCCCCGACCCGCAAGGGAGGGAGGCGCCTAAGGTGTGGTTAGTGACTGGGATGAAGTCGTAACAAGGTAGCCGTTGGGGAACCAGCGGCTGGATCACCTCCTTTCTAAGGAGAGAGACGCCGGCAGAATAAATCAAAGATCTGCAAGGGCGTCCAGGAGTAAGCTCCGGCGAGAGCGCCGGATGTGGAAGGAAGCAATTCCTTCAAGGGTCGTTCGCACTATTCAATTTTTGAGGAGCACAAAGTGCTCATTTTGACAAGAATGCCGGAAGTTTGAGAGATCGAAACTGGGGCTTTAGCTCAGTTGGCTAGAGCATCTGCTTTGCAAGCAGAATGTCAAGGGTTCGAGTCCCTTAAGCTCCACCAATATACCTTAAAGTATGTTGGAACCGGAACGGGGTTTACCTGGAGGAAGCTGTAGGAAGCTCCACGACCGGGCGTATAGCTCAGTTGGTTAGAGCGCGTCCCTGATAAGGACGAGGTCCTTGGTTCAAATCCAAGTACGCCCACCATTTGAAGAAAAACTTCGCGCTGATTTGCAGGCGCGGTGATCATTGACAAGCAGAAGTAAGAATTGTAGGGAAAGAAACAACGGAAGTTGTTTCAGAGAAATTGAAGCCATACAGGCAGGCAAATACAACTTTGTCAGAGCCGAATATGTTGAAAACGGAGAATTGAAAGATTCTCGCAGAGCATCAAGATTAGATAATTTTGGTGGTCAAGCTACATAGGGCACATGAAGGATGCCTTGGCATCAGCAGGCGAAGAAGGACGCGTTAAGCTGCGAAAAGCCTCGGGGAGCTGCATAAAAGCTTTGATCCGGGGATATCCGAATGGAGCAATCCAGCAGAAGTAATGTTCTGTTATCTGCAACTGAATCCATAGGTTGCAGAGGCGAGACTCAGTGAAGTGAAACATCTCAGTAACTGAAGGACAAGAAATCAACCGAGATTCCGCAAGTAGTGGCGAACGAACGCGGAAAAGCCTAAACCGCCGGGTTTACTCGACGGGGTTGCGGGACTTGAACGTGACATGCAGCCGGTTAGGACAACCGTCTGGGAAGTCGGGCCATAGAGGGTGACAGCCCCCTGTCCGAAAACCGAAAGCAGTCTACAAGTATCCCAAGTAGGTCGGCACACGTGAAACTCCGACTGAATCCGGGGAGACCACTCTCCAAGGCTAAATACTAGCTGATGACCGATAGTGAAGAAGTACCGCGAGGGAAAGGTGAAAAAGTACCCCTATTAGGGGAGTGAAAAGTATCTGAAATCATGTGCCTGCAAAGTGTAGGAGCCCTTCGGGGTGACTGCATGCCTTTTGCATAATGAGCTTGCGACTTACTTTAAGCAGCCAGGTTAAGCCATAGGTGAAGCCGAAGCGAAAGCGAGTGTTAACAGCGCGTTAAGTTGCTTGAAGTAGACCCGAAGCTGAGTGATCTATCCATGGTCAGGCTGAACCTCCGGTAACACGGAGTGGAGGGCCGAACCGGTGAGCGTTGAAAAGCTTTCGGATGAACTGTGGATAGGAGCGAAAGACCAATCAAACTCAGTGATAGCTGGTTCTCTTCGAAATATCTTGAGGGATAGCCTTACGTATGACTTGCGGGGGTAGAGCACTGATTGTCCGCGGGACCTTACCGGGTTACCAACGACTGTCAAACTTCGAATACCGCTAAGTTTTAGCGTAGGAGTTAGACTGTGGGGGATAAGCTTCATAGTCGAGAGGGAAACAACCCAGATCGCCGTCTAAGGTCCCTAATTTAAGCTAAGTGGTTTGAAGGATGTGAAGTTGCGTAAACAACCAGGATGTTGGCTTAGAGGCAGCCATCATTTAAAGATCGCGTAATAGCGCACTGGTCGAGTGATTTTGCGCCGAAGATGATCGGGACTAAGCTTAAAACCGAAGACGCGGATGTGCAGCAATGCACGTGGTAGAAGAGCGTTGTATGAGGAGCGAAGCGAAAATGAAAATGATCGTGGACTTCATACAAGTGACCATGCAAGCATGAGTAGCGAAAAACCGGATGGAAATTCCGGTCACCGTAAGACCAAGGATTCCCGGGGAAGGTTCGTCCGCCCGGGGTTAGCCGGATCCTAAGGCCAGGCCGAAAGGCGTAGTCGATGGACAACGGGTTAATATTCCCGTGCCGCCTTAACGGAGTGACGGAGTGACGCAGTATGCTAAGCGAGCTGGCTATACGCCAGTCTAATGTCGTAGGACGTCAGGGGTTAAATGACCTGACACCAAGTCTGAAAACGGATGGGACTCGAAGCCTTCGGGTAACGGGGATTCGCTGATGCTTCGCTGACGAGAAAAGCTCCTAAACGTTGAAGTTTTGGCGTCCGTACCGCAAACCGACACAGGTGGTCGAGGCGAGTAGCCTCAGGTGCGCGAGTGAAACCACTTCAAGGAACTCGGCAAACCAGCCCCGTAACTTAGGGAGAAGGGGTGCCGAACGGGTGTAAAAGCCCGAACGGTTTCAACAAAGAGGCCGCGGCGACTGTTTAACAAAAACATAGCTCTCTGCCAACTCGCAAGAGGAAGTATAGGGAGTGACACGTGACCAATGCCGAAAGGTCAATCGGATCCGTCAGCAGCAATGCGAAGCGGTGATGTGAAGCCCCGGTGAATGTCGGCCGTAACTATAACGGTCCTAAGGTAGCGAAATTCCTTGTCGGGTAAGTTCCGACCTGCACGAATCGTGTAACGATCGCGGCACTGTCTCGAAGTGGAGCTCGGCGAAGTTGTAATTCCGGTGAAAATGCCGGATACCTGCAGTAGGACGGAAAGACCCTGTGAACCTTTACTGTAATCTGATATTGGCATTCGGGTGTTAATGTGTAGGATAGGTGGGAGGCCGTGAAGCAAGAGCGCCAGCTCCTGTGGAGCCATCGGTGAAATACCACCCTTTATAACTTGAATGTCTAACCTCAGCCCGTGAATCCGGGCGGGAAACAGTGTCAGAGGGTCAGTTTGACTGGGGCGGTTTCCTCCAAAATTGTAACGGAGGAGCACGAAGGTACACTCAGAGCGGTTGGCAATCGTTCGAAGAGCGTAAGGGTATAAGTGTGCTTAACTGCGAGACAGACACGTCGAGCAGATGCGAAAGCAGGTCCTAGTGATCCAGCGATAGAACGTGGAATCGTCGTTGCTCAACGGACAAAAGGTACTCCGGGGATAACAGGCTGATAGCGTCCAAGCGTCCATAGCGACGACGCTGTTTGGCACCTCGATGTCGGCTCATCTCATCCTGGGGCTGTAGAAGGTCCCAAGGGTCCGGCTGTTCGCCGGTTAAAGAGGTACGCGAGCTGGGTTCAGAACGTCGCAAGACAGTTCGGTCCTTATCCACTGTAGGCGCAGGACATTTGACAAGATCATTCCTTAGTACGAGAGGACCGGGAATGACTGACCTCTGGTATTCCAATTGTGTGTAAACACGCAGCGTTGGGTAGCTATGTCGGGAAAGGATAAGCGCTGAAAGCATCTAAGCGCCAAGCCCCCTTGAAGACTAGATGTCCCTGGGATTCATTCCCCTGAAGGCGGGTCGTAGACGACGACCTCGATAGGCCGGATGTGTAAGAACAGCAATGTTTTCAGCTTACCGGTACTAATCCGCCGTGAGGCTTGACCACCTTTTTTCTCTCAGATTGAACGCCAGGTCAATCTCCAGGAAAAAAGACAAGCTCGTCAACTCATATCATCTCAATATGTTCCAACTCAACAAGTTGTGTTTGCCGCTCAATTCCTCCCCCCCTCCATTCTTGCTTCTTCTTACATATTTTTTCCCGGTGTCCACAGCAGGCTTGCAACTCACGTTCCCATCCCGAACACGATCGATAAGAGGCCTCACGACGATGGTACTGCACAACAGAGTGTGGGAGAGTAGTTCGATGCCGGGATTTTTTTTATTTTAAAACAATGCCTCTGCAAAATTTTTTGCAACGGGCAACAAGGAAATACTTGATTTTCAGAGATATTGTACTAAATTATTGTAACAAAAAGGATTCTGTATGAGTTTTTCCGCCGGTTCTGTTTATCATGATTTGACGCTGCTTCAGCTCTGCGGGAGCGGAGCATTTGGTGAAGTGTGGCTTTGCCGCGATATTTCCAGAAAAAAACTTGCCGTGAAAATCATTTCGAAAGGCCGGCTCGGCGAATTCTGGAGACGCGAGCTGCAGGGCGTCATCAACTACCGCACGATTACAGAGCAGACTTCCGGACTCCTTCAGATTTATCACGTCGGCGAAGACGAAGATTTTTTCTACTATACTATGGAAGCTGCGGATTCGCTGTCGCAGGAAAATTATGTTCCGGATACTCTTTCGGCGCGCCTGGCGGCGAATGGTCCGTTGCCGCCGGAAACGCTTCAATCCGTCCTCAAAGAGATTTTCAACGGAATCAAGGTGATTCATCAGGCTGGATTCGCGCACCGCGACATCAAGCCCGACAATATTATTTTCGTTCACGGAAAGCCGCGGATCGGCGATATCGGGCTGATTTCCGCGCTCTCCGCGACGATGAGTCAGCTTGCCGGAACGCTGGAGTTCCTGCCGCCGGAGCTGCGGTCGTCGGATTCGCCGGATCAAGTCGATCGCAAGTCGCGTCAGGGAAGCGATCTTTACGCGTTTGGAAAGGTCGTTTACTGTGCGGTGACGGGCGAAGAGCCGCAGAAGTGGCCTGCGATTCCCTGTGGCATTCCGCTTTCGCTGCCGCTGAAGTTTTATCTGCGCCTTTCCATGCAGCTTTGCGACCGGAATCCGGCGCGGAGACTGCATTCTCTGGATGAACTCGAACACGAAATGCGCGAAATCGAACGCAAGCTCCTGTTCGGCGAGACCTTCCGCGACAAAATCATTTATTTCCGCAAAACCGCGATCCGCGAGGTGATCGGTGCTACCTATCAGGTCCTCCGCTGGTTCCGCAGACACTGGTGCCTCGGCCCCGCGCTGATCTGCGCGTTTGTGTGTTCGATCATTCTTGCCTGGCCGAAGAAGCCGTTCGATCTGGCGGATCAGAAGACTCAGAAATATGTCAACACAAGAGCCGGCATCTCAATGACGATACCGGCTCGCTGGTTTGTCGTTACAAACGAGACAATGGCAATAAGGTCTTTGACCACAATGGATAAACTCAAATTTCCCAAGTCGCTTCGCTCAACACTTTTGGAGAGTATTCGCAGTCAGATTCAGCATGGTGCCGAGTTTATTATTTGTGATACGGATCCGGAATTTCAAGATCAAATAACGGTTATGCACTATGGTGATCTGGAGAAAAATATTGACGATACTCCTCTAGATGAATTGCGCCTGAGACTTAATGAGGTTTTTAAAGATATGGGAGCCAAAGGGGAAATTTACGAGGTGAAGCGTGTTGTCATTGCCGGGCGTACTGCAATATTTTCTGACATGCATTATGAGTTTGTCTTGAATGGAGTAAAGCATTACCGCCGCGTCGTTGCATACCAAATAGTTACTTCGTCCACAGAGCTGGTTTCGGTAACTCTTACCGCAACAACGGCGAGTTTCCACAAGGTGCTCGAACAGTTTAATGCGATCCTTAAGACTCTGAAGTTTATAGACAAAAAATAAGAAATCCTTGGAACATTTTCCACAGCCTGTTTCCTTTCGGTTGATTTTGGGTTGGAATAATAATCAATCATGGAAACAGGCTTTTTCGAGCTTCTATCCCGTCAAATGTGCGTATTTGCTCGGACGTTATCTGTTAGCGGGAAAGTCCGGCAAGTTTCCGGCAAGCGTACCCGATAGGAATAAGCAATGTCTTTTTCATCGGGCTTTTCGCCTTTATCGTTGTGGCTGAAAATCCGGAAGCCATCCGTTGTTTTTTTATACATCAAAGGTTTATGATCCAACTTTGACAACGGCATTTCTGGGAGAAATGAGAGATCTTCCGGAAGTCTGCCGTGGAGGTTTCGGTATTCCATAACTTCAGCGGCAAGGAGTGCCATTTGGCGGACATCACGTGTCCGGTCGATTCGTACCAGAAGATTGCTAAAATCCGGAATTGCAATTGAGGAAGATATGAAACACTCTGCTTCAAGACGATCTCTATTGAAGTGTGCCAATTTCCTCTTTTCCAGGCCGGAAAGATCATCGCGGTAAAGCAGCGAATTGATTTTCAAATAATAGTTCAATGTAAAAAGATAATCCCGTTTGAGATTTATTTTTGCAAACAACGGAGCAAATTTCTGGTAATATTTCCAAGAAAATTTTGCGAATTTGCAAATTTTCAAGCCTTGAATATCTTTGGCAGAAGCAATTTTTAAAAGATTTATTATCTCTTCTGTTAATGCATTTTCACTGGCGAACGTTTCGGAAAATTGTCTGCTCCAATCGGGGGCATCTCCAATGAGTTTTGTCATTTCCTCTTTGCTGTAAACACCACTTGCCATCGCATAACTCAATGCGTACAAGCGGAGATTGTCCATAGCGCCGACAACCAGTTTGCTGAGCAGAGTTTCATTATAAACGCACCATTCCCGAAGTTTCAATAAATCCTGATTGCATTTTGCAACCACGGTTTTGTCTGCGGCATTGGCTCGGATTTCCAAGGTCCGCAATTGTGCGGCGGTGCGGAAGCACTGCAAATCCGGCAGCAACAAGCAGGCAAGCGTTTCGCCCGGCTCGACCCAGTTATACGCGATCCGCTGCGGTTTGAGTTCAAGCAATTTTTCTATGGCAAGGAATTTATCTGCCTGCGTTTTGCGGAGTTCGGAAAGGTATTTTTCCGCTTCTGACGGTATTTGATATTTCTCCATATCAATTTTCATATTGATTTTGCAGAAACTTTTCAACGGCTCATTATTGATAGAATAACCGAAAGAGTTGCGTTTTTGCCAATCCGCAGCAAAAATACCGCGTCGAGCAATTTGGGAAAGCTCACATTGACTTCGTTTGATTTGTGTGTGGAAATAAAAATCGCCAACTCCGAGTGCCGCGATAAATATGCCAAATCCTAATAACGGATAAACTGATTTCCACTGAAATTTTTCATCCTTACAGCTTGCGCCGATTGCACAAAAGAGCATAAACGCTACACCGAAGTGAAAACACCACCATTTTTGCAATGGAGTATCAAGCATAAAACCCAGAAAACCGAACCCGAAACTTGCCAGAATAAACACTAAAACTGTCCAACGCTTCTTTTTGATTGCAATCGGCAACAGCAGGATTCCGGCAAGCTCATACCACGCCGCACTGATGAATGCGGGTAATTTCCAGAAGCGGCTTTTTTTCAAATCATTCCGCAGAATTGTATAGAAATTTTTTGTGAAAGTCAGAAATCCATAACCATAAGTTAAAAGGCAAACACTGAAAAATAAAAAAGCGGCCAACGTCCAGACAATGGCATTAAAAGTAGAATCTGCTGCCCAATTCGGAGTGATTTCTGCAAAAAGCCACAATGCAAGCGGTAAAATTGCGCCAAAGCAAATCATCCATGCCATGCCGAACATTGCCCCTGACAGGGGTGTGTGCCGCATAAAGAAGCGATAGAAAAATTTTTTACGTTTGCAGTGTTTTAAGCTTTTATTTTTCATTGCGAATCCCTGCTCGATAAGGAGCTCTCCGTGGTAATTCTGAACAAACATTCTTTGTCAGAATACTTTAATATCCCTTGAGCGTTTTTTCAACTCCTCTTTTTGAAATTCTGGTATATTTGCTGTCCGGAGTTTCCAATTTTTTGACAATGGGCTGGCTCGTGCAGAGCGAAACGCCCGGAGTATTTTCACCGGGGGAGAACCTCCAATGAAAATACCCGGAGAAAATTCAGTTTGACAGGGCTTTTAATTTTGCGGCGCAATTGCTGGTTATGGCGTCAGCTCCAAATTTGATATACTGTTCCGCCTGTTCAGGTCTGTCAACCGTCCAGACAGAAACATAAAAACCTGCATCTTTCAACGCTTTTATATATTCCGCATTGAACACGTTTTCCTTTGCTTCGCCGTCAATTCCGTCCGCATTCAGCTCTCTCAGTATGGCAATGGTGTTTGAAACAGATTTTGAAATATCTGTTTCGGCATCAGAAAAACCTGTCAGCCAGAGGGCTTTGATGTCCGGCATGCACTGTTTGCTCAAGCGGATCATTTCCTTATGAAACGAGATGACCACAATCTGTTCGTGCGCAACTCCTTCCGTTTCAAGCAAATCGCGCAGTGCGGGGACGACCCGTTCATCATTTTCTTTTATTTCCACAAAAAATTTGCGCCCGGGACGAAGCAGGCGGAGGGCATCGCGAAAAGTCGGAATCCGTTCTCCACGAAAGGCTTCCATTTTATTGCAGACATCCACACGCTCGATTTCAGAAAAAACAGAATCTTCGATCCGGATATTTTTGTCTCCGGTGCGCCCGGTCATGGAATCGTGAATGCAGACGAGAACTCCGTCGGATGTCAGATGAATGTCCGTTTCCATGCCGTCGGTATCGCGTTCCATTGCCAGTTTGAATGAGCTTAGCGTGTTTTCGGGCGCATCCAGCGATTCGCCCCGGTGAGAAATCCATTCAGTTTGTTTCATATCAACTCCTTTTTTGTTGAGTGTGTTTCAATTGATTTTCCCATTCCGTCTGCAGTTCCCCAAGGTCCCGGAATTCATAGTCCGGAACGATGGTACCGGATGCATGGGCGGCTGCGGATGAAGTGATCAGGCAGGTGAGCGCGCCGGCATTGGCGCCGACGGCAATATCGGTTTCCATGCGGTCGCC
>ERZ779852.3640-NODE-3640-length-10771-cov-9.956047_pt1 | contig 10771 bp, 6 predicted proteins | sample MGYA00511559_ERZ779852 | MGnify/ENA primary metagenome ERZ779852 (study PRJEB29588, sample SAMEA2157977) | human gut metagenome | biome: human gut; feature: human-associated habitat; material: faeces | place: Denmark | collected 2008/2010 ...
ATATTGATTATTTTCCAACGAATTTTGTTGTACATAACGAAGAAATATATTATGTGGATTTCGAGTGCAATGATTACATGGAAGAATGGAATTTTGAAAACTGGGGTGTAAAATACTGGTCAAAGACACCGGAATTTTTGCAGTATGTGAAAGAGCATTCATGACATGTCTTTCCATGTAAAGGAGCTATGCCGGAAGCGTTACAAAAAGTGAATACCGGATTGCAACATGAAACGTAACACAAAAAAAGTCCTTGAAATCAAGGACTTTTTAATGAATCGGAGTGGCGGGATTCGAACTCGCGACCTCCGCCTCCCTAAGACGGCGCTCTAACCAAGCTGAGCCACACCCCGAAACGCAAGTAAGATGATACCATGGAATTTTACAAAAAGCAAGAGTTTTTTTATAAAAAGTTAATTTGCCCATTTTGAGTCTATTGTCGTACAATATAATGAGTGTAAGGAAGTCAACATGTTTACATGATTGACGAACGACAACCTTAGCGAATGAATATCTTGTGAAGCTAATACATAAAAACAGTGGAGGATGGGCTATGGCCAATATAACAAAACTGGCATTGGAAGCAGCTTTAAAAAAAGAGCTTCTCACGAAGCCTCTGGACAAGATCACCATCAATGATCTCGCCGAGGACTGCGGTATCAGCCGTATGGCTTTTTATTATCATTTCAAAGATATTTACGATCTGGTAGAGTGGGTATGTGTGGAGGACGGCACGAAGGCACTGCAGGGGAAGAAGAACTATGAGAACTGGCAGGAAGGCTTCTGTCAGATTTTCGAGGCAGTGCAGGAGAACAAACCTTTTATTATGAATGTCTACCGTTGCGTGGATCGCCAGAAGATCGAAAGCTACTTAAACAAGCTGACCTACCAGCTTATTGCGGACGTGGTGGAAGAAAAATGCGCCGGTATGCAGTTGGCGGAGGAACACAAGGAATTCATTGCCGGATTTTACAAATACGGTTTTGTGGGTGTGATGTTAGACTGGATCGACCGGGGAATGAAGGATGATTATCATAAGATCGTTGAAGAACTGGCAATCACTCTTTACGGAAACATCAGCCGATCCATCGAAAATTTTGAGCACACGGAAAAGAAATTCTGAAACAGTACTGAAATAGTATAAGTACTTTACAAAAAGGGCAGGATGATAAAAACTTTATCATTTGTCCTTTTTTGTAAATTGGTTTTCTTATAAAAAAGAAGTAGGATACTATTTGTAAACAGAAAAACATTTGAGAGTCATCAAAGAAAGGTGGTAATCATTATGGCAAAAAAGAATAATATTGGACTGGGACTGGCAGCACTGGCAGTAGGTGCAGGCGCAGTGGCAGCAGTAACCAAGGGACATAAGGCAGAGGTGAAGAAAGAGGAGAGAAAGGCAGCCGTCAAGGCAGCCAAGAAAGATTATCGAAACACTGAGCTTGGAAGATACGACAAGAACAGCAAAGGCATCTATTATTCCAATGGTAACTACGAGGCCTTCGCAAGACCTAAGAAGCCTGCTGGAGTGGACGAGAAGAACGCTTACATCGTAGGCAGCGGACTGGCATCTTTAGCAGCAGCATGCTTCCTGGTACGTGACGGACAGATGCCCGGTTCCCACATCCATATCTTAGAGGCAATGGATATCGCAGGCGGTGCCTGTGACGGTATCTTCGATCCCAGCAGAGGCTACGTCATGCGTGGCGGACGTGAGATGGAGAACCATTTCGAATGTCTGTGGGATCTATTCCGCAGCATTCCCTCTTTGGAAGTACCCGGAGCCAGCGTGCTGGATGAGTATTACTGGCTGAACAAGGAAGATCCCAACTACTCTCTGTGCCGTGCAACGAAGGATTGTGGACAGGATGCCCATACCGATGGCAAATTCAATCTAAGCCAGAAGGGCTGCATGGAGATCATGAAGCTGTTCATGACAAAGGACGAGGATCTGTATGACAAGACCATTGAAGATGTTTTCGATGATGAAGTATTTAACTCCACCTTCTGGTTATATTGGAGAACCATGTTCGCTTTCGAGAACTGGCACAGCGCACTGGAAATGAAGCTTTACTTCCAGAGATTTATCCATCATATTTCCGGATTGCCTGACTTCAGTGCCCTGAAGTTCACCAAGTACAACCAGTACGAGTCTCTGATCCTTCCCATGAAGAAGTATCTGGAGGCAGCAGGTGTGGACTTCCAGTTCAATACCGAAGTGACAAATGTTATTTTTGATATCAATGACGGCAAAAAGGTAGCAAAGGCTATCGAGTGCAAGGTAAAAGGTGTAGAGAAGGGCATTGTCCTCACCGAGAACGACCTGGTATTCGTTACCAACGGAAGCTGTACAGAGGGCACCATCTACGGTGACCAGAACCATGCACCCAACGGTGACGCAGAGGTTCGTACCAGCGGTGTATGGAGCCTGTGGAAAAATATCGCAAAACAGGATCCTTCCTTCGGACATCCCGAGAAGTTCTGTTCCGATGTTTCCAAGACCAATTGGGAATCCGCTACTGTGACTACACTGGATGACAAGATCATTCCTTATATCACCAATATCTGTAAGCGTGATCCCAGAAGCGGTAAGGTCGTAACCGGCGGTATTGTAAGCTGTCAGGATTCCAAGTGGCTCATGAGCTGGACAATCAACCGTCAGGGACAGTTCAAGGAGCAGGACAAGAATCAGGTATGTGTATGGGTATACGGTCTGTTTACCGACGTACCCGGCGATTATATTAAGAAACCCATGAAGGATTGTACCGGTAAGGAGATCACCGAAGAGTGGCTGTATCACTTAGGTGTGCCCGTAGAAGATATCGAGGATCTGGCAGAGCACAGCGCAGTCTGCGTTCCTACCATGATGCCTTACATTACCGCATTCTTCATGCCCAGAACCAAGGGTGATCGTCCCGATGTCATTCCCGACGGCTGTGTGAACTTCGCTTTCTTAGGCCAGTTTGCAGAAACCCCGAGAGACACCGTATTCACCACAGAGTATTCCGTGAGAACCGCTATGGAGGCTGTCTACGGACTGCTGGGTGTAGACAGAGGTGTGCCTGAGGTATGGGGCAGTGTCTATGATATCAGAGAGCTTCTGGACAGCAGCGTGAAGCTGATGGATGGTATGTCTCCTCTGGAGATCGAACTGCCCGGACCTTTAAATGCACTGAAGAAGCCGCTGCTCCGCGTAGTGAAGGGCACTGTAGTGGAAAAGCTGCTGCGTGACCACAATGTGATCAAAGACGGCATGCTGGATTAGAATTGTATATGGAATAAAAGTGCGAAGACTCCCACCGGAAAAATCCGGTGGGAGTTTTTTAATTCATAGGAAATTTTTTCCTATGAATTAAAAACGCTCCGCAGGGATCACACTGCGGCGGTTATGAAATATGTCGCAAAAGCGACCCGCCGCAGGCGGAGAATCTCGCAAGCGAGATTCTTTTTTATGCAAAAAGCTTTTTTAAAAATCATATAAAGAAAGTTGAACAAATGTAAGCGTTTACATAATACTAAAGTACTATACAAAACAAACAAAAACATTATGCCTGTTTTCAACATTGTGCACGAAAATCGGTACTCTGTCAAAAAATTATCAATTTCGTCTTGATATTCCTTTGGCAGATTGTTACAATATCAAAGTACTAAAAACCGAAGCCGAAATGCTCCGGTAGTGGTTTGGGTTACAAAGTTTTGTCAAAAATATTATAAAAAGGGAGACAAAGAAGTATGAAGAAATGGGTATATTTGTTTACCGAAGGTAATGCAAACATGCGCGAACTGCTTGGTGGTAAAGGTGCGAACCTGGCTGAGATGACCAACATTGGTCTGCCGGTTCCTCAGGGCTTCACCATTACAACAGAGGCATGTACACAGTATTATGAAGATGGACGCGAGATCAATGAAGAGATCCAGGGTCAGATCAACGAGTACATTACTAAGATGGAAGAGATCACCGGCAAAAAGTTCGGCGACCACGAGAATCCTCTGTTAGTATCCGTTCGTTCCGGCGCGAGAGCATCCATGCCCGGTATGATGGATACCATTCTGAACCTTGGTCTGAATGAGACCGTTGTTAACGTAATCGCTGAGAAGTCCGGCAACCCCCGTTGGGCTTGGGACTGCTATAGAAGATTTATCCAGATGTATTCCGACGTTGTTATGGAAGTAGGTAAGAAGTACTTCGAGCAGCTGATCGATGCAATGAAAGAGAAGAAGGGTGTTAAGCAGGACGTTGAGCTTACCGCTGACGATCTGAAGGAACTGGCTGGTCAGTTCAAGGCTGAGTACAAGGCTAAGATCGGTGTAGACTTCCCTGATGATCCCAAGGAACAGCTGATGGGCGCTATCAAGGCTGTATTCCGTTCTTGGGACAACCCTCGTGCAAACGTTTATCGTCGTGACAACGATATCCCTTATTCCTGGGGTACTGCTGTTAACGTTCAGTCTATGGCATTCGGTAACATGGGTGATGACTGTGGTACCGGTGTTGCATTTACCAGAGATCCGGCTACCGGCGCGAAGGGACTGTTCGGTGAGTTCCTGACCAACGCACAGGGCGAGGACGTAGTAGCAGGTGTTCGTACACCTATGAAGATCGCTGAGATGGCTGACAAATTCCCTGAGGCATTTGCTCAGTTCCAGGAAGTATGTAAGACTCTGGAAGATCACTACAGAGATATGCAGGATATGGAGTTCACCGTTGAGCATGGTAAGCTGTACATGTTACAGACCAGAAACGGTAAGAGAACCGCTCAGGCAGCTCTGAAGATCGCTTGTGATCTGGTAGATGAAGGCATGAGAACCGAGGAAGAGGCAGTTGCAATGATCGATCCTCGTAACTTGGATACTCTGTTACATCCTCAGTTCGATACCGCTGCTCTGAAGGCTGCAACTCCTATCGGCAAGGGCCTTGGTGCTTCTCCCGGAGCTGCATGTGGTAAGATCGTATTCACCGCAGAAGATGCAGAAGAATGGCATGCAAGAGGAGAGAGAGTTGTTCTGGTTCGTCTGGAGACCTCTCCCGAAGATATCACCGGTATGAAGGCTTCCCAGGGTATCCTGACCGTTCGTGGTGGTATGACCTCTCACGCAGCAGTAGTTGCTCGTGGTATGGGTACCTGCTGTGTATCCGGTTGTGGCGACATCGCTATGGATGAGGAGAACAAGCAGTTCACTCTGGCTGGCAAGACCTTCCATGAAGGTGACTGGCTGTCCATCGATGGTACTACCGGTAACATCTATGATGGCGAGATCAAGACTGTTGATGCTACCATCGCAGGTGAGTTCGGCCGTGTAATGGCTTGGGCTGACAAATATCGTAAGTTAAAAGTTCGTACCAATGCAGATACTCCCGCAGATGCTAAGAAGGCTCGTGAGCTGGGCGCTGAAGGAATCGGTCTGTGCCGTACTGAGCATATGTTCTTCGAAGAGGACAGAATCGCAGCATTCCGTGAGATGATCTGTTCCGATACTGTAGAGGAGAGAGAAGCAGCACTGGAGAAGATCCTGCCTTATCAGCAGAACGACTTCAAACAGCTGTATGAGGCTCTGGAGGGCAACCCTGTTACCATCCGTTTCCTGGATCCGCCTCTGCATGAGTTCGTTCCTACCGAGGAAGCTGACATTGAGAAGCTGGCTAAGGCACAGGGCAAGAGCGTAGAGACCATCAAGACCATCATCGCTTCTCTGCATGAGTTCAACCCTATGATGGGTCACAGAGGATGCCGTTTGGCTGTTACTTATCCTGAAATTGCCAAGATGCAGACTAAGGCTGTTATCCGTGCGGCAATCGAGGTTAAGAAGGCACATCCCGACTGGAATGTAGAGCCCGAGATCATGATTCCTCTGGTATGTGAAGTAAAGGAGCTTAAGTTCGTTAAGAAGGTAGTTGTAGAGACCGCTGATGCTGAGATCGCAGCTGCCGGTGTAGATATGAAGTACGAAGTAGGTACCATGATCGAGATCCCCAGAGCAGCTCTGACTGCTGATGAGATCGCTAAGGAAGCTGATTTCTTCTGCTTCGGTACCAACGATCTGACCCAGATGACCTTTGGCTTCTCACGTGATGATGCAGGTAAGTTCCTGAACGCTTACTATGACACCAAGATCTTCGAGAATGATCCGTTCGCTAAGCTGGATCAGAACGGTGTCGGCAAGCTGATGGAGATGGCTATCAAGCTTGGTAAGCCTGTAAATCCTAAGCTGCACGTTGGTATCTGTGGTGAGCACGGTGGAGATCCTTCTTCCGTAGAGTTCTGCCACAAGATCGGTCTGGATTATGTATCCTGCTCACCTTTCCGTGTACCTATCGCAAGACTGGCTGCTGCACAGGCTGCTATTGCTGATAAGTAGGATCCGACTATATTGAAATATTAGAGAAGGTATTACAATATAAGAAAACCCATGGTTCGTAAGAATCATGGGTTTTTTTGGTGTAGGAAAATAATAAATGTAAAAAAGCGCGGAATATGTTATACTATAATTGACATGCGTTCATGCACAGGAATCATAAATGGTAGAGAAACAGGGTATTATGATGGAAAATTATCAGGAACAGTATAATCAGGAATTACATCAGCAGGAGATTAACTCGAATTTGCGGACATTAAAGGGATTTTTTTGGATCTTTGCGACCGTTTTGGTGATCTGGGTACTGACACTGCTACGGATCTTTATCGTGGATGCCAGAATTTTTACAATGGCAGTGGGAATGTCTGTGGTCATAGGAATCCCTATAGTCTATATATATAAGAAAGTGGACTTGTCGAAGCAATGGGTCAAATATGTGTTCCTGACGCTGATCTGTATGATTTCAGCGATTTTTGCTACTTTTTTATCTTTTCACGCAGTTCTTATCTATGTGCTGCCGTTGCTTTTGGCAGTGCAGTACCGACAGAAGAGGAGTCTGTGGATCACGTATTTCGTGAATAATATCACCATGACGATCAGTATGCTGGCAGGATTTTATCACGGTATATGTGATCTGAACCTGCTGCTTGGAAGCAATCATACAAGAAGCTGGTATCTGGAGCAGTGGAGTGCAGGAGCTTTACAGTTTGACCTTGAGCCGGATCCGGTATTTGTAATATTGTTCTATGGAGCACTACCGCGGGCAGTGATCCTTCTGGTATTCACACTCATCCTGCGCTATATCAGTATCAGCAGCCATGAAGATGCGCAAAGAATCGCTGATCTGACTTATCGCAAAGAGACGGATCTGGGTACCCATGTGTATAACAAAAATAAATATGAGGAAATGATTGAAAACTACTATCCGCAGGTACACAGGCTGGCAGCTGTTTTCTGGGATGTGAATAATCTAAAATATGTCAATGACAAATACGGTCATGCAGCAGGAGATGTACTGATTCAGACATTGTCTTCTGTATTGTATGAATTGTCTACGGACAGACGTAAGGTTTATCGCGTGGGTGGAGATGAATTTGTCATGATCATTGAGAATCCTGTGGATTTTGAAATTGAATCCATGGTAGAATCGGTCAGCGCAGCATTGCTTGAGCGGGATGGACAGGGTGAGATGCCGATCTCCAGTGCCGTGGGCTGGGCAGTAGGCTGTGGTGTGGATATTCGCAAGATCGTGAATGAAGCAGATACTAAAATGTATGAGAATAAAATACGTGGAAAGGAAGGGAGAGAATAGATGGCAAACTGGGTGAGTGCCGGCTGCGGTGTCATTGCCAATGAACTGGCACAGGCAATGGAAAAAAGAGGACAGAAGCTGTATGGTGTTGTGAACCGTACGCAGGAGAAAGCAGTCGCTTTTGCGGAGAAATACGGTGTGCAGAATGTATTTACAAGTTTTGAAGAGGTCTGTGCGGATCCGGCGGTGGATATCATCTATATCTCTACGCCTCATAATACGCATATTCAATTTTTGCGAAAAGCTCTGGCAGCAGGTAAGCATGTGTTGTGCGAGAAATCCATTACGTTAAACTCCGGAGAACTGGAAGAAGCTATGCAGCTGGCGAAGGAGCACGGCGTAGTTCTGGCGGAAGCTATGACAATCTATCATATGCCAATCTATAAGGAACTGTTAAAGCGAGTGGATGCGGGAGACCTCGGAGAACTTCGTGTGATACAGATGAACTTTGGAAGCTATAAGGAATACGACATGAAGAACCGGTTCTTCAACCGGAATCTGGCGGGCGGTGCATTATTGGATATCGGCGTATATGCGCTCTCTTTTGTAAGAATGTTCTTAAGCTCCTGTCCGGATCAGATCGCCTCTCAGGTGAAATTTGCACCTACGGGAGTGGACGAGCAGGCGGGTATCCTTTTAATGAATCCGAAGCAGGAGATGGCGACAGTGACATTATCTCTGCATGCCAAGCAGCCCAAGCGGGGCATGCTATCTTTTGACAAGGCTTATGTGGAGATGTATGAATATCCCAGAGGACAGAAGGCAGTGATCACCTACACGGAGGACGGTCATACTGAGGAACTCCGGGCAGGAGCCACAGCGGATGCCCTGGCCTATGAGGTAGAGGATATGGAGCGGGCAATTGCCGGACAACCGGAGGTCATGAAGTTGAATTATACGGAAGATGTCATGCACATGATGACAGAGATCCGAAAACAGTGGGGACTGATCTATCCAGAGGAAGAGTAGACCAGAAAAAAATCTGATAACAGTATTCCGGCGGTAAAAAGATCCGAAGAAAATATGACCAACCGTCGGTATGCAGGGAGAATACTGATGATACGAAACAAGAGTCTGGGGAAGAGACTTCTGGCGGCGGGGATTATGCTGATATTTAGTATGAGCGGCTGCGGAACAGACAATAAGATAGAGTTAACAGGGAATGGAATAGGAAGTGATGGAATAGAAGCTGCGGCAACGGTGGATTCTGCTGAGGTGACCGCTGCCGGGGAAACGGCATCGGATGTCACGGGTGGAGATGCTGCAGCCACAGGAACTGCGGAGGATACGAATAAAACGGCACCGACTCCTGCCCCGGCGCCTCGGCAGGAGCTTACTACTGCGGACCGCATGGCGGACCGGACGAAAGTGAAAGGCATCTATGTCACCGGTCCCAAGGCCGGCAGCACCGGAATGGAAGATCTGATCGGACTGGTGGATGAGACGGAACTGAATGCTATGGTCATTGATGTGAAAAACGATGAAGGAAATGTGACGTTCCGGCTGACGAATGAGGAGATTACACAGAACATTCCCGTACTGGACCAGATATCCGAAATGCAGGCAGGAGTGCGCTACATCCGGGATATTCAGGCTTTGATGCAGGAACTGAAGGATCATAATATTTATACCATTGCGAGGATCGTATGTTTTAAGGATCCCATTCTGGCGGCGGCGAGACCGGAACTGGCATTGACGAAACCGGACGGCAAGCCGGTGACGGATGCCAACGGCCTGGCATGGGTGAATCCATACAGGCAGGAGGTCTGGGAATATCTGACAGAACTTGCCGAGATGGCAGCAGACCTTGGATTCGATGAGATCCAGTACGATTATGTGCGTTTTCCGGTGGGATCAGATGCCAATGTGGCGGACTACGGTGTGGATATGGATGCCTATCCGAAGAGGCAGGCAATACAGGATTTTCTCGCCTATGCAGGAGACAGACTTCATGAAAAGGAATGCGTGATTACAGCGGATGTCTTCGGCACTATCATCGGAAGTGAGACAGACGTGCAGACTGTAGGGCAGGATTACACGGCGCTGGGACAGACCGTGGATGCCATCAGTCCCATGGTGTATCCCTCTCATTATGCGAACGGGGTATTCGGACTGAAGGTACCGGATGCGAATCCTTACGAGACGGTATCGGCGGCAATGCAGGGTTCTGTCGAAGAACTGCAGGAGATTCCGGAGGCAGAGCGGGCTGTGGTGAGACCCTGGCTGCAGGCATTTACTGCCACCTGGGTTCCGGGGCATATTTCCTATAACGGAACACAGATCAGGGAACAGATTCAGGCAGTCTATGATGCCGGTTATGAGGAATGGATCCTGTGGAATGCAACAAACCGCTATTCGGCAGAGGGACTGCTTGGTGCAGACGAGGTAGAGGATAATGAAAATAATCAATAAGATCATAATAGGGATTGCAGTGATCTGCCTGCTGTTATGTGGCGGTATCCTGGTATTTGCACTGAATCCGGATATGACCGATGCTCTGGCACAGAGGCTGTATGGAAACGGAAATAATGCGGAGACTGTAACAGAGACAGCAGAGGCAATCGGAAATCCCAGCAATATAGGTACAGATGGAAGTGTTTCGGTAACGCTGCCGGATCAGCCTGAAAACAGTCTGAGCGATTACATCAATCCGAATCCCCAGGAACCCCTGCGATATCCCGGCGGTAATACCGGAAGCTCCGACAGCGGTACTGTAGCCACACCGGCTCCCAGAAGTGACGCTGTGACGGATTTAAACTCTTATTATGCAAACTGTATTACACAGTTAAGCATTCTGGGGAGCGGAGATCAGCATTTTGACAATGTGGTTCCCAAGAGTCTGTGGAGTTCCATTGAGCAGGCGTATAATACCGGAGCCTACGAGCAGGGATATGTGGCGGAGGTGCTGAAAAAGCTTGGCATGGACAACTTTGCGATTCAGCTGCAGCTGGTAGATCTCGGGGATGGGTATTACAGAGTATATCACAATGTGGTGACTTATTAGAGATTTGATGGTTCAGAGAAAATCAATCAAGAGGAACACTGTTATCAAAAAAGGATTTCAGTGTTCTTTTTTGTTTGCATTGTAAGAATATGTAATATTTA
>ERZ779852.3644-NODE-3644-length-10760-cov-4.803550_pt1 | contig 10760 bp, 8 predicted proteins | sample MGYA00511559_ERZ779852 | MGnify/ENA primary metagenome ERZ779852 (study PRJEB29588, sample SAMEA2157977) | human gut metagenome | biome: human gut; feature: human-associated habitat; material: faeces | place: Denmark | collected 2008/2010 ...
GAACTGCGGCTCATGAGCAGCGCCAGGTCCATCAGCGCCGCCGATGTGATGGGGTTGGACACCGGCACCAGCACATTAGCCGCCGTTGCCGATGTATCCTCCTCGTCGGGCCGTTCGCGAAGCATCCTGATCTTGATTTTTGAGGCCGCCTGCGAGGCCACGATAGGCGCTATGGCGCAGGTGACGAGGATCACCAGCACTGTGCCGTTGAGCATCGTCTCGTCCATGATGCGCGTGCCGTCGGGGAGGATCATATTGTAACCGATGGTCACCACGGCGAGGGCCACGGCGGTGTGGGCCGTGGTGAGGCCGAACATCATGCGCCGGTCAGAGCCGTTCATGCGGTAGACCTTCTGGGCGATCCAGGCCGGCACCCATTTGCTCACGAGCGCTATGACGAGCATCACCGAGGCCACGGCCAGGGTGTTGCCGCTCACTATCACAGCCACATTGATCATCATCCCCACACCTATCAGGAAGTAGGGGATGAACAGGGCGTTGCCCACAAACTCGATGCTGTTCATCAGCGGGGAGTCGGAGGGGATGTAGCGGTTGAGTACCAGGCCGGCGAAGAAGGCGCCGAGCACCGGTTCGAGGCCGATGGCTCCGGCTACCCAGGCGCTGAGAAACACCATCACCATCACATAGACATACTGCGTGACCTTCTCGCTGTAGAGCTTGAAAAACCACCGCGTGATGCGCGGATAGGCGTAGAGCACTGCAAGGCAGTAGAGCGCCAGCTTGAGGCATAGCCAAAGGATGCCCGAGGGGGCGAAGGAACCTGTGTCGAAGATGTTGACGGCTCCGGCGAGCACCAGAAGGGCGCCCACCACGGCTATGATGGTGCCCACCACTGAGATGAGCACCGAGGGGGCCTTGGTGATGCCGAATCGCGCCGCCACCGGGTAGGCTATCAGCGTGTGCGAGGCATACATGGCCGCAAGCAGGAAGGCTGTGAGCCAGCCGGTGTGGAGCAGGTACACGCTGCCGAGCACACCCATCACCATGGGGATGAGGAATGTGAGCGACCCGAAGAGCACACCCTTGCGGATATTGCGCCGCAGGTGGTACATGTCGATCTCCAGTCCGGCGAGAAACATGAGGTAGAGCAGTCCCACCTTGCCGAAAATCTCAAACGAGCTGTCAGAGGCGAGGATATGGAGCCCGTAGGGGCCCACCACCACTCCGGCCACTATCATGCCGATGATGTGGGGTATCTTGAGCCTGTTGAGGACTACCGGCGCGAGCAGTATGATGGCCATCACGATCAGGAAAATCGCGACGGGATTGGTGACGAGTGCTGTGGCCGTTGTCAGCAGGCAAGTAATCAAGATGCGGTGGTATTAGGTGGTGGAAATTTTGCGGTGATATGTGCCCTTTATCGGCGGCCAATCAGATGCTCGGCGATCTGCACGGCATTGAGAGCGGCGCCCTTGCGTATCTGGTCGCCTACAATCCAGAATGTCAGACCGTTGGGATTGGCGATGTCGGCGCGGATGCGTCCTACATACACCGGATCGTGGTCGGCGACATCGAGCGGCATGGGATACTGTTTTTCGGCGGGATTGTCTACCACCACGATGCCGGGAGCGGCTTCGAGGGCTTTGCGGGCCTCTTCGGGGCTAATCGGACGCTCTGTCTCCACCCATATCGCCTCTGAATGGGCGCGGAGCACCGGCACACGCACACACATGGCGCTGACACTCAGCTCGGGAGCGTGCATGATCTTGCGGGTCTCGTTGAACATCTTCATCTCCTCCTTTGTGTAGCCGTTGTCGGTGAAGACATCGATGTGGGGGATGACGTTGTAGGCCAGTTGGGCGGAAAATTTCTCCACCGTCGGTTTTTCGCCGCGTGCGAGTTCAAGATACTGGTTTTCAAGCTCCTTCATGGCCGATGCGCCGGCGCCGCTGGCTGCCTGATAGGTGGCCACATGCACCCGGCGGATGGGCGACAGGCGATGGATGGGGTTGAGGGCTACCACCATCTGGATTGTGGTGCAGTTGGGGTTGCCGATGATCCGGCGCGGAGCGTCGAAGGCGTCGTCGCCGTTGACTTCGGGCACCACCAAGGGCACATCGGGGTCCATACGGAAGGCGCTGGAGTTGTCGATCATCGTGGCGCCGTGGCGGGTGATGACGTCGGCATATTGGCGCGAGGTGGAGGCGCCGGCCGAGGTGAAGGCGATGTCGATGCCTGAGAAATCGCTCTCGGGGGTGAGCTCCTCCACGGTGACGGGAGTGTCGCGGAAGGTGTATGTGGTGCCCGCGCTGCGGCTTGAGCCGAAGAGGCGGAGCGAGGTGACGGGGAAATTACGTTGGTCGAGGACCTTGAGGAGCTCCTGACCCACGGCGCCGCTGGCGCCGACTATGGCAATGTTCATTATAAATTCTGTAGTGAGGTTTATGATACTGCAAAGGTACGATTTTTCGGTGGCGTGGGAAATAACAATGATTAAAAAAAGAAAAAAGCAGTGAGGGAGGCGAACATCACTTGCCGCCGGAGCGTTTTGAGTATGAATCCTCCGGGGAAACCGGTGGTGACAACTTTAGCTGTTTGTCTCATTATTCAACATATTAAAACGCTCAAAAATTATGAAATACGACCAGCCCGATCTTCCCTATGCCGCCAACGCACTCGAACCGGCCATCTCCCAGCGCACGGTAGAATTTCACTACGGCAAGCATGAGAAAGCTTATATCGACAACCTCAACAAGCTCATCGAGGGCACCGAGTTTGAGGATCTCCCCCTCGAGGAGGTGATCCGCGACTCCAAGGGTGCGCTCTTCAACAATGCTTCGCAGGCCTGGAACCACATATTCTACTTCTTCTCCTTCTCTCCCGACGGGGGAGGCGAACCCGACGGCGAACTGCGTGCGGCCATCGACCGCGATTTCGGTTCGTTCGACAAGTTTAAGAAGGAGTTTGTCGATGCCGGCGTCAAGCTGTTCGGCTCGGGCTGGGTATGGCTGTCGCGCGACCGCGAGGGCAAGCTCTTCATCACTCAGGAGAGCAACGCCGGGTCGCCCCTCACCCACGGCCTCACGCCTATCCTCTGCTTCGACGTGTGGGAGCATGCCTACTACCTCGACTATCAGAACCGCCGCAAGGACGCCCTTGAGGCCCTCTGGGATGTAGTGGACTGGCCCATCGTGCAGAGCCGCTATTGATCAGATCATACGTCGTGGTCAGCCCCGGGCGGCTGACCACGACATAATATAAGCCTTATGGTTTATCCGGATAAACTTACGGTTAACAAGAGCTACTACTAACAAAAGATAGAGCACTTAATTGTAAGCATAATGTGATGAATGGGGAATCAGGTGCCTGTGAAGGTGCCTGGTTTTCTTTTTGCCCGTACCCGAAGGTCAGCGGGAACCCGAAAGTGAGTCGCGGAGCTCTGACGGGGTTTGGCCGTAGGCTTCGCGGAAACATTTGGTGAAATAAGCGGGGGTGGAGAAGCCGGCTTCGTAGGCTATCTCGCTGATGGACAGCTCGGTGGTGGTGAGCAGGCGGCGTGCCTCGCGCAGGCGCATGTCGCGCAGCAGCTCCACGGGCGAGATGCCGGTGAGGGCCTTGATCTTGTTGCGCCAGTCGTCGGAGCTGCACTGCGACACGCCTATGCGCAGTTTGGGCTCGGGGCGCCCCGAGCACGATGCAAAAATCACACTCAATATTATCGTCACCGGCCAAAGCAGCTTATGTGGATTCATGGCAGGTATGTGACTGATGTTGTTTGTGCCTTTTACGTGCCAAAGTTACAAAATAGTATGTATATACCGCCTGCCGGGGGGCACAAAAAAACGCATCACCTGCCCTGCGGGCGCGTGATGCGGATTATGCTGACGCACCTGCGGCCATGAGGGCCGGGGTGCCTGGGATATTGTCTGCCTTTAACGGAGTGGCAAAGACTCGACGGGCCGCGATGAGTGGCTGGTCGGGTGATTTATTTGTCGCCGGTGAGGGAGAAGAGCAGGTCTTTCTCGTCTTCGGGATTAACCTGGATCTCTACTTTGCCCTCGCGTGCGAGCCAACCGATGGCTGCGAAGACCTCTTTGTCTTTCAGTTTGCTGATCTTTTTGAGCTGCTTCAGGCCGAGTACGTCGGCTTCGTTGAGGGCGGTCCAAACCTGGCCGGCCCATGTGCCAATTGTTTCTGAATTCATAGTGAAAATAATATTTGTTAGTTGGAGTATCAATCAGTAGTGTTTTACCTTAAATTGCTTATTCACTTTGCAAAATTAGCTAAAATTTTGCAAATGCGGCTGATTCTGAGACACTTTTTATCCTTTTTATTTCTACAACAATTGTCAAATGGTTAAGGTTCAGTGGTTTGTGGAGAAGTTTGAAAATCGCCGCGCGGCGGCTAAAATGTTGTTTTACTGAGAAAAACGGCCGGTTTTTCCTCCCGCCGGGTGCCCGTGGGCGGAGTTGCTGAAAAGCATACGATAAATTTGTGCGATAAATTTTGATGTTAAAAGGGGAATCTTTAATTTTGTAATCGTAGGAGAAAAGTATCCGATTCACTCCGCGTTAACCTTAAAACAACAACTGAGCAATATGGCTAAAATCAAACCTTTCAGAGGTATCCGCCCGCCCCGCGAGCTGGTAGAGCAGGTGGCATCGCGCCCCTACGACGTGCTCAACTCCGAAGAAGCACGCGCCGAGGCCGAAGGCAATGAAAAATCGCTGTATCATATCATCAAGCCTGAGATCGACTTCGAGCCGGGCACCGACGAGCATGATCCCCGCGTCTACGACAAGGCCGTGGAAAATTTCCGCGCTTTTCAGCGCAATGGGTGGCTGGTGCAGGACTCTGAGGATCACTATTATATCTACGCCCAGACCATGGACGGCCGCACACAGTATGGCATCGTCATCGCCGCCAACGTAGAGGACTATGTCAACGGTGTCATCAAGAAGCATGAGCTCACCCGCCGCGACAAGGAAGACGACCGCATGATGCACGTCAAGGTCAACAATGCCAATGTGGAGCCGGTGTTCTTCGCCTTCCCCGACAACGAGCGCCTTGAGAAGGTGATCTGCGAGGTCACCGCCGGCAAGCCGGAATACGATTTCGTGGCTCCTGACGGCTTCGGCCATCACTTCTGGGTGGTAGAGAGCCCCGAGCACACCCGCATCATCACCGAAGAGTTTGAGAAAATGCCTCATCTCTATATCGCCGACGGCCACCACCGCTCGGCAGCTGCAGCCCGTGTGGGCCTGGAGAAAGCCGCCGGCGACCCCTCGCACACCGGCGATGAGGAGTACAACTACTTCCTGGCCGTGGCCTTCCCGGCATCGCATCTGCGCATCATCGACTACAACCGCGTGGTGCGCGACCTCAACGGTCTCACCCCCGCGCAGTTCCTCGACCGTCTGCGCGAAAACTTCCGCGTGGAGCTCAAGGGCAAGGATGTCTACCATCCCGCCGCCCTGCATGAGTTCTCGCTCTACCTCGACGGTAATTGGTATGCTCTGACCGCTCTCGAAGGGCGCTACGACGACAACGACCCCATCGGAGTGCTCGATGTCACCATCTCCTCCAACCTCATCCTCCGCGACATACTCGGCATCACCGACCTGCGCACCGACCGCCGCATCGACTTCGTGGGCGGCATCCGCGGCCTCGAGGAGCTGCAGCGCCGCGTCGACTCCGGCGAGATGGCCATGGCCCTGGCGCTCTATCCAGTATCGATGAAGCAGCTGATGGACATCGCCGATACCGGCAACATCATGCCCCCCAAGACCACCTGGTTCGAGCCCAAGCTCCGCTCCGGCCTCGTGATCCATTCCCTCGACTGATCCCTCTCCAAAGGATACCACCAACATGTAGGGACGCACCATGGTGCGTCCTCCGCCCGGATGGCCTACAAAAATGGCAATATAAAAAGGTGCCAATCAATTGAAAATCAATTAATTGGCGCCTTTTTCGTATCCCCGTAGGGAGTCGAACCCTAATCGTTGGAACCGGAATCCAATATTCTATCCATTGAACTACGGAGACATCCTGAGTGTGTTGGCGCGACGTGGCGCTGTGGCTGCCCGCCGCCGTTGCGAATGCAAAGGTACAAAAAAGTTTTCAGCTTTCTCCGCTACATCCTCACAATTTTTTCCCCTCCTCGCCTGCGGATGATAATCCCGGGCGGGGGAGCGCCGGAATGCACTTCCGTTCCCCGATAATCGGGCTATTTGCTGTAGGTGCGGGAGCGGTAGGTGCGGGCGTTGCGCAGGTGGGCGTCGTACGACTCCGTAAAGTCGTGATAGCCTGAGCCGTCGGGGCGTGCGCACATGTAGATGTAGCTGTGTTCGGGGGCATTGAGCACCTGATCGATGGTGCGCGCTTCGGCGAAGCGGATGATGCCCGGGGGCAGACCTTTCACCACATAGGTGTTGTAGGGCGACTGGATGGAGAGCATGTCGCCGGTGACGCGGCGGATGGTGAAATCGCCTTTGGCGAAGCGCACCGTCGGGTCGGCCTGCAGCCGCATCCCGCGGTTGAGGCGGTTGAGGTAGAGGCGGGCGATGGTGCCGCGCTCGTCGGTGCGGTTCGACTCTTCCTCGACGATCGATGCCAGAGTGGAGACTTCAAGGGGCGTGAGGCCGAGTGCGCGGGCCTTGGCGCGGCGCTCTTCAGTCCAGAATCGGGTGTAATTGTCACGTATCTTGGCTATTAGACGCTCAGGGGTGTCGGTCCAGTATGCTTCGTAGGTGTCGGGGAGCAGTTCGGATTCCAGTTGCTCTATGCTGATGCTGTCGGCGGCGGCAGCGGCCGACGCAGCGCGGCTGAAATCATCGGCGGTGAAGTCCATCTTCGATGCCATGCGCCCGGCGAGGTCGTCGAAGGTGCGCACATTGTTGAATGTGACCTTTACAGGCGTCTGACGCCCCTGATCGAGCCTCCGGGCCACGCGCCACGCCTTGTCGTCGGGCTCCACGCGGTAGGCGCCGCGTGCGGCCTCCACATCTCCGCCCCACAGCATGGCCACACGCCCTCCGAACCCCTCGCCGAGGGCGCTTTTTATCGAGTCGCGGGCTTGCTCGGCCGTCGACCCGGCCGGGATGTGGATCCACACCGCCTCCTTGCCGGGGTAGCCGCCGGTGAGTTGCACGAAATACCATGCTCCACCCGCCAGCACTGCCAGGCACAGCAGGGTGATAATATATTGTTTCACACTTTTTTTCTCCTTCATAGCATATGCTGATAGATTGCGTCTGCAAAGTTAAGCAATTTCCACCGATGTGTGAAAATCATTCTCCCTCCTCCGGATTTTAACATTTGGACACTCCGTATGGTTCGCCCCGGCGAGGGCCTCTTCCCGCTTGTGTTTTAATGATTTTTACCTTTGTAAACTCAATTTTACTTAACTGAAGGGCGTCATTATTAAACATGGTTAATTGTTTATGTTAAATTGTACACCTTACTGATTTTCTTTATATATTCGCATCGCTGACGGGGAAATGGCCCTCGGGCTTATCCCCGATTTTAACACTTTGTTATCACAGATTAAACCATCGCGTACAAAGGCAATCAAATTACATCACAATAGGATTCACACATTACGCAGGTTTCCTGAACGACATAAACAAGAACATCCAAAAGACTAATTTTTTTTACAGGAGAATAGTATGAAAATTTACGCTAAATTAGCTTTGATGGCAGGCGGAGTGGCTGTGCTCAGTTCCGCCCTTACTGCAGTGGCGCTCGACCGTCTGCGCGGCGCCGGAAATACTGACAAAGCTTTATTTACCGCCATGAGCGAGGACGGCAGCGCCTCGTCGCGCGGATTCCTCACCGTGAGCAACTCGGTGACTCCTCCCACCGACTTCACCCATGCCGCCGAGAGCACCATCAACGGTGTGGTGAGCATCAAGAGCTACGCCTCGCCGCGCGGCTATCAGGGTGGCGACGGTGGCTTCAGCAACCCTCTCTATGAGTTTTTCTTCGGCACTCCTCAGCCGCGTCAGCAGCCCCGCCAGCAGCAACAGCCCAAGGCCGAGCAGCAGCGCGGCCTCGGCTCGGGTGTCATCCTCAGCTCCGACGGATATATCGTCACCAACAACCATGTGATCCAGGGCGCCGACCGCCTGGAGGTGACCCTCAACGACAACAGCATCTACAATGCCAAGGTGATCGGCACCGACCCCACCACCGATGTGGCCCTGCTGAAAATCGAGGCTGAAAATCTGCCCGTCATCCCCGTGGGCGACAGCGACGCCCTCAAGGTGGGCGAGTGGGTGCTTGCCGTGGGCAACCCCTTCGGCTTCACCTCCACTGTGACCACCGGCATCGTCAGCGCCAAGGCACGCAGCGTGGGCTCGGCTGCCATGGGTCGCCCCATGGGTATCGAGAGCTACATCCAGACCGATGCCGCCGTCAATCCCGGCAACTCGGGCGGAGCGTTGGTCAACATCAAGGGTGAACTGGTGGGCATCAACACCGCCATCTACTCCGAGACTGGCAGCTACGTGGGTTATTCCTTCGCCATCCCCTCGAGCATCGTCACCAAGATTGTCACCGATATCAAGCAGTACGGCACCGTGCAGCGCGCTGTGCTCGGAGTGATGTTCTCCGAACTTACTCCACAGAAAGCCAAGGAGAAAAACATCACCGCTGTCAACGACGGCATCATGGTGGAGGAACTTGTAGACCGTGGTGCCGCCATGGAGGCCGGCATCAAGGTGGGCGACGTGATTGTCAGCATCAACGGCGCTCCAACCCACAACACTGCCCAGCTGCAGGGTGAAATCAGCAAATACCGCCCCGGCGACAAGATCAAGGTGGCCTACATCCGCGACAACAAGCAGCACTCCGTAGATGTGACCCTCCGCAACAATCAGGGCGGCACACGCCTGGCCAAGGCCGACGACTTCTCGGCCCTCGGATGCGCCCTCAAACCGCTCACCGAGGCTCAGATGCGCGAGTTCCGTCTCTCCGGCGGCGTGCAGGTGTCGGGCCTTAAGGATGGAAAATTCCGCGAGGCCGGAATCAAGGAGGGCTTCATCATCGTCGACATCAACAATGCCCGCGTGCGCACCGCCGACGATGTGGAGGAGATCTACAATACCATCATGCACTCGTCGGATAGCGACAAGGTGATGTTCATCACCGGCATCTACCCCACCGGCCGCAAGGTCTACTATGCCGTAGACCTCTCCGGCGAGGAGTAAAAATCCGCTCCGGCAATATCTCTAAACTCAAACATGATTCCCGGCGGGGCTACGCGCCCCGCTGTCCACTGTTTTAGCTTCCGATAGTACATATAATCAGGAATCTGTCACATGCCCGGGAGGAGCCTCAAAGCTCACTCCCGGGCATTTTTTTGTATTATAGCACGAAAATTATTAACTTTGTTGGCAATGGGAGGGGAAAAGGCATAGACATAAATCAATCAAAGACAGATTCACAGATGAAATCACGCAAATCTCTTGCAGCGCTTTTCGCAGTGGCGGTGGCAGCACTCCCCGCAGCGGCTTTCGGCAACTTCGGCTACGCGGCCGACGACGAAAAGGAGGCTCCGGCCGATACCCTCGGGTTTGAATTTAAGGACGTCACTCTGGTGCCCACCACTTCGGTCAAGGACCAGAACAAGAGCGGCACATGCTGGTGCTTCGCCGGCACGTCGATGTTTGAGGACGAGATTGTGCGCCGCGGAGGCAAACCACTCGACCTCAGCGAGATGTTTACCGTGCGTCAGTGCTACCTCGACAAGGCCGACCGCTATGTGCGCATGTACGGCGCTACCAATTTTGCCGCCGGAGGCAGCATCATGGATGTGCCTTATGTGTGGAAGCGCTACGGCGCCATCCCCGAGAGCGCTTATCCCGGCCTCAACTACGGCGAGGAGAAGCATGTGCACGGCGAGCTCGACGCCATCCTCAAGGCTTACCTCGACGTGGTGGTGAAGAAACCCAACAAGCGCATCTCCACCGCCTGGCGCCAGGGTGTGGAGGCTATCCTCGACGCTTACCTCGGCGAGGTGCCCGAGACCTTCGAGGTCGACGGCAAGACCTACACCCCGCGCTCATATGCCGATGCCCTCGGACTGATGCCCGACGAGTATGTAGCTCTCACTTCGTTCACCCATCACCCTATGTATGAGCCGTTTGTGCTCGAAGTGGCCGACAACTGGCTCTGGGCTCCCTACGAGAATGTAGAGCTTAACGAACTGAAGGAGGTAGTGGACAACGCCATCGCCAACGGATATCCCGTGGTGTGGGCTGCCGACGTGAGCGAGGACGGATTCAAGTGGACCGACGGCGTGGCTCTGATGCCCAAGGTGCGCACCGCCGACGACATGGAGGGCACCGAGCTCTCGCGCTGGGTACACCTCAGCGACAAGGAGCGCAAGGAGAAGCAGTATGATTTCAAAGGCCCGGTGGAGGAGATCACAGTCACTCCCGAGATGCGTCAGGAGATGTTCGACCGTCAGGAGACCACCGACGACCACGGCATGGAGATCGTTGGCACCGCCACTGACCGCGAGGGCAACCGCTACTACAAGGTGAAAAACTCGTGGGACACAAACCAGAAGTACGACGGATTTTTCTATGTCTCCGAGCCCTACTTTCTGGCCAAGACCCTCAGCATCCTCGTGCACCGCGATGCTCTGCCCAAGGCCATAGCCAAGAAGCTGAATAAATAAATCGAATCTCACCGAGCGATGCGGGGAAGTGTCAGACATGCCGCCGGGTGGCTTGCGGCGATAGTCCTTGCCGGGGCAGCCGCGGGATGTTCTCGCGAACGCCCCTCGGGCCGGC
>ERZ779852.3650-NODE-3650-length-10749-cov-2.136151_pt1 | contig 10749 bp, 10 predicted proteins | sample MGYA00511559_ERZ779852 | MGnify/ENA primary metagenome ERZ779852 (study PRJEB29588, sample SAMEA2157977) | human gut metagenome | biome: human gut; feature: human-associated habitat; material: faeces | place: Denmark | collected 2008/2010 ...
CCCGCGGAGGAGTCCGGGCCCACTTCCTCGAGAATGTCCCGCACAAGAAGAAAGGAGCCGCTGCCGGAAACAGCGCGCAACAGCATCAAAGGCAGGAGTTGTGAAGGAACCTCAAAAAAGTCGAGGAGCGGCGCGAGCAGGCGGTACAAAAATGGAATCAGTCCGGAGGCGGTCAGACCGTTGACCGCCAAATAGATGCCGATCAGAAACGGCAGGATTTCGATGGCGGTCGCAAGTCCTTTTTTGGCGCCCTCGATAAAATAGTCATAGACCGGCGCGGCGCGCAGCAGTCCATAGGCGAGAATCACAGCCGCCATGACGGGCACAAAGGCGGCGGAGATGGTTTCAAAGAAGTTTTCTGTGTTCACGCGCCGAATCCCTCCTCTCCATAAGCTTGCAGATTGCGATAGAAATGAGTACGGTCATGCTCGCGGTGATGATCGCAGGCAGAACGATGGAGTAAGGCGCATCGGAACCGAGATCCTCGCGAATCTGAATGGTGACGACGGGAACCAGCGGCGCGAAGGCCATATTGACAACGGCGAAGGTACACATGTCGTTGCTGGCGGAGGACGCGTGATTGTTCTGCGCATCCAGCCTCTCCATTGCGCGCAGCGCGAAGACGGTTGAACTGTTGCCGGCACCGAAGATGTTGGCCATGAAACTCATGATGATACAGGAAAGCGTTTCTGAATCCTTTTGCCCGGGAAAGAGCAGGCGGGTAAAGGGCATCAACAGGCGCGCGAGGCCGCGTATCAAGCCTGTGCGTTCGGCAACCTCCATGAGACCGCTCCACATCGCCATGATGCCGGTCAGCCCAATGACAAACGTGACGGCACTTTGTGAGCTTTCGACAATGGCGCTGCCAAAAGCGGGGAGGCTGCCGCGGCAGACGGCATAAAAAAACGAGACTAAAAAAAGACCGGACCAGATGTAATTCATCATAAAAAGCATGCTCCTTTGCCGCATCCGTTTTCACGCGGGACTCGAATTTTCAAGTGCTGACCGCGAAAAACCATTTATTAAAAAAATTTTATGCTAAAATTCCAAAAATATGTTGCAATTATTTCCATATCTAGGATATAATAAGGATAGCTTTTCATATACAAAAAAGCGAGTTTGCGAAGGGAGGTATTCAATGACAATCACCGTCACTTATGAGGGTTTTATTTTGACTGTACTTGCAGTCTTAGGTATGGTTCTGCTGGTGTATTTGATCCTGTTTTTCAGAAAACTGATTGGAACACTGCGGCAGGTGGATGAAATCCTATCTGATGCGAAGGTTGTTTCCGGAATCGCGTCCGATAAGGCACAGCTTGTAGATGGCATCATCGACGATGCCGGCGAGGCAGTTGGCAGCATTACGGATGCAATCAGGGGGAACCAGAGCATTGTTGCTGCGGCAAGCAGCCTGGTCAATACGTTTTCCTCCGTGATAGGACTGCTGAGGCGAAAAGCCGAAAAAGAGGAAGACAAAAAAGAATTGTCCAAAAAGAAAACTTCCGCAAGGAAAGAAAATGATTAATATATTAAGGGAGGTACAAAGATGAAAGCAACAGGTATTGTAAGACCGGTAGATCCGTTAGGAAGAGTGGTTATTCCGGTGGAACTCAGAAGAACGTTAGGAATCAAGACGGATGATTCTCTGGAGGTATTTGTAGACGGAGATTACATCATGCTCAAAAAATATGAGCCGGCTTGTATTTTCTGCGGAAACGCGAAGGACGTTGTATCCGTACACGGCAAGAACGTCTGCAAGGATTGCTTAGCGGAAATGAAAAAATTATAGTCGCGGAGGCTTGACACATTGGCTAAATATATGGTACAGCAAAGCGGCCCGCTCAAGGGCGAGGTCGTAATCAGCGGTGCGAAAAACGCGGTGCTGCCGCTCATGGCCGCGGCGCTTTTAGCAGAAGATACCTGTGTCATTCGCGATGTTCCAAAACTGCGGGATGTCAGCTTTATGAAAGAGCTGCTGACCTCTTTGGGCTCTGAAATCGAAGAATTGGAAGAAAATGTCCTTTCTGTTAGCACAAAGGACATTCTTTCTACGGAGGCACAGTTTGAACTGGTCAACAAGATGCGCGCGTCCATTTTGGTCATGGGGCCGCTGCTCGCTCGCAAAGGCAGAGCGAGAATCCCGCATCCGGGTGGATGCGCCATCGGTTCAAGACCGATTGACCTGCACCTTAAGGGGCTTGAGGCACTCGGCGCGGTTATCACCAGCACAGACACCTATGTGGAGGCGGTAGCCGGCGCGCAAGGGCTGGTCGGGGATACGATTTATCTGGACTTTCCGAGCGTCGGCGCGACAGAAAACATCATGATGGCAGCGGTTCTCGCGGAAGGGACAACCTATATCGAGAACGCTGCGGAGGAGCCTGAAATCGTCGATCTCGCGAACTTTTTGAATAAGATGGGCGCGAAGATCAAGGGCGCGGGCACAGACACCATCAAGATTGAGGGAGTCACAAAGCTGGGCGGCGCGAAGCATACGGTAATTCCGGATCGTATTGAGACGGGCACCTTTATGCTGGCGGCGGCAATTACGCACGGCGCGGTGCATATTCAAAACGTGGTGCCGGATCATGTGAAGCCGATCATTGCCAAATTGCGGGAATGCGGCGTTCGAATCGAGGTTGGCGATGAAGACCTCATCGTCCGCGGAGATTTGGGACCGCAGGTCGCGACTGATATCAAAACGCTGCCGTATCCGGGCTTTCCGACAGATATTCAGTCACCATTCATGACGTTTTTGACGACAGTCGAGGGTTCCAGCACAGTTATCGAGACGGTATTTGAAAATCGCTTCATGCATGTGGCCCAGCTCAATAAGATGGGTGCCAATATCGAGACGGCCGGAAACAAGGCAGTTGTCAGAGGCAACGCCAGATTGCGCGGCTGCCAGGTTATGGCGACAGACTTGCGCGCAGGCGCGGCGATGGTGCTGGCGGGACTTGTCGCGGAGGGCGCGACGGAGATTTCGGAGATTTATCACATCGAACGCGGATATGAAAAGTTTATCGAAAAATTCGCGGGACTCGGTGCGACGATCACCCGAATTGATGATTAAAGCATAACAAAAACGACCGAACATCCGAATGGATGGTATCGGTCGTTTTTTTGTTGATGATGCAGGTGCAGAAAATATCTAGCTCGATATTTTCAAAACAGCAGCAAAACGTTTCGCTTATTGTCCGGTTACACCAGAGATGAAAGCCGAAGCATATTCTGTACCGATATGGAAGGTGAAGGCTTTGCCGGAAGTCAATTTCACATAGAGGTAACCGTTATCGCTGACACCGAAGTTAATGACGGAGTCTGTCGGATTGTTGGTTGACTTGAATGTGACGTGCACGTTGCCATTCTCATAAGAGGCGTGTTTGGCAAGCGGCGCGCTTCCGTTCACGAAGGCACAGGAGGAAACCAGCTCTTGAATATTGCTGACGTTAAACCTCTGATAGGAGGAATATCCAATCTGTGCGCCTTTACAAAATACGGCTTTGGCAAAGCTCGCGGAACTGTTCAGTCCCGCGTCGGACAGGAACTGTCCGAGCGTTTCCGGCACATAGTCATCGCTTGTGTAAAGAAGCGTCTGATTGAAGCCGTCCACATCGACCGCGACCAAAAGGTTCGAGGAAACATTCTTGACCTTCCTAACCTTCGCGTTAAGCTTCGCGTGTTTGGTCGTGGAGGTTTCCGGAATCTCCAAAGAAATTGATTTGATCTCAGAAGCCGTCGCAGCAGTCGTGGTCGCTTTTTCAACGACGTAGTTGCTGCCGGAAATCGTCAGGTTTGAAACTGAACTTTCGGCGAGAATTTCACGGTTGAACGAGATATCCGCGGTACCGGGCGAGCCAGGCGTGACTTTGCTGTCACCGACAACATAATTGCCGTTGCCGTCATCCGGAGCAGGCGGGGTAACCGTACCGGAATTGCTGTTGCCAGAATTCTCGCTTCCGGAGTTTTCCCTGTCATCCGTAGTGTGGATCGGCGGAGCCGCAGTGTTTGACTTATCGGAGTCAGCCTTGCCGCTGTTTCCGCTATCATGATTCGCGTTCGCACCCTGATTCGCAGGTTCGCTGTCTTTGCCGTCGGTATCCTTGGTATCCTGCTGCTTCTGCTTCTTATTACCGAAGAGGTTCTGCAGGAAACCACCTTGATTCTCATCTTCCTGAACTTGCAGTTCCGAATCATCGGAGCTGTCACTGCCGTCCGGTTCGGTCGTGTCTGTGACCGCCGGCGTATCCGTGTCCGGATGGTTCGGGGAAGTCACAACGGCCGGATCGTTAATCGCGGTATGGATGAAGTCCCACGCGCGATTGCCGTCGGCACTGCCGAAAATCGTAAAAGTCGAAAGTAAAACGATAACGCCGGCAACTGCTGCCGTACTGTAATACCATATTGATTTAGTTGTATGCTTCTTAGCTTTTGCCGCAGGCCCCTGAGAAGCGGTCAGATCTTCACATGCTTTGCGAATTCTCGCGTCGTCAAAGGACACAACGTGTTCTGATGATGCCGGGGAAGCGTCCAGAGCTGCAATTTTCGCCAAAAGATCAGTGACCACATCGTCAGACGGAGTCATTTGCTCTTTCATGCTGCGAATCATATCGTCAGTCATCATGCGTCTACCTCCCGTATCTTTGCTTTCATCATTTCGCGGCCGCGATTGAGCTGAACTTTGATCGTACCCGGCTTGATCTGCAGGGTACGGCTGATCATATCAATCGACATATCCTCAAAATAGAAAAGCTGAAGAACGATTCTATACTTTTCCGGAAGCTGGCGCAGCGCTAAGTGAACTGCGTTCTCTTCCTTGGATTCAAATTGAAAGGTCCCTTCATCCATCTCGTCCATCGGCACGGTACGCTTGCGGTAAGTGCTGTCGACCACACGCAGTGAGCAGTTGATCGTTGTGCGGATCAGCCACGCTTTGCGGTGTTCCTCGTCGTTAAACTGCGGCTTGACTCTGAAATAAATCAGGAAAACTTCCTGAAAGATGTCGTCCGCGTCGCTGCGATTATTGGTATAGGACAGTGCCACACCGTAAATCGTGCTTTTGTAACGCTGGATTATGGTTTCAATACTTTCATCTTGTACGAAAGTATCCTTCATCCTTTCTCCTCCTTACATGAATAACTCAAATTTACCCCCTGAAAGGTTACAAAAAAATTAAAATTATTTAAGGAATTTGTATGTTTCTTGTAAACCTTTCGCCTTTAACCTGTATAGTATAGCAAAAAAAAATGGAAAATGCAAGAGCATGAGGAAATTGCCTGCGAAACTGCCGCAGACTTATCTCACGCGCGGCGCGCCTTGCGGCGATTTTCACTTCTTTTTTGTAGACGATGAAAACAGAAGGGTGTATAATAAAAATGTATTTTGATTTTGTGAAGGCTCAAAAGATAAAGAAGGATTTGGAAATATAGAACAACATAAAAAGGAGATACTGACATGAGTTTTGACGCGAAAAAAGTAAAAGATGAAGTTGTCGCATGGATTCGCGACTGGTTCGAAGAAAACGGCAAGGGCTGCAACGCTGTGGTCGCGGTTTCCGGCGGCAAGGACAGCTCGGTTGTCGCCGCGCTCTGCGTGGAGGCGCTTGGCAAGGAGCGCGTACTCGGCGTATTGCTCCCAAAAGGGGAACAGTTTGACATCAATGTTTCGCAGGCGTTGGTCGCGCATCTGGGAATCAGAAACTATACGATCAATATCAAGGATTGCTACGATGGACTGGTGAATGAACTGAACGCGCAGCTCGGCGAGCAGAATATCCAGCCGCAGACCATCACGAATCTTCCGGCGCGTCTGCGGATGGCGGCAACCTACGCGGTCGCACAGTCTAACAATGGTCGTGTGGCGAACACCTGCAATTTGTCGGAGGACTGGGTCGGCTACGCGACCAGATATGGCGACGGCGCAGGGGATTTCAGCCCACTTTCGCGCCTGACTGTGCAGGAAGTCAAGGCAATCGGCAGAGAACTCGGTCTGCCGGCGATGTTCGTGGACAAGGTGCCGATTGACGGTCTGCAGCCAAAGACGGACGAAGAAAATCTCGGCTTCACCTATGCGGTGCTTGACCGCTATATTCGCACCGGCGAGATCGATGATCCGGAAGTGAAGGCGAGAATTGACCATCTGCACGCGATCAATCAGTTCAAACTCAAATATATGGATTGTTTCGAGTACAATCCGCAATAGAGACAGCATCGCATGTCCGCGCAGCAAAGACTTGCGGCTCATCGCGGCGCGATTCGGTAAGAAGATAAGGGCGGTCCGGCAGGTTAGCGAGGGACCGCCCGTTTTTGTGGTGCGCGCCTTGCGGCGGGGCACGCGATTTGTCAGAATTTCTTAAGAATCGCGCGCGCGGTTTTGTAAGAATTGGGTGATAGGATGGGAGTATCAGCCGGAAAGGAACAGAGGATATGACAGATACGACAGATACGATGAACAGGATCAATATTCTGGTTTGCGATGATGACAAGGAGATCGCAGGCGCGATTGAAATTTATCTTCGCAACGAGGGATATCAGGTTTTTAAGGCCTATGACGGCGCGGAGGCACTGCGTGTCGCGCGGGAACAGCCGCTGCATCTGATCATTATGGACATCATGATGCCAAGGATGGATGGCATACAGGCAACCATGAAAATCCGAGAAGAAAAAAACATCCCGATCATCATGCTTTCCGCAAAATCCGAAGATTATGACAAGATTATCGGACTGAACGTCGGCGCGGACGATTATGTCACCAAGCCGTTCAATCCGCTGGAGCTGGTCGCGCGGGTCAAGTCGCAGCTGCGGCGTTATGTGCGTCTGGGGAGTATCGATGGCAAGGCCGGACAAAAGGCGTCCGAACAGAGAGAAGGGGTATATGCCACAGGGGGACTGGTTGTCGATGACAAGCAGAAAATCGTGAGCATGGACGGACAGCCGGTTGCGGTGACGCCGATCGAGTTCGGCATCTTGTGCTATTTGACGCGGCACGCGGGGCGCGTGTTCAGCATCGAGCAGATTTATGAAGCGGTGTGGAATGAACCGGCGTACAATCCGGAAAATACGGTCGCTGTACATATCCGACGCATTCGGGAAAAGATCGAGATCGACCCCAAAAATCCGCGTTATCTGAAGGTCGTCTGGGGCATCGGCTATAAAATGGAAAAACTATAGCGAGCACCGCGCGGATAAAGGGGCGGCATGATCCTGCCGGCTGTAAAAAGCTTGAAACACAAAAAGGAGTATGAAGGAGTATAAAATGGAAGCAAAAATCGGAAACGCGCGCGGATCGCGGACGCTGAACGGTATCCTATGGATTTTGTCAGTCCTAAGCGGAACCATGCTGGGAATTGCCGGAAGTTTCGCGGTGGCGGTCAGCGCGATGAGCGATTACAGGCAAATGTACAATCAATGGATCGGGATGGATACGGAGATCACGTCAAAGGAGGCACAGGAGAACCTGGCATGGATCGAGAACAGTCCATGGGTGGTATATTTTGCGGATGAAAACGCGCAGTCGGATCTTTTGAGCTGGCTGCTGCTCGCGTTGGTGGCGCTGGCCATCGTGTTTTGCGCGGCGCTGATCATCCTATGTGTGCAGACGGGACGCCTGGGACGCGCAGATGACGGCAGCATACAACTGAATCGTTTTGATCGTGTCTGGTCCGAGGTGCTGCTTCTCCTCGGCGGCGGCGCCGCCGGCGGCGCGGTGGCACTGGCTGTGCCGATGTACGCGATATGGTTTCGCATCAACATCAAGGGTGTTTACACGCCGACGCATCCGAGCGATTATGTGTTCGGACCAAGCAATACGGCGATCTGGATCCTTTGCATCAGCGGCATGGCGGTCTGCATCTTGCTGGCATTGCTCTGCTTCGTGTCTTTGGTCAAGAAGCTTAAGGCGCGTATGTTCTGGGAAAAATCTTTCTTCGGCGGCATTGCACTGTCGATCTACCGCGGGATTGCGTCCAGTGACAAGACCATGGTGAAAGTCATGGCACTTTTGATTGGCGGCATGCTGCTCTCCATGACATGGTTTGGCGCGGTGCTTGTGCTGGCTGCGGTAATCCTTTGCATACCGAGATTAGTCAGACAGTTTACGGAAATTCGCGGCGGCGTCAGAGAGGTGAAAAGCGGCAATCTCGCCTATCGGATTCCGGTCGAGACGGATCGCAGGGGAAATGTCGGCGAGCTGGGCAGGCTGGCGGCGGACATCAATGAGATTTCGCAGGCGTCGAATCTGGCGGTGCAGAACGAACTCAAAAATCAGCGCATGAAAACGGAGCTGATCTCCAATGTTTCGCACGATCTGAAAACGCCGCTGACCTCGATGGTTTCCTATATAGATCTGATGAAACAGGAAGGACTGGACAGTCCGCACGCGCCGGAGTATCTGGAGATTCTCGATGAAAAAACGCAGCGACTGCGGATCCTGACGGAGGAACTCTTTGAGGCTGCCAAGGCCTCCAGCGGCGATATGCCGGTGCGCATGGAAGCGATTGATCTGGGGTCATTGATCAGCCAGAGCCTTGGAGAAATGAACGAGCGTTTGGCGGCGCGAAAGCTGGAGATCCTCGTGTCGAATCACTGCGCGCAGAGTACGCCGGTTATGAACACCGCATGGAATCCGAAGGCAAGCCGTCCGGCAGGGGAGGAATGCGCGGAAGGAAACGTAAATGTCGCGCCTTTCGATGCCGCAGACGGTATGACAGAGGGAATGCGTGCAGGTGTGCAGGCTGCTGCAGCGGGCGGTATGGACGACGCAGCAGTGTTTGATGACGGCGCAGCGGCAGGCATAGCCTCCGCAGGACCGCGGGTTATGGCGGACGGGCAGCTCCTGTGGCGCGTTCTCGAAAATCTCCTCGGCAATGTCAGCAAGTACGCGCTGCCGGGCAGCCGCGTCTACCTTGACATCCGCCGCGTAAGCCGTAAGAGAAGCGGTGCGGCGGGGACAGCCGGAACGGCGACTTCTGCAGGAAACGGAAAAACCGCGAAAACCCTCAGAACTGCAGCATCTGCGCCGCCTTCTGAAACCGCAGCCGCCGGAATCTCAGAAGCTTTCGGAAGTGCGGCATCCGCGGGGACAGCAGACAATACCGGAGCCTTTGCGGCCGCCGGCACTACTTCAGCAGATTCCTCCTGTAACGCGCAAGCGGAGAAGGCGGCAAACGCCTTTGTTCTTTTGGAAGTCAAGAATATTTCTGAGGAACAGCTGAACATCTCCGCGGAGGAACTTATGGAACGCTTCAAACGCGGTGACGCGTCCCGAAACACCGAGGGCAGCGGTCTCGGTCTTGCCATCGCGCGTGACCTGACCAAACTGATGGGCGGCGTGTTTGAAATCACCGTTGACGGGGATCTTTTTAAAGCCTCTATCCTGCTCAAACAGGCATAAGTGGTAGCTTGTATGATGCGTATGAACCGCCGTGCGCTGCAGTTTGCAGTGCACGGCTGTTTTGCACGCGGGCCCGTATCTCTTCAGATGTAGGGTACGGACTGCGGTGGGACGATGGAACGATAGGGATGGCTCGAAAGTGATCGAGTGATTTTTTGGAGACGCGCGAGAATGTCGTGGGGCGGGGGCATGCCGGGCGGAGAGATTTTCTTAAAAAAATGGGAGTGGAGTGAAAAAAATCGGTGGGCTCATGGATAATACCTATGAAAAGCTTTTCGAGGGAGAAAGTCAATGTTAAGTACGGAAGAGTTCAAGCGGTGTGCGCAGGAGTACATGGACATGGTTTTTCGTGTGGCGTTCAGCTGTCTGCGGTCGCAGGCGGATGCGGAGGATGTCACGCAGGAGGTGCTGCTGCGCCTGTATGAGTCGGACTATGTTTTTGAGAGTCGGGCGCATATCAAAAACTGGCTGGTGAAGGTCACCTATAACGAGTGCCGCAAATTTTGGCGGCGGTTATGGCGCAGACACGAAAACATCGATAACTATGCGGAGCAGCTTGCGTTTGAAGAGGCGGACCGTCAGGATCTGTTTACGGCGGTGATGAAACTGGAGCGGACCAAGCGGATTGTGGTGGTGCTGTATTATCTGGAGGGGTATCAGATACAGGAGATCGCAGGGATCTTGAAGATTCCACCGGGGACGGTGGGGACGCGGCTGGCGCGTGCGAGAAAGGAACTCAGAAAGTACTTGGAGGAAGAGGTATCCGTATGAGTGATAAGGAAAAAATGAAGAAGGCCTTTCAGAACCTGAAAGCTCCGGAGGATACTCTGGAAAGGGTAATGGAAACCATGAGTCGAAAAGAATTGAGAGAAAATATGCGAAGCGGACAGAGTGCGCGAATTGGACAGAGCATGCGGACGAAGCGGATGACGCTGGCCCTTGTGGCTGTGTTGGTTCTGGCTTTGGGCTGCGGCAGTGTTTATGCGGTCAAAGGGTTCAGCCTCGGTGCACTGTTTGGGCAGCCGGATGCAAAGGCAGAGTTGGGCGCTGCACAGCAGGCGCTGGGCATGGGTGCAGACATCGATACTGACATGGATGCAGCACGCGGGTCGGGAGCAGGCGCTGATGCCGACATGGATGCTGATGCAGAGGTGAACACGGCGTTCAAAATCAGCTGTCCGTTCGCCTTTGAGAATCCGTATGTGGAAAATGCCGAGGCGCATGACGGTGTGGACTTTGTCGCAGATCGAGGCACGCCGGTGCTGGCGGCGGCTGACGGCAAGGTGCGGACTGCGGCGTTCAGTGCTGCACTCGGAAACTATGTCGTGATCGATCACGACGGCGGCTTCAGCACGGTCT
>ERZ779852.3664-NODE-3664-length-10715-cov-4.537336_pt1 | contig 10715 bp, 8 predicted proteins | sample MGYA00511559_ERZ779852 | MGnify/ENA primary metagenome ERZ779852 (study PRJEB29588, sample SAMEA2157977) | human gut metagenome | biome: human gut; feature: human-associated habitat; material: faeces | place: Denmark | collected 2008/2010 ...
GCTTCCGGTCTTAACTCAGGTGCTACATCATACCATCTGGAGTTGCCAACATCACCGCCTACAGCTCCTAACAGCACTGCATCTGAATTTCTGGCTGTTTCCAGGGCTTCATCTGTCAGCGGAACACCATATGCATCAATGGAGCAGCCGCCCATTAAAATATCTGTATAATTGAACTTATGTCCGTAAACTTCTCCTACTTTATCTAATACCTTTTTAGCCTCTCTTACGATCTCAGGGCCAATACCATCTCCTGGAATTGCAACGATATTATAATTCATAATTATTATCCCCTCTGTTTATTATTCCTTTTGGTTATACATTATGTAATAACTGTAATTTCTATCAATCATATCTCATTTGGGGCTTCATTTCAACTGTTCCAGGTCATTTTCCCTATGACAAAATATACATGTTTGGAATTGCCGGTATAACTTTAAATCATATTTCTACTGGATCTCACGGATCAGGCAGTACTGTTTTAAATCAAAATGCTTCTGGACAATGCCAAAAAGTTTAAAACCAAAATGTTCATACATAGGCACATTGTCCGGGTTGTGAGTCTCCAGTGAAACCATAAGATGATGCTCCTGGGCATAATGGTTCACTTCTTCCATCAGGATGGCCGCCAGACCATGATGCTGCATGTCCGGATCCACTGCCAGGTAGATCACATGAAGACGTTCTTCCTGGTGAAGCTGGTCTGTCCAGCGTGAATTTAAGTAATCACGGCCTCTCATAAAATTCCACAAGGTCTTAAGGCTTGGGTCCTCTTTGATCAGATATTCATCTGTTTTCAAGCTGGCCCAGGCTTCTGTCAGATAAAAGGTAAGGGGATTATAAGGCTCTGACTCATCAGAAACCACTAACAGGGAATTCATTTCCTCGCTGTCAGAATAAATCTCACAGGTTTCAATAAATTCCGTAAGATCACACTTAAAAAGCTCCGGCAGCAGCCGCTCCCTGGTCTCTTTTTCCGGTATCAGCTTGCAGTATAAAGGGTCATGGGCGAAACATTTCACCAACAGCTTTTCCAGTTTTGGCAGGTCTTCTTTCTTTACTCTGTATAACGTCTGACTTTCCATACTATATGTCTATTCTCCTTACTGTTTTTGAACGCAGCCTTCCATGGCAGCTAAAAGCTTCTCCACAGAAGATGCCATATAATCAATATCATCCCGGTAGCACTGCTCCTGGGCATTTGCCGCCTGGAGCAGGATCTTGTACTCTTCTTCCTGATCCGGTCTTTCTCCTGCTTTCTGCAGTTTATTCTTTTCTTTTAAGCTTACTACCAGATCATACAGGTTTTCGTGGTGGATAATACGGCCATAGCCCCATTTTAACCGGTCTGCCGGCTGGTTTAATACATACTCTGTAAAATAACGGAATACTTCCCGGTCAAACAGGAAGGCATACCGGTTGTTGTCGATCTCATAAACGGCTTCCAAAGCGCCTTCCGGGTCATCCTCTTTTAAGCAGCCGAGAGCCTTGTAAATGGCTTTCAGGTTTTCCCCTACTCCCTGCTGAGGGAACAGTACATCATCATGCCAGTTTAAGCGGACAAAATAGTCCTGTTCCTTGCGGAAGATATAAAGGAGGGAGCTGTTTAAGGCTGCATATTCTGCTGCCATGGCTTTTGCCTCCTCACATTTTCCTGTTTCCAGAAGATTTTTGTAAGTTTCATTGATCTTCTGGATCTGGTCATATAACTGACGTCCCAGCTCTTTTGCCTTTTTCAGGCGTTCTAACAGGACCGTCTCATTTGCCTCTGTCTTTTCACACAGCTTTCTGTCCACGCTGTCTTCCACTGCTGCAAACAGCCGTTCAAAGTCCATAGGTACTACTGCTGTATGGTCAAATGCCAGCACCAGCTTTCCATAAAGATTGTGATGGAAGCGGTAAACCGGCTCATCATAGAAATCTTCATTGTCAAACTGGGAATGATAATGGGTCTCCATAAACTCTCCATCGCTAAACTCATTTACAGAGGATGGAATACCTGCAATGGCAATGGAAAAATCATCGGACCAGGTCTGGATGGGGAAGTGGACTTCCAGGCCTTCTGGGTATGCCTCTTTAGACGGTTGGATATGTTCGGTTGCCTTCTTCATAAAGGAAGCGTATTCATAGGTACAGCGGACTGCATCCTTCTTTCCATGGGCATGGGCCGGAAGCTCGAAGTTAAAGTCTGCGATCACCTTTCCCTGCCACTCCGGATGGGCGGTAAATACCTGTTCGTAGGCACCGGTGGACCAGTCATATTTGGAGTCTACCACACCCCACTCTTCTGCTGCCATAGCACAGAATACAAGAGTTTTTCTTGGCTTATATCCCATATCGATAAAGGTCCTTGCAATTCCAAGCATCATGGCAACAGCTGCGTTATCATCCTGGAAACCAGTAAAATAAGAGTCATAATGGGCAGACAGCATGATCATCTGCTCCGGCTCTTCTCCCGGGATCATACCGGTAATGTTATAAGACTCCCGGTCACGGATCACTGTAGACTGGGCATCAAATAATACCTGGATCTCCTTAAAATCTCCTGTATAATTTCCAGTTTTTTCCATATTTCCCATGTCTTCTTTTAAAATAGCTGCATCTGCCTGGGAAATGGAGAAAGCAGCCGCTTCTTTGGGACCTGCAATGTCCTGGGCATTTAAGGAAGTATCATGGATCTCCCCATATCCCTGATCCTGGACAGCGATCAGCGCAGCTGCTCCCTTTAAATGAGCCTGGTAAACAGGGAAATTGATCCACCATTCTTCTCTCTGGTTGATATCGATGAGCACCAGTTTGCCTTTTACATCTATATTTTCATAATTTTCCGCTGTGCCCCGTCCTAAGTAGACCATAGAAAATTCCTGAAAACCTTCTGTATGGAAATCGGTCTGGTAGGCACCTAACTGAAATTCGTATTCTTTTCCTTCTTTATTACGGTAACGAAGGACTGCGTGATGAAAGTCCCAGCTGTCCACTTTGATCTTGTCCTTCTGAACATTCTGAAGGCCCATTTCCTGCATTTCTTTTAAAAGCAGTTCTCCTGTCTCCCACTCTGCTTTAGAGCCGGCTGTGCGGTATCCAAGCACCGGATTGGTCTTTGGTCCTTCCATTCTTTTTGCAAGATCGTAAGATTTTTTTTCATCAACAGCCTGTTCAAAGGCTTCTTCCCATTCCCTTAAACTGTTCATTCTTCTGTCCTCTTTCTTCTATGTACTCTTCTAATCTCTGTATGAGAACACATCTATCTCAAATGCTGCATTTATAATAACACAAAATAAGCCGCTGCAAAATGTCTTTTTACACTTTGCAGCGGCTTAAACTTCTTAATAATATGTTCTACCGAAAACTTACTGGGCGATCCAAGCTCCGTCTTCACCTACCAGATAATTGTCCGGTGTCATGCAGTTGGTGAGCATATCACCGTTTTCATCAAAGAAGTACCACTTTCCGCCTAATTCTTCCCACTTATTTGCAGGATAGGTGCCGTCTGCTCTGCGATACCACCATCTTCCATCCGCTTCCTGTTTCCATTCACCGGTAGTACCGGAAGCTGTATTTACATTGGATGCATTGGGATCTGCCTTAAACTGTGCTACTTTTTCTCCACTGATATAAACGCTGTTTGACTCAGTCCAGTCACCTTTTACAGTAGGATCGTACTTATTGACCGCACGTACCTTTACCATATAGGTTTCATTTGGTTTCATCATACGTTCCCTGCAGTTAGCGGAATTGGTATTGGTCTCCAAAGAAGTTCCTACGATCTTTCCTTCTCTGTATACACGAACCTCATAACTTCCTGCTGTACTGATAGCCGGCCATGTAGCAATTCCATTATCTGATAAAGTAATTCCTTCCATATCTTTCAAGCTGTTCTGGAGAGAAGAAAGGGTAACATCCAACAGCAAAACAGAGCTGGATTGCTGTCTGGTGGACTTTTTAAATTCCGCGCCGCCCTTTAATGTAACTTTATCCTTTGTAAGGGCTGTAAAATAATAATCATCATCTGCTGTCAGGGTGATCCGGATCTCCGGTGTCATATCTTCTGTCCAGTAAAATCCTTCATTTAAGATCTCGTAACCATCCACACTATAGCGGTTGCTGCTGCTTTCGATCTCAATGATCTCCTGTCCAAAATCAGTCTCCGGTTCAATATCCGCTTTAATGCTCACTGATACAGATGTGATCTTTTTTCTGCTGGCTGCATAACCTGGAAAAGCACTCATCATTGCAAGTACGCCTGCCATTGCAGCAGCGATCAGTCTTTTTTTGCTGTATGCCATTTTTATTCCTCCTTTTTCTCACAAACCATCTATGCATCAAAACAAATTTTTAATGCACACACCTGTTCAAACAGGTTTCTCTCTCTACTCTAAGGGTATCTGTTTTCCCTTATACTGTCAATAAAGTTTTCCTTACGATTTTATCAGAAAGTTTAAAGGAAATGGGGTTAAAAAAAGCTCCATCGCAATGATGAAGCTTTTTCATATGATTTTTACTTAGCATAGTCCGTTACTCTGGATTCACGGATCACATTGACTTTGATCTGTCCCGGATATTCCAGTTCGTCTTCAATACGTTTGGAAATATCTCTTGCCAGCAATACCATATCGTCATCGCTGACCTGTTCAGGAATAACCATAATACGGACTTCCCGTCCTGCCTGAATAGCAAAAGACTTATCTACGCCCTTGAAGGAATTTGTAATATCTTCAAGCTGTTTCAATCTGTTTGTATATGTTTCCAGTGTTTCTCTTCTTGCACCAGGTCTTGCAGCAGAGATCGTATCTGCAGCCTGAACGATGCAGGAAATAAGATTGGTTGGTTCTGTGTCTCCATGGTGAGACTCTACAGCGTTGATAACAACTGCAGACTCCTTGTACTTTCTACAAAGATCTGCACCCAGCTGTACATGAGTACCTTCCATGTCATGGTCAACAGACTTTCCAATATCATGGAGTAAGCCGGCACGTTTTGCCAGACGTACATCCACACCCAGCTCAGAAGCTAAAAGCCCTGATAACTGTGCTACTTCGATCGAATGCTTTAATGCATTCTGACCATAGCTTGTTCTGAACTTCATCCGTCCTAACAGTTTTACCAGTTCTGGATGGATGCCATGGATACCAACTTCGAGGCAGGCAGCTTCGCCCTCTTCCCTCATATTGTTCTCCACTTCTTTCTGCGCTTTTTCTACCATCTCTTCGATTCTTGCCGGATGGATACGGCCGTCCACGATCAGACGTTCCAGTGCAATTCTTGCTACTTCCCTGCGGATCGGATCAAATCCGGATAAAACAACCGCTTCAGGAGTATCATCAATGATCAGTTCCACACCCGTTAAAGTCTCAAGAGTACGGATATTACGTCCCTCACGACCAATGATGCGTCCCTTCATCTCATCATTTGGAAGCTGTACTACAGATACAGTCGTCTCAGCCACATGATCTGCTGCACACCGCTGGATGGCAGTTACAACTAAATCTCTGGCTTTCTTATCAGCTTCTTCTTTTGCCTTGTTCTCAAGTTCTTTGATCAGCTTTGCTGTATCATGCTTTACGTCTTCTTCAACAGATTTTAAAAGATATTCTTTTGCCTGTTCGGAGGTAAGACCGGAAATTCGTTCCAGTTCCTGTATTCCCTGCTCATACTGGGCTTCCACTTCTGCGGTACGTTCACCGAGAATGTTTTCCCTTCTGACCAGATCAGCCTCCTTCTTTTCAAGGGCATCTGCCTTTTTTTCAACGTTTTCTTCTTTGCTTAATACACGCTTCTCGTAACGCTGAAGTTCTGCTCTTCTTTCCTTGGTTTCTTTTTCCAACTCATTTTTTGTCTTTAAAGATTCTTCCTTGGCTTCCAGGAGAGCTTCTCGCTTCTTTGTTTCTGCAGTCTTTAATGCTTCATCTATTATCTCTCTGGCTTTTTCTTCTGCACTTCCTACTTTACTGTCATACTGCTTGCGCTCATAGGAACGGCCTGCAGAATGTGCAATAAAACCAGCAATAATAGCCGCGATCACCGCGCCGATCAAAACAGGAATTATGATCTGCAACACAGGAGCACCTCCTTATATTTAGTTTTCATTGTACGAAATACAACATATTAATTTTATACTTTTTTCAGAATTGTGTCAAGTATATTCCTCTTATTTTCCCGTTGTACCGACAACATAAACAAAAGACAGCCGGGTCTTCTTTAATAATCTGCCACATCCCTCAAAACTCGACTGATCACCTCAAAGGAGAAGCCTTTCCGTCCTAAAAAAGCTGCCAGCTTCTGTATCTCTTTTTTATCTTCCGGGATTCTTCCCCCGGTCTTCTTTTTTAAAAGGGCACGGACTGTTTCTTCCTCGTCTACAGGATTTTCTTCTAACATCTGGCGGATCTGATCCCGGTCTACTCCCTTTTGCTGCAGTTCATAGGTGATCTGCCGTTTGCTCTTTCTTCCTTTATTTACATGGATATAATTTTCTGTATAGGCATTGTCATCAATAAAGTGGTATTCCTGAAGAAATGAAAGTACACGCTCCGTAACTGACTGTGGATAACCGTCATCTTTTAATTTCTTTATCATCTCCGCCTGTGTACGGCCCTGTGACTGAAGAAGATATAATGCCCGGTCCCTGGCTCTTTTAAGAAGTATTTCTTCTTCGATCATTTCATATGTTTTTGCAGGAAGATCATTTCCCTCTTCTATATGAAAGCGGGCTGCTTCGCTTTTATATAAAACAAATGCAAAGTCTCCCTCCAGGAAGACTTTGCATTTTCTCTTATCTACAGGCACAACTGCCTTAACGATCATTCTTCTTCAGCCTCACCAGCCATCAGCTCTTCTTCTGTGCCTTCCGGAAGAATGGAACCGGTCAGTTCTTCCTCTTTCTTAGCTGCCTCTCTTGCCTGTGCCTCTGCTTCTTCAGCACCTGGCAGATTGTACTTTACACGTACCTGGGCTTCGATCTCTTCACAGATCGCAGGATGAGAAAGAAGGTACTGCTTTGCGTTCTCACGTCCCTGTCCGATCTTGGAGCCATCATAAGCGAACCATGCACCGCTCTTTTCTACAATATTCTCTTTTACAGCAAGATCTAAGATATCGCCTTCCTTGGAAATTCCCTTACCAAACATAATATCAAATTCTGCCTCTTTAAATGGCGGAGCGATCTTATTCTTTACAACCTTTACGCGGACACGGTTTCCTACTACTTCGCCGCCCTGCTTTAATGTCTCGATCCTGCGCACATCCATACGGACGGAAGAATAGAACTTAAGGGCACGACCACCAGTAGTAACTTCCGGATTTCCGAACATAACGCCTACTTTTTCACGCAGCTGGTTGATAAAGATAACGATACAGTTGGACTTGCTGATGATGGCAGTCAGTTTTCTTAATGCCTGGGACATGAGACGGGCCTGAAGACCTACGTGGGAGTCACCCATCTCACCATCGATCTCAGCTTTTGGAACCAGGGCTGCTACAGAGTCCACGATCACAATATCTACTGCACCGGAACGTACCATAGTCTCTGTGATCTCTAAAGCCTGTTCCCCGTTATCCGGCTGTGAAATATACAGATCATCAATATCTACACCGATATTCTTTGCATATACAGGATCTAAGGCATGTTCTGCATCGATAAAGCCTGCGATACCGCCTCTTTTCTGTACCTCTGCTACCATATGAAGGGCAACGGTAGTCTTACCGGAAGACTCAGGACCGTACACTTCAATAATCCTTCCCTTTGGAACACCTCCCAGTCCTAATGCAATATCAAGACTGATGGAACCGGTAGGAACTGTTTCAATATTCATATTTACACCGGACTCACCTAATTTCATAACGGAGCCCTTGCCGTATGCCTTTTCAATCTGAGTCAAAGCAGCATCTAATGCTTTTAACTTTTCCTCTTTATTCATATCTCTATTCACGCTCATCTTTTCTTCTTTGCCCATGTTTTCCTGCTACTAAAAACATATACACCTGTGTATATGCTAGATGATCCGCTACAATCTCACGATTTGTAGTTACTGCTTCAATGTGTATGCTTTGGCGGTCGCAAGCAACACGCTACTCACAAGTTCTTGTACACTCCACAGTCGTAAATTCCCAACTAAGCCATTGGTACATACCTATCAATTCATTTCATTGATAGATATAGGTTTCATCTATATAGCTTTTCCTTTCCTAGTTTTTATTTGTTTATCACTTGGTTTTTGTGGATTTTAAACCATTACTCAATTACAGCCAACAAGGTTCTACCCTATAGTTAGCAAGACTTTTGCAACTTGCACTGGCTTAGTTCCTGTAATTTCAGTAGTTTTAAGTAACCAACTAACACTCTGGATTTCGAGTATCTTTGAGTATATTTACTCACATTCATTATTGTTTTTAATTTCTTAATACATCTTTCCGAGAAAACAAATGCGAACAAGTGTTCTGTCGTGTACCATAATCATAGTACAGTTATTAAAAATTGTCAACCTGCTTTTCGATTTCTTCTTTGTAAAGTTACTTTGTAAATCCTTTTGGTAAAAGCGGGCAAATGCCCATGAAAGGGAGTTTTTAATATCTTTGCAGTGTGAATACCTGCGGGAGTTGGTTTTACAATAACATATTTATTTTCTGTTTGCAAGATGCATTAAAAGGGTTTAAAAAAGCCGCAACCCGGAAAAGATCCCGGACCACGGCTATATGAAAAAACAACTGAGCGAAATAAAAGAATTGTATAACAAAATTACTGTGCAATAAAGTCTTCCAGAGCCTTTGCATCCAGTTCTGCTGCTGCGTCAGACTGCATCTGATCCCATAAGCCTTCTGCCTTAATATCAGAGAAGAAGCCATTGCACCAGTTTGCAAAATCTTCATTTCCGTACGCCATACACAAACCACAGCCTTTATCAAATTCATCCGTTGGTTCCCATGTAAGCTTATCCACTACTACCAGATCATCATTAGCAGCTACAGACATTGCTGCCGAAACTGCATTCATACAAGCCAGATCTGCTTTTCCGTTCTTAACAGCCAGAAGCATGTTCGGAGTATTATCTAATTCCTGGATCTCAGCATCTGGATAGAGATATTTTGTCATTGTAATATCAATGGATCCCATCTGTCCCGCAACTTTAACACCTTTTAATGTTCCGGTAAACATATCACTGTTTTCATTGTCCTTCTTTGCAACATAACATTCATCAGATTTATGATATACATCTGTAAACAGCCAGGTCTTCTTGCGCTCATCAGTAGGAGACAGACGTGTTACAAAATATACCTGGTTTGCCTGCAGTGCGGACATACAGCCTGTAAAATCACTTTCATAAAAATCAACTGTCACTTCACGCCCCAGGTAATCACTGAGACGTTTTGCCATCTCATACATTCCTTCTACTTCAAATCCCACCAGCTCATCTTTGCCATCTTTAACTGTGTGGAAACAGAATGTAGGATTATTTCCAATGATTCCCACTTTTAATTTTCCGTTTTTGATGATATCTTCAAAGATCGGACCATGCTCCTGTTTTGCAAATTCTTCCGGAGAAACAGAACCTGAGGAAGCTCCTGATGTGGTTTCCTGGGCTTTTTCTTCTGCTGTAGTCTGTGCAGCAGTCTCTGCCTGAGTTTCCGCAGGCGCAACTGCAGTCGTTTCCTTGGCACCGCCAGAACATGCTGCAAGAGAGAGTGCCATCATGCCCGCCATACAAAGAGCCGCCATTTTTTTCATTTTCCTCATAGTCATTTCCTCCTTAAATAATATCTTGTCATAATATTTTCTTTATCTTTATAACATCTTGCTTAAAAATTCCTTCGTCCTTTTATGCTGTGGATTTGTGATCACATCTTTAGGATTACCTTCCTCTACAATATATCCTCCATCCATAAATACCAGCCGGTCACCTACTTCTCTGGCAAATCCCATCTCATGGGTCACTACTACCATAGTCATGCCATTTTCCGCAAGCTGGCGCATGATTTTCAAAACTTCTCCTACCATTTCCGGATCCAGCGCAGAAGTTGCTTCATCAAAAAGGATAACTTCCGGATCCATTGCCAGTGTTCTTGCAATGGCTACTCGCTGCTTCTGGCCACCGGAAAGTTTGGATGGATACACATCTGCCTTGCTTTCCAGGCCTACCTGCTTTAAAAGCTCCATAGCCTTTTTTTCAGCTTGTTCCTTGGGAATTTTTTTTACTTTTCGCAGACCGATGGTCACATTGTCCAGTACACTTAAATTTTCAAACAGATTAAATAGCTGGAACACCATTCCAAATTTTTCACGATACTCATCTAACTTCAGATCTTTTCTTAAAATAGACTGTCCGTGAAACAGGATATCACCGCCTGTAGGTATTTCTAAAAGGTTTAAGCAGCACAGCAATGTGGATTTTCCGGAGCCGGACGGACCGATCACTACCACTGCTTCCCCTTTCAGAACCTTCATATCTACGCCTTTTAACACTTCAAGACTTCCAAAATTTTTCTTTAATCCTTTTACCTGGATCACGGCTTCTCTCTGATCAGTCATGTGCACGCAGCCTCCTCTCCAGTATTCCTACCAGTTTCTTTAAGACATAGGTGATCACAAAATAAATAAAGGCAGTTACGATCAACGGCTCAAATGCCAGGAACGTATTAGCACGTACTGAATTTGATGTATAGGTCAGCTCATGAAGTGCAATAACGGATACAATGGACGTATTTTTAATAAGAAGGATGAA